>ODAI012069484.1_pt1 | contig 38726 bp, 31 predicted proteins | sample 1539321 | NCBI WGS metagenome assembly ODAI01 (sample SAMN02144231, study PRJEB22623) | gut metagenome | biome: sheep rumen | host: Ovis aries | place: New Zealand
GAAGGCTCCTTTCGTGTTTTTTGGGGTCATGCAAGCTTTTCGCCGTTGACGTAAAGCGCATATCCGTTTGTGACGACCGAGGAAAGATCGCCGTCAAATGATGTGATGTATGTGTCCGCGGTCAGCGTCCAGGAAGAGGCTGCGTCGAGCGAGACGTGAACCGTGCCGACATCCGTCGAGACGGTCGTGCCCTTCGCGTTTGTGATGCTGCCGGAGATCGCACCGACGAACGCCGAGCCGTCCGAAAGATTCAGCGTGAGCTCGGAATCGCTGCCGACGAGGATCGTGCCCGTGAGCATCTGACGGATCGCGTTCAACGTCGCGATGTTGCCCGCACCGCTCCAGCCGTCCGCACACACCGAGAGGAGGATGTTTTCGCCGTCTTCGTTGACGATCGTGACGCCGGTGAGCGTAATGATCGCATTCGTGTTCGTTACGTGGAAGACGTGCCCGCTCTTCGAGGTCAGCGTACCGTCGGTCATCGTGAAGGCGCTCGTGCCGGAATCTGCGTCGCCCGACATCGACTGATAGATCATGATCGTGTCAAGGAACGTTGCGTTGCCGTTGCACGCGGTGTTGCTTGCCGTAAGGTCGCAGTCGACGAGCTCGATGCTGTTCTTACCCTCGATGCAGACGCCTTCGGACAGATTCGAAATGAGCGCTGCGTCGGTTACATGGATCTCTGCGGTCGAATAAATCGCAGGAGAGCCGAGCCCGTTCGAAGTATACGTGCCGCCGTCTACAACCACCGTGCCGCCGCCGCGATCGGTGCGGATCGGCGCCGAGGACTGCCCGGAGGTCGTGACGTTCAGATCGTTCGCATAGGTCACACCGCCGCCGGTGGTCATGATGCCGCCGGAGCCGGAGCCGGTCGTGGTGATCGTTGTGCCGCTGATCGTGACGGTCGTTCCGTCGCCTGCCGCGCCGTTCGAGCCGCCGTTGCCGCCGTAGCAGAATACGCCGTTTGCACCGGATGCGGACGATTCGATCGTGCCGCCCGTGATCGTGACATTCGCGCCGTCCTTCACAAGGACCGCGGCATTCAATCCGTAGAAATTGCAGCTGTCCCCGCCGTCGGAATCGCCGGTTTTTGTAACGGTCGGGTTCTCGATCGTCACCGCATCGGCCGTCGAGATCAGCAGTGCGTTTTCATCCGCACTCGTGCTCGCGTAGGTTTCGTTCGCCTGCGCATCGGCAGAGGCGATTTGGACTGCCGCAGTATAGGTCAGGTCGGATGCGCTGCTGCCGCCGGGTGCGCCGCCGGGTCCGCCGGAAGGCGGTTCGCCCATGCCGCCGCCGAAGCCGCCGGGAGGGGTTCCGTCCGGCGGGTTGCCGCCGGGTCCGCCGGAGGGCGGTTCACCCATGTCGCCGCCGAAACCGCCGGGAGGGGTGCCGTCCGGCATTTCACCGGAAGGCGGCTGCGGTACGTTTTCGGGCTGTTCGCCGCCGTCTTTTGGCTCCGCGGTGAGAACCGACGCCGATTCATCGACGCCCGTTTCGACCGTCTGTTCCGTCGCTTCCGCATCCGCGATCGGGTCTTCCGTCGCCGCGGTGCAGGCAAACAGCAGCGCGCACGCCGTGATCAGGGAGAGAAGAGCAAGTCCTTTTCGTTTCATCTGGTATTCCTTTCCGCCGGGGTCCGGCTCCTTTGATGAGACCATCCTGCCATACGAACCTTACAGCAACTTTAAAGGTACGAAAAAAGTCCCGTCGTTTTTACGATAGGACTTTGACGCAAATTTTATGCGGATACCGCGACAAAAGAATACACGCAGTAGCCGATATAGCCGAGCAGCAGCAGCGCGCCCTGCACGCGGGAACCCTTCTTGCGGATCAGCATCGGGATGATGAGCCCGACCATGGCGAGCAGCGCCAGCGGCAGATCGAGGAACAGCGCGGACTTTGTGAACGCAACGTCGCCGGTGATCGCGGAGGGCAGTCCGATGACGAGCAGCATGTTGAACAGGTTCGCGCCGATGATGTTGCCGAGCCCCACGTCCTCGCGACCCTTGATCGCAGAGGTGACGGTGGTGACCAGCTCCGGCAGCGAAGTGCCGAGCGCGATCATCGTGACCGCAATGACGCGTTCCGAAACGCCGAGCCGTCTTGCCAGAAGCTGACCGTTTTCCACGAGCAGATTTGCCCCCGCGAACAATCCCGCGGCGGACACGACCAGGATCAGCAGCGCCGCCCACAGCGGCATGATCTTTTCGGTTTCGTCGAGTTCCTCAACGCCGTCGCTGTCCTTGAGCTTGATCGACAGGAACGCGTAGAGGCAGAAGCCGAGGATCAGCGCGATGCCGACCCAGCGCATGACCGTGCCGACGAAGCCGTCGCTGCGCGCAGGGCTCAAGAGAACCGTGACGAACAGCACGACGATCGTCGCGACAAAGTAGATCATGCGCCATCCGACCGATTTCGACTTGACCGTCTTGGTCGGACGGATCAACTGACCGATGCCGGCGATCAGCGCCGTGTTGCAGATGATGCTGCCGAGCGCGTTGCCGACGCTGATTTCGGGCGACTGCGCCGCGCCGACCGCCGCCGTGGGGGAGACAAGGATCTCCGGCAGCGTGGTGCCGAGCGACACGATCGTCGCACCGACGACGATCTCGGGGATCTTCAGCCGCTTTGCGATCGCAACCGCGGCGTCGACGAATTTATCGCCTGCCACGCAGATGAGCACAAGCCCGACTGCGAACAGCACGATGGTCCAAAACAGAGAATCGGGGACAGAAAATGACATAGACTACCTTTCCTTTCCGCACAGAAGTAAAAAAACAGACCTCTATGCATACAAAAATATGATGCATAAAAGTCTCGCACATTCAGATCGGCAGCGGGGCGGATGCCCGTGCTGACGCCGCAGATCACGCTTCGCGTCGGCTACTCCCTTTTATCCGTTTATTATATGTGAACTTTGTGCAAACGTCAAGGGCGAATTGTGGCAAAGCCGGTGCTTCTCTGCTATAATGCAAAGTGGATATTTGTCCATAGGAATGCGGATAAGGCGCGTACACGGGACGTGCCGTCCGTGTGGACGGCCTTTCGGGCGAAGGGGCGTTCCGGTTCCATCTGATCGATTTTTGGGGGTACTATGATGCAAATCATCATCGACGGACGTCCGGTCGAAGCAAAAGCGGACGAATCGCTGCTTTCGATGGTCAAGCGCCTCGGACTGGATACCGACAGCTTAAAAACACGGCCTCTGGCGGCGGATATCGCGGGCGAGGTATTTACGCTCAACTATATTCCGATGCGGCAGAAGGAACAGGGCGGAGCATCCGTCGATGCCGTACCGGAAGGAGAGCAGAACGAAGCGCCGACGACGCTGCGCATGCGCAAAGCGATCCGCAAGAGCAACGGCGATATCAAACTGATCCGCTACTCGGAGACGCGCGGCAAAGCGATCTATGAGCGCACGATGCTGTACGTGTTCTTTCTTGCCATGCGCGAACTGTTCCCGCATGCAAAGACGAAGGTCAACTATGCGATCGGCGCAGGGATCGACATTTCGGTCGATATGCCGGAGCTGCCGTTCTCGCAGGATGATGTGGAGGCGGTGCGCGCGAAGATGCGCGAGATCGTGCAGGCGGACTATCCGCTGATCCGCAAGCGTCTCAGTATTGCGGATGCGATCCGCCTGTTCGAACAGGACGGGCAGGAGGACAAGGTGCGGCTGCTGAAGTGGCGCCGGTTCACCTATTTCGACGTCTATGTGCATGAGGATTATGCGGACTATTTCTACGGCGAGATGTGTCCGTCGACCGCGTATGCGAGCGTGTTTGACCTGCAGCACAGAAACGGCGGGCTGTTTTTGCTGCGTCCGTCGACGCAGGATGCCGACATCGCGACGCGCTATGTCTATCAGCCGAATCTTTCGAAGGCTTTCGCCACGACGGACCGCTGGACGGATCTGATGCACTGCCGCTGCGTTGCGGACCTCAATGCAATGGTCGAGGACGGCTCCGTGCGCGAGCTGATCCGGGTCAACGAAGCGCTGCACGAGCGCCGCTTTGCGGAGATCGCGACCGAGATCGTCAACCGCGGCGCGCGCGCGGTGCTGATCGCGGGCCCTTCGAGTTCCGGCAAGACGACGAGCGCGAACCGTGTGGCGACGCAGCTGCGCGTGCTCGGCAAGACGCCGATCCTGCTGTCGCTCGACGATTACTACATCGACCGCTCGCTGATTCAGCCGGACGAGAACGGCGAGTTCGATTACGAGCACATCAATATGATCGACGTGCCGCAGTTCAACGAGGATCTGGAAGCGCTGCTGGAAGGAAAGCGCGTGGAGATCCCGCACTTCGATTTCAAGACCGGCACGCGGCAGATGATCGGACATTACGTGCAGCTTCGGGAGAACGCGGTGCTGATCATCGAAGGATTGCATGCGCTGAATCCGATGCTGCTGACGCCGCGCATCGACAAGCGGCTGATCTTCAAGCTTTATGTATCGGCGCTTGCGACGCTGAATCTCGACGACCATAACCGCATCCCGACCACGGACGTGCGGCTTCTGCGGCGCATGATGCGCGATTACGAAACGCGCGGCGCCACGATCGAGCGAACGCTCGGCATGTGGGAGAGCGTGAAGCGCGGGGAACAGCGCTGGATCTTCCCGTATCAGGAGAGCGCGGACGAGATCATGAACACGACGCTCGTGTACGAGCTGGCGGTGCTGAAAAAGCATCTGTATCCGCTGCTGCAGGCGGTCGAATCGTCAAGCCCCTGCTATGACGAGGTCATCGGCACGATCAAGTTTTTGAACTATATCCAGGATGCGGCGGTCGAGGACGAGATCCCGCCCACAAGCATTCTGCGCGAATTTGTCGGCGGCAATGCGTTTTACCGCTGAGGGAGGAACCATGCGTAACACAATCGGAAAACTGTGCGTCATCATCGGAACGCTGCTGCTGATCTTTGCGGTTGCGTTCATCTCGGTCTCGTTTGTTCTGCGCGACTCCGAGTTCATCGAGGATGAATATGAGAAGCAGAACGTCAGCGAGCTGATGGGCATGAGCACGCCGGACCTTTCGGCGGCGACGGACGCCCTGCTCGATTATATGCGCGGCGAGCGCGACAACATCCGCTTCGGCGCGCGCGTCAACGGCGCGGATCTCGAAGATATCTTTTATCACGAAAAGGAAGTCGTGCACATGGCGGAGGTCCAATCGCTGTGGCTCGGACTCGTTTCGTTTTCGCGTTATGCGCTGCTCGTCGGCGTCGTGCTTCTGACGGTCGGGGCGATTCTGCCCGATCGCGGCAAAAAGCGCGTCGTGATCGGCTCCGGCGTGATTTGGGGCGCGGGCATTTTCGGCGGCGTGCTGGTGTTCTTCGGCGCGTGGGCGATCATGAATTTCCAGAGTTTCTGGACCGTATTCCACTTTATCATCTTCCCGGGCTCGCTGTTCCAGTATCTGGCGGCGGGTGCAACGCCTGCGGCGATGAACGAACTGAACTGGGTGCTTTCGAGCGACAGCCTGATGGTTAAAATGCTGATGCCGATCTTCCCGGGACTCGTGATGCGCTGCGCGATTTTTGTGATCGCGGAGATCGTGCTTGCGCTGCTGATCGGGCTGTTGATTCGATTCGCCGGCAGCAGAAAGGTCACGGAAGCCGTGGCGGACATCGTCACCGTCGAGCGCGATACGAACGAGCCGGTCGTCGTCGACGGACCGAACCTGGTCCTTGCGCATCAGCTGCAGAACGCGCCGGTCAGCAAGCGGGAAGAGCTGAAGCGCCGCGCCGAGGCGGGATTGCCGCTGTATGAGGAACAGAAACGCGTGAAGGAGGAACGGCAGGAGCCGACGATCGAATTGCGCGAGGATGCTCCCGATCCGGAGCCGACGCAAGCGGAACCGGTTCCTGCGAAAGAAGAACCGGAACAGCCGCAGGAACCGACGATCGAACTGCGCGGGGAAGCGCCGGATGAAGAACCGGCAGAGGAACCGGAGGAAGAGAAAGAGCAAGAGGAATGAGCTACGAACAACGGGCAAAAGAGAAACAGGACGCTCTGATCGCGTCGGGACGCGCGACGGTGCTCGCGATCGAGTCCTCGTGCGATGAAACGGCGTGCGCGATCGTGCGCAACGGGCGCGAGGTGCTGTCGAACACGGTGCATACGCAGATCCCGCTGCACAGAAAATACGGCGGCGTCGTGCCGGAACTGGCAAGCCGCAACCATGTGGAACGGATCGGCGCGGTCGTCGAAACGGCGCTGACCGATGCGGACATGACGCTGCAGGACATCGACGCGATCGCGGTCACCTGCGGACCGGGTCTGGTCGGTGCGCTTCTGGTCGGCGTCAGCTATGCAAAGGGGCTCGCGCTGTCGCATGATCTGCCGCTGATCGGCACGAACCACATTCTCGGGCACATCGCCGCGAACTATCTGACGTTTCCGGACCTGGAACCGCCGTTCACCTGCCTGATCGCGTCCGGCGGGCACAGCCATATCGTGCGCGTTGAGGACTATGATCACTGCACGCTGATCGGCCGCACGCGCGACGATGCGGCGGGCGAGGCGTTCGACAAGGTCGCGCGCGTGCTGGGGCTGCCCTATCCGGGCGGTCCGGAGCTTGAAAAACTCGCGAAGGACGGCGATCCGAAGGCGATCCGCTTCCGTTCCGCGTTCAACGAACGCGAAGACGAGTATGATATGAGCTTTTCGGGGTTGAAGACCGCGGTCATCAATGTGCTGCATACGTCGGAGCAGCGCGGCGAAACGATCAATCGCGCGGACGTTGCGGCAAGCTTCCAGTACGAGGTGATCTCAATCCTTTCGGACAAAGCGGTTCGCGCCGCCTCCGATACGCTTGCGCTTGCGGGCGGCGTTTCGGCAAACGCCGCGCTGCGCAATATGCTTGCGCGAAAGTCGCAGAAAAAGGGCATTCGCTTCTGCTGCCCCGATTTTAAATACTGCACCGACAACGCTGCGATGATCGGCAGCGCCGGATACTATCTGCTGATGAAAGGGCACCGCGACGGGCTCGATCTCAACGCAACGCCTTATCTTTCGGTCGTATAAAGGAAACACATGAAATCGTTCGCAAAATCAAGGGATATGAATATGCTGGAAGGACCTCTGCTCGGCAAGGTCTTTCTGTTTGCGTTGCCGCTGATGCTGACAAATCTGCTGCAGATGCTGTATTCCGCGGCGGACATGATCATTGCGGGCATGTCGGGCGTGGAAGGTGCGATCGGATCGATCGGTACCTGCGGCGCGATGATCAATTTCATTCTGAACATCTTTTCCGGCTTTGCGATCGGCACGAACGTTGTCGTGGCAAGAAATATCGGCCGCGCCGATCGGGAAGCGACAAGCGCTTCGGTGCATACCTCGCTGGTGATGGCGGCGCTGTTCGGCGCGATCTGCGCAGGCGTGGGACTTCTCGTCAACCGACCGATCCTGAAACTGCTCGGCGACGAGGGACATGTGCTCGAACTTGCAACGCTTTACACATGCATCTATTTTGCAGGCGCTCCGTTTCTTGCGGTATCCAACTATATGATCGCGATTCTTCGCGCAAAGGGCGACACGCGTACGCCGCTGTTCATTCTGACCGGCACGGGGATTCTGAACGTCTGCATGAATCTGTTCTTCGTGCTCGTTCTGCATCGTTCGGTCGACGGCGTGGCGTATGCAACGGTCATCGCCAATGCCGCGAACGTCATTCTTCTCGGCATCGTGCTGATGCGTGATCCCGGATGGTGTCGGCTGGAGCTGAAGAAACTGCGCATCGACCGCGGCGCTATGAAGGAAATCATCCGCGACGGTTTGCCCGCGGGCGTGCAGGGCATGCTGTTTTCGCTTTCCAACATGCTGATCCAAAGCACGATCATCGGGCTCAACAATGCCGCATGTCCCGGCGGCTCTTCGATCATCGACGGCAACGCCGCGGCGACGAATCTCGAGGGCTTTGCCTATGTCGCTACGAACTCGGTGTATCAGGCCTCGGTCACGTTTACGAGCCAGCACCACGGCGCACGGATGTATCAGCGCATCGGCGCCGTCATGCGCAGCTGCTATTTCGTCACCGCCATGGTCGCGTTTGCGGCGTCGGTGATCCTGTTGACCTTCCGGCATCCGCTGCTGGGGCTGTATATCCAGAACGGCGACGAGATGGCGCTCGAAACGGCATATACGCGCTTTTATGTGATGATTGCGCCGTACTTTACGCTCGCGTTTATGGAAGTCGGATCGGGCGTTCTGAGAGGGCTCGGCAAGTCCACGCTGTCCACGGTGATCTCGCTGATCGGTTCCTGCGTGTTCCGTCTTTTCTGGATCTATGTGATCTTCCCGCTGGTTCCGCAGCTTTGGATGGTATACCTTTCGTACCCGATCTCATGGGCGCTGACCGCGGCGACGCACTTCACGGTTTCGATGATCGTCCGCCGGCGCTATATGCGCATGTTCCCGGAAGGCGCGGAGGACTGACGCACGGAGAGCAGCAAAAAAGAGGGCCTGCGTTGAAACGCAGCCCTCTTTTTGTATGTCGGTTACATCAGTCTGCAGACCGCTTCCGCAAACGCCGCGGGGTCGTCGAGCGGCAGACCCGCCACGAGCTTTGCCTGCGCAAGCAGCAGCTCGGCGTATTCTTTGAACTGCTCATCGTCAAGTCCGTTCAGCTTGGCATAGACCGGATGATCCGGATTCAGATCGAGATGGAAGGTCATCGGGAGATTTGCGCCGTTCGGCATCTGACGAAGCACCTTGTACATCTCCACGCTCATGCCCTCTTCGCCGGACAGACACGCCGCCGCGTTCTTCAGCCGGTCGGTCAGCCGCACGTCGAGCACCTTATCGCCGAGCGCGTTTTTGAGACGCTCCAGAAGGGGCTTTGCCTCTTCGGCTTTCTTTTCCATTTCTTTCTTCTCTTCCTCGGTGCCGAGATCGAGGTCCGGATCGGAAACGGATTTGAACGGCTTCTCCTGATACGATTCCAGGATGCGCAGCGCAAACTCGTCGACGTCTTCGGTGAGGCAGAGAATATCGTATCCCATATCCGCAACGCGCTCCGCCTGCGGAAGCTTCTTCACCTGCGCGAGCGTGTCGCCTGCCGCATAGTAGATGTGCTTCTGCGATTCGGGCATCGCATCGACATATTCCTTCAGGGTGACGAGCTTGTCTTCCTTTCTCGAATAGAACAGCAGCGTGTCCTTTAGGAAATCCTTGTTCATGCCGAACTTGTCGTATACGCCGAACTTGAGCGTTCTGCCGAACGCCTTGAAGAATTCCTCATACGCCTCGCGTTCCTCGCGCTGCATGCGCAAGAGCTCCGAAAGGATCTTCTTTTTGAGGTTGTTCGCGATCGCGGAAAGCTGACGGTCATGCTGCAGCATTTCGCGCGAGATGTTCAGCGAAAGGTCCGGCGAGTCCACAAGACCCTGCACGAAATTGAAATATTCGGGCAGCAGCTCCTCGCAGTGCTCCATGATCATGACGCCGTTGGCATACAGCTTCAGTCCGCGCTTATATTCCTTCGTGTTGAAATCGAACGGCGCTTTCTTGGGAACGAACAGAAGCGCCGTATAGGAGAGCATGCCCTCCGTGTTGATGTGCAGCGTCGAAGCGGGATCCTCGAAATCATGGAACGCATCGCGATAAAACTGCGCGTATTCCTCCTTGGTGATCTCGTTCTTGTTCTTGCGCCACAGCGGGACCTGACTGTTCAGCGTCTTGTCCTCGACGACGGTTTCATATTCGTCGCTGCCTTCCTTCTTGCGCGAACGTTCGACCTGCATGCGGATCGGATAGCGGATGTAATCGCTGTATTTTTTCACGAGCGATTCAAGACGGTAGGTTTCCAGAAACTCGCCGTAGCTTTCCTCTTCCGTATCGTCCTTCAGCGTCAGGACGATCTTCGTGCCGATCGGCGCATAGTCGCACGGCTTGACCGTGTAGCCGTCCACGCCGTCGGATTCCCACACTGCAGCGTCTTCGCCTTCTTTGTGAGAGTACACCGTCACGCGCTTCGCCGCCATGAACGCCGCATAGAAGCCGACGCCGAACTTGCCGATGATGTCGATGTCCTCCGCGTCGCTGTGTTCGGACTTGAACGCCAGCGTACCGCTCTTTGCGATCGTGCCGAGGTTCTGTTCCAGTTCCGCTGCGCTCATGCCGCAGCCGTTGTCGGTGATCGTAAGCGTTCTTGCTTCCCGATCGGGCTCGATGCGGATCTCGAACTGCGCCTTGTCTATGCCGGTTTCACCGCTCTGCATTGCTGCATAATAGCGCTTGTCGATCGCGTCGGATGCGTTGCTGATCAGTTCGCGAAGAAAGATCTCGCGGTGCGTATAGATCGAATGGATCATCAGATCCAATAGCTTTTTGGATTCTGCCTTGAATTGCTTTTTGCTCATTGTGTTCGCCTCACATTCTGTTTTAGCACTCTCGCCTTTCGAGTGCCAAACACATGATACCGCGCGCGTTTTGAAAATGCAACCCCCGTGCGCAAGAGTTTGCCTTAAAGTCACAATTGTCCCGGGAATCTGCTTTCGTCGGTTGACGGACCGCATGCCGATGCGGTACAATATTTGTCGAATGATAGAAAACCGGGAGGAATGCAGATGATTGCGTTCGGGATTTTTGCGGCGATGATATTCGTGCTGATGCTCGCGATTCTGGAGCTCAATAAAAACACGCTGATCGGGTTTGCGCTGTTGATCGCGCTGACCGTCGGATTCGTCGTACTGTTCATCAAGGTCCTGCACGGCGGAAAGTGGTATTGGAAAGTGCTCGGCTGGCTCGGGTGGCTTGCTGCGTTTGCTGCGATCCTGTTTCTGACATGGCCGCCGACAAAGGCGGTCCCGGCGTATGAGGGAAGCAAGCCGGAATACACCGACGTCGTCTCGCTGAAGGACGGCGATGTGCGCGGCGTCAGGATCGCGGACGGCGCGGTCGAGCTGTATGCGGGCATTCCGTATGCGAAACCGCCGGTGGGCGATCTGCGCTGGCGCGAGCCGCAGGATCCGGAGCCGTGGGACGGCGTGCGCGACTGCGATCATTTCGCGCCGATGTGCATGCAGCCGACGGACGTTCCGATCTATTCGAGCCTGAAGCAGATCATCGGGTTTCATGACTATCGCATTTCTCTGAGCGACAACTACATCGCGCCGGTATCGGAGGACGGGCTCTATGTAAATGTGTGGAAGCCCGCCGGAGAGGCGAAAGATCTGCCGGTGCTGGTCTATATCCACGGCGGTACGCTGCAGACCGGACAGCCGTGGTACGGCGATTATGCCGGGACCGGTCTTGCGAAGCGCGGGATGGTCGTGGTCAATCTCGGGTATCGCCTCGGCATCTTCGGATACTTTGCGGATGAAGCGCTTGCGGCGGAATCCGAACACGGCACGACCGGAAACTACGGGCTTCTGGATCAGATCAAGGCGATCGAATGGGTGAAACAGAACGTCGCGGCATTCGGCGGCGACCCCGATAACATCACGATCGCGGGCGAATCGGCGGGCTCCGCCAGCGTCAGCGCGATCTGCACGTCGCCGCTTGCAAAGGGACTGTTCCGCCGCGCGGTGATGGAGAGTTCGACCGTCGCATCGATCGAACCGCCGCATTCGTTCAGAAGCTTTGCGGATGCGCTGCAGTCCGGCGCGGAGCTGAAAACGCGCTACGGCGTACAGACTGCGCAGGAGCTGCGCGCGATCGACGCCGGAACGCTCGTGAATGAAGCGTATACGCAGCATCATATGACCGTCGACGGATACGCGCTGACCGAGACGCCGTACGAATCGTATCGCAAGGGCGTTTATAACGAGGAGCAGCAGCTGCACGGCTATAATTCCGAGGAAAGCGGTCCGTTCATCATTTTCGGACATGCAAACCTGAAGAATTACGAACAGAAGGTGCGCGGCTTCTTCAAGTCGTATGCGGACGATGTGCTTGCGATCTATGCACCGCAGACCGATGCGGAGGCGGACGCATACTGGGCGCGCATTTACGGCGCAATCTTCTTCGATTACCCGCATTACTGCCTTGCAAGGCACGCGGGCGAGAACGGGATCCCGTCTTACGAGTATTATTTCTCCAAGCAGAACGGACGGCTTTCCGCATGGCACAGCGGCGAAATGATCTATCTGTACGGCAACATTCCGGCGGATTCCGGGCTGTTCGATGCGAATGACCGGCAGCTGTCCGAAACGATGATGCAGTACGTGTACAACTTCGCAAAGACCGGCGATCCGAACGGAGACGGGCTGCCCGTGTGGGAGCGCACCGACGACGGAACGCGGCTCATGGAGTTCGGCGAACAGATCGCCATGCGCGACGAGCAGTCGCTTGCACTGTTTGCGGTGCTCGATCGCATGTACGGCAGCGAGCAATAAACGGCGGATCCGATCGATCGCGCGTCGGATATTGAAAAATACATCGAATTTTGTTAAAATAAGAAACGATCATTGAGTTGGGGGGATCCGATGAAACGGTATCCGAATGTTCGCATGCTGTCATGCTGCATCGGAGCATGCATGCTGATCGCGGGATGCAGTGCAGCGCCTGCCGCGCCGGAGGCGACGCCGGAAATCACGTCGTCGCTTGAACCAGAGGACGTCTCGGTCGAGCTGATCACGGCGGAGCCGGCAGCGCCCGCGCCCACGCCGGAGCCGACGCCTTCGCCGACCCCGGAACAGACGCCCGAACCGACGGAGGAACCGACGCCGGAGCCGATGGTGATCAGCGATGCGATGCTGGAGGAAGGATTTGTCGACAGCTACTTTGACGACGCGGTGTTCGTCGGCGATTCGCTGACACGCTCGTTTTCGAACTTCGTGCGCGAAAAACGGCAGAGGCAGGGGGCATATCTCGGCGAAGCGCAGTTTCTGGGCACCGTTTCGATGAGCGTCAAGGTCGCGAGCGCAGACAAGGCAAATCCGGGAGGCGTTTCGTTCACGTATCGCGGACAGGCCGTATCCCTGACGGACGGGATCTCGGCAACCGGTGCGAAGAAGGCATTCCTGATGCTCGGCATGAATGACCTCGGCTATCGCAAGTGGGACACGGTCGGGCAGGAATACGGCAATATGATCGATACGATCCGAAGCAAGTGTCCGGATACCCGCGTCATCGTGCTCGGTGTACTGCCGGTAACGGCACAGTTCTGTAAAAACAATCACGTGACGATCGAAACGTGGAACACGTTCAACGATTCTCTCAAGACGATCTGCGAGGAGCACGGCGCGACATTCTATACGTTCGCGCAGGAACTGATGGATGAAAACGGGTATCTCAGGAAGACGTATGCGGAAGGGAGTTTCCATCTGCAGGAATCGGGCGAGCTGATCTGGGTCCATGCGATGCGCGTGTTTGCCGCAGCGGAACAGTATCCCGACGCGATCATTGAAAACCCGTAAGAGTAAAGGAGTTTGTATGAAACGGATTCTATTGATAGTTTTAACCGCGGCGCTTCTCTGCGCCTGCACTGCCGGCGCAAAGGAGCCGGTCGTCGAGATCGATGCGCGCGCCGAAAACACGCCGCAGCCGCAGGAGACGGCACAGACGGTCGCAACGGAACCCGCAGAAACGGCAGCGGCGGAGCAGACGGAAGAGCCTGCGCAGCAAATCGCGCAAAACTATGCGGAGCGTGTCGTTGCGGCGTGGGAAGCGGCGGGATACCTTGAGGGATTCGCACCGTATTTTTCGGACGATCTTTTAGATCTGTACGGCATTGATCTGTCCGCGTGCATCAGCGGCGCCGGATATGCGGAAACCGCCGGCTATGCGCAGGAGATCGTGATCGTCGAGGCAGACGAGGCGACGGCGGCGCAGATCGAATCGCTGCTTTCGGACCATCTTTCGATGATGAAGGAACAGTTCCGCTCCTATGACGCGGACGCACTGGCGCTCGTCGAGCATGCGGTGCTTACCAATGAGAACGGCGTCGTTCTGATGATCGTTTCGCCGCACGCGGAAGAGATGCAGCGCATCGCTTCGGGCATCGACCGGTAATGGTCTTTTCCTCACTGACATTTCTGTTTGCATTTTTGCCGATCGCACTGATCGGGTGGTATGTGCTGCCCAGAACGTGCAGGATCGGCTTTTTGCTGCTGATCAGTCTGGTGTTTTATGCGTGGGGCGAGCCGCTGTACGTACTGCTGATGATCGGGTCGATCGTCGTCAACTGGGCGATCGGACTTTTGATGGACCGCAGCAAACAGCACAGGAAGCTTTATCTGATCGGTTCTGTTGTGCTGAACCTCGCACTGCTGGCCGTCTTTAAGTACGCCGGGCTTTTCTGGAACACCGTTCGCGGATTGTTCCCTGCGCCGCTTTCCGAAGCCTCTGTATCCATCCGGCTGCCGATCGGCATTTCGTTTTTCACGTTCCAGATCATGTCGTACGTGATCGACTTGTACCGCGGGAAGGCACAGGTGCAGAAGAACCCGATCAAGTTCGGCGCATACGTTGCCATGTTTCCGCAGCTGATCGCGGGACCGATCGTGCGGTACGTCGACATCGAAGCGCAGCTGGATGCGCCGGAACGCTCCCTTTCGGGATTTGCCGACGGCGTGCGGCAGTTCATCGTCGGACTGTCCAAAAAGGTCCTGCTTGCCAATGCAATGGCGGTCCTGTATGCAAAACTCTGCGAGAATCCGTCTGCGATCGGCATACTCGGCGCGTGGGTGGGATTGTTCTCCTATACGTTTCAGATCTACTTTGATTTCTCGGGGTACTCCGACATGGCCTGCGGGCTCGGTCGGATGCTCGGTTTCCGCTTCGTCAAAAACTTCGATTATCCCTACATCGCCGGGAGCATCACGGATTTCTGGAGGCGCTGGCACATTTCGCTGTCTACGTGGTTCCGCGAATACGTTTATATCCCGCTCGGCGGAAACCGCAGAGGAAAGGCGCGGCAAATGCTGAATCTGCTGATCGTCTGGGGATTGACCGGTCTGTGGCACGGCGCAAGCTGGAATTTCGTGCTGTGGGGACTGTATTACGGCGTTCTGCTGATCGTCGAAAAGCTCTTTTTGGGCAAACGGATCGAAAGAATGCCGGGGATCGTTCGGCACATCTATACAATAATCGTTGTGGCAGTCGGGTGGGGGATATTCTCGTTCACCGATCTTTCCGCGCTCGGCATCTGGTTCGGCGCGTTGATCGGCATCGGCAACCGATGCCTGCTCGGCACGGAAAGCGCGGCGTGGTGTCTCGGGTATTTGCCGATGCTTCTGATTTGCGCGTTCGCGTCTACGCCCGTCGCGGCGAATCTTGTAAAGCGTCTGGAACACTTCCGCTGGTTTGCGCCGGTGCAGCTGGCAGGCGCCGCCGTGCTCTTTTTGCTGTGCCTTGCCGCGCTCGCGTCGCAAAGCTATAATCCGTTTATCTATTTCCGGTTCTGAGGGGAGGTGCGGACATGAAACGAAATCCATGGAATATTCTGACCGTCGCATTGTTTGCGCTGATCCTGCTCGCCGTTCCGGTATATTGGCTGTTTTTCCCCGAAAAGACGTTCTCCGAAGCGGAGCGCCGCTATCTTGCGGAGGCGCCGAAGCTGTCCGCGCAAAAGCTGACGGACTGGAGCTTTGACGATGCGGTCGAAGGGTATCTTGCCGACCATGTTCCGCTGCGCGATGCGCTCGTCGGCGTCAACGCCTATGCGACGCTGCTGACGGGGCGGCAGGTAAGCGCCGAAGCGTTCATGGACCGCGACGGGTATCTGGTCGCAAAGCCGGTCGGGTTCGATCCAAACGAACTGGACAAGCGCCTTTCCCGCATCAGAACGCTCGGTGAAACGACTGGGCTCGAACCGCAGATGCTGATCGTTCCCTCGTCCGGATATGTGCGAAGCGGGCGGCTTCCGGGCACGCTTGCCGCGCTGTATCGGGATGCGGACGTGCTGTCCGCGATCGAGACGTACGGCGGCATGCGGCTGATCCCGATCGAAGATCGATTCCGTTCGGAGGGACAGAACTGGTTCTATCGCACCGACCATCATTGGACGGCGGACGGCGCGTTTGCGGCGTACGAGATGTATATGCGTGCGGAAGGGCACGAACCGCTTCCGCGCGACGCATTCTATCATCATACGGTCAAGGGGTACGTCGGTTCCACGCGCTCGCGCAGCGCGCTGTGGCTGACGCCGCCCGAGACGATGACGATCGACGAGCCGATCGGCTGCGACGTGACGGTGACGTTTTCCGACCGCGAAGGCACATTCTCCGATCTGTTCTTTTATGAGCATCTGAAGGAGTATGACTGGTATCCGCTGTTTCTGGACGGCAATCATCCGATCACGGTGATCGAAAACCGTGCCGCCGCATCCGACGCGCCGGTGCTGCTGATGGTCAAGGACTCGTTCGGCAACACGCTCGCACCGCTGCTCGTTCCGTCGTACCGAACAATCGTCATGGTCGATCCGCGCTATTATCGGCAGAGCGTATCCGACCTTGCCCGGCAGTACGGCGCAGCCGAACTGCTGTTCTGCTTCTCGACCGAGCGCATCGCGACCGATCTCAATCTGAAACTGCTCAAATGATATGCAAATCGGCGATTGACATCCGCACCGGTTTGCGATACAATAAACATCGCGTTGAAGGTGTCAGGTACCGTCCGAACGCAGTCAAAGAGAGCCCGCGCCGCGGCTGAAAGCGCGGGAACAGAGCACGGACGGGAAGGTTCAGCACCGGAGCATCCCGGATTCGGGCGCATCCCTGCGTTATCGGGGGCAAGAGAGAAGGGCGATCGCCCTTAACTTGGGTGGTACCGCGGAAAAACTTTTTCGTCCCATGCGTGATGCATGGGACTTTATCTTTATAAGGAGGAAACTATGAGCATGACAATGCAGGAACTGCGCGAGCAGTTCTATGAAAAACTGCAGCAGGCAAACGCCGCGGAGGCGTTTGAAGAACTGCGCGTCCGTTATCTCGGCAAAAAAGGCGAGGTGACCGGGCTTTTGAAAAACATGGGTGCGATCGCGCCCGAACAGCGCAAGGAATACGGCGCAAAGGTCAACGCGCTGAAGGAAGAGGTCGAAAACAGCATCAGAAAGCGCATCGAAGAGGCGCACGCGAAGGAACTGGAAATGAAGATCGCGGCGACCGAACGGTATGACCTGACGCTGCCGTCGACGCTCAGTCAGGGCAGCTATCACCCGATCACGCTCGTGCAGCGCGAGGTCGAGCAGATCTTTGCTTCGATGGGGTTCACGATCGAGGACTACGACGAGATCGTCGACGATTACCACTGCTTCGAAGCGCTGAACATTCCGAAGCACCATCCGGCGCGCGACATGCAGGACACGTACTATCTCGATAACGGGCAGCTTTTGAAGACGCACACGTCCGCCGCGCAGAACGCGATCATGAAAAAGTACGGCGCGCCGCTTCGCGCGATCTTCCCGGGCCGGTGCTTCCGCAACGAGAGCACGGACGCCTGCCATGAAAACACGTTCTTCCAGATGGAAGGCATCATGATCGATGAGAACATCTCGATCTCGAACCTCATCTATTTCATGAAGACGATGCTCAGTGAGGTCTTCCAGCGCGACGTCAAAGTGCGCCTCAGACCCGGCTTCTTCCCGTTCGTCGAACCGGGATTCGAACTCGATATTTCGTGCGCGATCTGCGGCGGCACGGGATGCCCCTCGTGCAAGAACAGCGGCTGGCTGGAGCTGTGCCCCTGCGGCATGATCCATCCGAACGTGCTGAAGGCCGGCGGCATCGACACCGATAAGTACACGGGCTTCGCGTTCGGTCTGGGACTGACGCGTCTTGCCATGATGAAATACGGGATCAAGGATATTCGCGATCTGAACAGCGCGAACCTCAAGTCCCTCGATCAGTTTGTGAAGTAAGGAGGAAAAGCCATGAAAGTTTCCATGAATTGGATTTCCGATTACGTCGACCTTTCCGGTCTCGATCGGGAGGAACTGATCCGTCGCTTCACGCTGTCCACCGCGGAGGTGGAGGAGGTCTATCATCTCGGGACCGAGGTCAACGGCGTCGTGGTTGCCGAGATCACGAAGATCGACGAGCATCCCAACTCGAAAAAACTGCATCTTCTGGAACTCGATCTCGGCGATCATACCGACCGCTGCGTATGCGGCGCGCAAAACGTGCGCGTCGGCATGCGCGTGCCGTTTGCACCGTTCGGCGCATCCGTGGTCGGCATGACGATCGGCGAAGCGACGATCGCGGGCGTGGTGTCGCGCGGGATGTGCTGCTCGGCGGCAGAGCTCGGGATCGCGGATTCGTCTTCCGGATTGCTGGAACTGCCCGCAGACGCGCCGCTCGGTAAGCCGGTCAAGGAGCTTTACGCCTTTGACGACATCGTGTTCGAGGTCGACAATAAATCCCTGACAAACCGCCCCGATCTGTGGGGACATTACGGCATCGCGCGCGAGTTCGCGGCGATGGCGAAGCGCCCGTTAAAGCCGCTCGATCTGTGCGATCTGTCCGCGTTTGACGCGCTCGATCCGGTTCCGCTCGGCGACATCGATCCGGAGCTGTGCCATCGCTATTCGGCGATCCGCGCCGATCATATCACCAAAAAGGTCAGCCCGATCGACATGCAGATCCGCCTGTATTACTGCGGCATGCGCGCGATCTCTCTTCTGGCGGACCTGACGAATTACATCATGCTCGAGCTCGGACAGCCGACGCACGCGTTCGATTCGAGGAAAGTCGGCACGATCGGCGTACAGCGCTTCCCCGAGACATTCACGTTCCGCACGCTTGACGGCACGGACCGCAGGATCGATCCCGAAACGCTGATGATCACGAGCGACGGCAGCCCGGTTGCGGTTGCGGGCGTGATGGGCGGCGAAAACAGCGAGATCGTTTCGGACACCGAATCGGTCACGCTCGAATGCGCAACGTTCTCGGCGGTTTCGGTGCGCAAGACATCCGGCAGGATCGGTCTTCGCACGGACGCGAGCATGCGCTATGAAAAGACGCTCGATCCCGCGCTTTGCGAAACGGCGGCGGCACGATTCCTGAAGCTGCTGTTTGCGATCGACGGCGGTGCAAAGGTCGTTTCACGCTATACCGATCGCTATAACTACCGCTATCCGGTGATCGACCTGCACTTCGACAAGGCGTTCGTCGACCGATACACCGGCATCGATATTTCCGACGCGCAGATCAACGAAACGCTGACGCGTCTCGGCTTTGCGGTGCGGCAGGAAGGCTCGTCGTTCGACGTCACCGTGCCTTCGTGGCGCGCGACCAAGGACGTGACGATCCCGGCGGACGTCATCGAGGAGATCACGCGCATCTACGGATACGATAACTTCAGGATCGAAACCACGATGAGCGCGCTGCGCCCCGTGCGGCCGCTTCGCACCAAGTCGGATGAAGCCGCGATCAAGGATGCGCTCGTCAAGATGTTCGGTCTGCACGAGGTCCACACCTATCTGTGGTGCGACGCAAAGAAGCTCACCGACCTCAGGATCCCGCTGCCCGAAAACGTCAGGCTTTTGAACGGCATGAATCCGGACGCAACGGTGCTTCGCACGGCGATGATGCACACGCTCCTGCCGGCATTGAAGGAGAACCGTTTCTACGCGCCGTCGTTCGGCATCTTTGAAATCGGACGCACGGTGAAGGGACTTCGTCCCGACGGTACATGCAACGAGCGCAGAACACTCGGCGTCGCCCTGCTTTCACACGATAAGGAGCGCGATGCGTTCCTGCATGCACGTGATATGATCACGGCGGTGCTCTTCGACCTTCGCAGGGTTCAGCCCACGTTTGTGCGCGTCAAGCCGATCAACGCATGGGAGCATCCGGCGAACACGGCGGCGATCATGCTCGCAGGCCGCACGGTCGGCACGCTCTCGACCGTGCATCCCGAAGTGGCGGCGCAGATCGATAAAAAGGCGACGCTCATCACCTGCGAACTCGATCTCGACACGCTTGCCGAAATCGGCGAGACCGATATTCAGTATCGCGAGCCGTCCCGTTTCCCGGGCATCGACATCGACCTTTCGTTCATGCTCGATAAGGATGTGACGTTCGCGGACGTCGTGCGTCCGTTCGAACAGGATCGCGATGAAACGCTCTCGAATATTTCGCTGGTCGACCTTTATGAAGCGGAAGGCAAGAGCATGACGATCCGGCTCTCGTTCGTTTCGCCGGTCAAGACGCTTTCGAAGGCGGAGGTGCAGGCGTATATCGACCGCATCCTCGCCGTACTTGCAGAACAGAACATCCGACTTCGTGCATAACAGGAGGCAACTATGGCATTCGACGTCAAAAAAGTCAAAGAAGATCTGGTACGCTGGCTGACGCAATGGTTTTCGGACAACGGTCCCGGATGCAACGCGGTGATCGGCATTTCCGGCGGCAAGGACAGCTCGGTCACGGCCGCGCTGTGCGTTGCGGCGCTCGGCAGGGATCGCGTCATCGGCGTGCTGATGCCGAACGGCGATCAGTATGACATCGACGTATCCGAGGCGCTCGGGAAGCATCTCGGCATCCGGTCGTTCGTCGTCAACATCAAGGACGCATACAACGGAGTCGTGAACGCGGCAAAGGCGGCGGGCGTGGAGCTCTCCGAACAGTCGTACATCAACCTTGCGCCGCGTCTTCGCATGAGTACGCTCTATGCGGTGTCGCAGTCGTACAACGGCCGCGTGATCAACACCTGCAACCTCAGCGAGGACTGGGTCGGGTATTCGACACGCTACGGCGATTCCGTGGGCGACGTGTGTCCGCTCGGCAAGCTGACGGTGGCAGAGGTCAAGGAACTCGGTTCCTATCTCGGCTTGCCCGACATGTTCGTGCACAAGGTTCCGAGCGACGGGCTGTGCGGCAAGACGGACGAGGACAACCTCGGCTTCACCTATGCGGTGCTCGATCGCTACATCCGCACCGGCGAGATCGACGATCCGGAGACGAAAGCGCTGATCGACCGCAAGCATAAGGCGAACCTCTTTAAGCTCGAGCTGATGCAGACCTTCCCGTATACGCCCGAGTCATGAACGAACGCGAAAGCAATCCGGTCCGCTCGATCCAAAAGGCGGCGGCGATCCTCGACCTGCTGGCGGAATCGAAGCAACCGTTGTCTTTGACCGAGATCGCGGAACAGACCGGCTGGGCGAAAAGCACGGCGTACGGGCTGCTGTGTTCGATGCGGTCCGTCGGATTCGTGGAACAGAGCGCGGAAACGGGACGCTACACGCTCGGCGTGCGGCTGTTCGAGTACGGCAGCGCCGTGCAGAGCACGCGCAACATCCTGACGCTCAGCCGCGAACCGATGCACGCGCTCGTCGAGGCGTCCGGCGAGTCCGCCGCGCTTTCGATGCTCGATCGCGGCGAGGTCCTGATCCTCGGACATGCGGAGCCGGACAGCAGCTTTCATATCGTATCGGAGACCGGTCGGCACCTGCCGTCGTTCTGCACCGCGCAGGGCAAGATCCTGCTTTCCGAGCAGCCCGTGTCAAGCGTTCGCCGCATCTTTGAAGCGCATGTGCAGGCGTTCACGCCGCACACCGCAACATCGTACGAGCAGCTTGCTACGGAGCTTGCTTCGGTTCGCGAAACCGGCTTTGCGATCGAGAACGGCGAGTTTCGCGTCGGGATTCGCGGCGTTGCGGCGCCGATCCGCGACCATCACGGCGAGATCCGCTATGCGATCGGGCTCATCGGCATGTTCCGGCGCGTCGATTCGGATGAATTCCGCGCCGCGACCGCGCATGTCAAGGAAACGGCAGAAACGCTGTCCGCCATGCTCGGATACCGGAAAAACTGAATCAAAAGGAGCTTCCCGGACGGAAGCTCCTTTTTTGTCCCATAAACGGGATTGCAACGCAAGCCGAGGCGTGGTACAATACAATCGAAGGTGAATGGTATGGAATTCGATCGGATCATCCGGAACGGAAGCGTAATCGACGGCAGCGGCGCGAAGGCGCGGCGTGCCGACGTCGGCATCCTCGGAAAAACGGTCGCGGCGATCGGCGATCTTTCGGCAGCGTCCGCAAAGCAGACCGACGATGCGTCGGGCAAGGTCGTTGCACCGGGATTTGTGGATATCCACCGCCATGCGGACGCGGCGATCCTCCGCGAGGGGTTCGGCGCGGCGGAGCTTTCGCAGGGGCTGACCGCGATCCTCAACGGCAACTGCGGCGTGTCGATCGCGCCGATCGAAGGGCGATTCCGGGAAGCGTCGAAGGCGTATCTGCGCCCGATCCTCGGCGAGATCGGCGACGTTCCGACCGGCAGCATCGCGGCGTATCATAAGGAACTCAGGTCCCGCCCGATGCCGATCCATGCGGGCATGCTTGCGGGACTCGGAACGATCCGCACAAATGCTGCGGGCTTTCGGACGACGCTTGACGACGCTGATTATCGCGCGATTCATCGGAGTCTGGAACGGATGCTGTCGGACGGCGCGCGCGGCGTGTCGCTCGGACTCGGCTACGCGCCGGAGTGCTTTTTCGATACGGAAGGGCTGATCCGCGCGCTCGAACCGATCCGTCACACGAACATCGTGCTTTCGGCGCATATGCGCAGCGAGGCGATGAACCTTTCGGATTCGATCGATGAGGTGATCGCAGTCGCAAAGGCACTGCATGTGCCGTTGGAAATCAGCCATCTGAAGGCGACCGGCAAGGCACAGTGGGGTTCGCTGATCCATACGGCGCTGACACAGATCCGCCGCGCGCGCGAGGACGGCGCGGACGTTACATGCGACGCATATCCTTACACGGCGGGCAGCACGCAGCTGATGCATGTCCTTCCTCCGGAGTTTCTGGAGGGCGGCGTCGATGCGATCGCAAAGCGGCTGACCGACCCGGCGGCACTCGAACGGCTCGGAAGGCGGCTCGAAAGCGGGCGCGATTTCGACAATTATGCGATGCTGATCGGTTGGGAAAACATTCGCATCTCTTCGGTGCGGCTTGCAGAGGATCGACAGTATCTGGGCAGGACGGTCGCCGAAGCGGCGGGCGGCGGGGAACCGTGGCGGTTTGCGGCGGCGCTGCTTGCGCGCGAAAAATGCGCGGTCACGATGATCGACCGGCTGACCGACGAAGACGATATCGCGGCGATCTACGGCGAACCGTTTTCGTGCGTGATCTCCGACGCGACGTACCCGACGGAGGGCGATCCGCATCCGCGCGTGTACGGCACGTTTGTGCATGCGATCGAGCGGTTCGTGAACGAAAAGCGCGTGCTGACCCTTGAGGAGATGATCCGAAAGATGACGCGCGTCCCCGCGGATCGGTACGGTCTGACGGGAAAAGGACGCATCGAGGTCGGCGCGGACGCGGATCTTCTGGTATTCGATCCGAAGCGCCTGAAGGATCATGCAACATACGACGATCCGCGGCAGCGCTGCACGGGGATCGAAACGGTTCTGGTCAACGGAACGGCGGCAATCGAACAAGGCATTTGTACGGGCGCGTGCGGCGGCACGGTGCTGTAAGGAGCGAACATGAAACATGAAAATCAGAAATTCAAGATCCTTTTGATCCGGGACTGGCTCGATGAAACGGATGAACTGCATCCGCTGACGATCGCGGACATCATCGAACGGCTGAAGCGCGAGGACATCCATGCCGAGCGCAAAAGCGTCACGGACGATCTGATGACGCTGTCCGAGTACGGTCTGGACATTGAGTCGCTGACGATCGGAAAGAAGAAGGGATACTATCTTGCGTCGCGTGCGTTCGAAACGGCGGAGCTGAAAATGCTGGTCGACAGCGTGCAGGCCGCACGGTTTCTGTCGATCGGAAAGACGAAGCGCCTGATCAAAAAACTCGCGGCGCTGTCGAGCCGCGGGGAAGGCGCGCTGCTGCGCCGTCAGCTCTATGTGAGCGAGCGGAACAAGTCCGACAACGAATCCATCTTCTATAACATCGACGCCATTCACGGCGCGATCGCTGAGGACAGGGAGATCACGTTTTTGTACTGGCAGTATGACATCAATAAAAAGCGCGTTGCGCGCAAAAACGGCGCGCGCTACTGCATCAGCCCGTACGCACTCGTATGGGACGATGAATATTATTATCTGATCGGCTATGATGCGGAGGATGCAAAGATCAAGCATTACCGCGTCGATAAGATGAGCGCGATCCGCGTGTCGGAACAGCCGCGCAAGGGCGGAGATGTGTTTGATCAGATCGATATGAGCCGGTACACGAGCCGCAATTTTTCGATGTTTGCCGGCGAGGAAGCCGATGTGGTGCTCGACTGCGACCGCGAGATGATCGGCGTGATCATCGATCGGTTCGGCACGGACGTTTCCCTGCACGGAAAGGAGAACGGCTTTTCGGCATTCGTGCGCGTCGCCGTATCGGAGCAGTTCTTCGGCTGGGTCGCGGCGCTCGGCGGTGCGGTACGCATCGCATCTCCCGCGTCCGTGCACGACGCATTCGTGCAGCATCTCGATCGGGTCAAAGAGGCGCAGAACTAAAGGATCCCGCACGGCGGGAAAAACAAAGAAAACAAAAAAAGCCGACCGTCCGGTCGACTTTTATGCTGCTGTCAGTCTTCTGTCACGGGGACGTCGTCCACTGCCGCCAGCTTCCTGGAAAACTCGGCGTATGCTTCCTCGTCGGTCACGCGCAGATACTCGACTGCTGCGAGCGCACGGACCGCCTTCTTTCCGGCGTCGTCCAAACGCGCATAACGGTCCAGAAGTTCGCGCTTTTCGCCGTCCAGAAAGACGGGATTGTCTCCGGGAACGGGCTTGATGTTCAGCACTTCACACATGTGCATAACGGTCTCAAAAGAAGTTCCGCCTACACCCTTCTGCAGCGCAGTGATAATCGTCGATTGCGGCACGCCGATATACATCGAGAACTGGCGAACACTGCGAAACTGCTTTTTAATCTCGGTTTTTAACAGCTTGGTAAGTTCGTTCATTTCACACACCTCCTAATATACTATACTAACATGAGAAAATTCGCACGTCAATAAAAATCTGTGTAAAAAATCAATAAAAATATATAATAATACAATCGTTTTTTTCTGATATGAAGCGCGCGGTACACGATTTTCGGAAATCCGCCGGCGATTCCGGCGGAACGGTGCATGTGTGTGAAATGTGCATAAAAAAAGGGTGTGAAACGGTCGTTTCACACCCTTTCCGGATTCAGTCGATCTTTTCAAACATGTCCTTGTCGACGCCGCAGATCGGGCAGCACCAATCGTCGGGCAGGTCTTCAAACGGGGTGCCGGGTGCGATGCCGCTGTCGGGATCGCCCACTTCGGGATCATAGATATAGCCGCACGGGCCGCACTGATATTTTGCCATGTTTTTTCCTCCTTGCAGATTCTGGATACAGTATAACAAACCGACGGCATATTGCGCAAGCCCCAAAGAGGAATCGGCAAAATTTTATTCGGAAACGGTTGTTGCACGGCAAAAGATATGATATACTTTTATCCAAAGAGATTTCACATTCAGGAGGACATACCATGCGCAGACGTATCATCGCAATGCTTTTGATCCTGCTTATGACGTTCGGCGTGTTTGCGTGTACAGAACCCGCTGCGGATCCGGACGCGGACGCAACGCCGCTGCCGCAGCTGGAGGACGAATATTTCCTTCCGAGGGAAGACGGATGCAATCAGCTGACGATCTACTGGAAAGCGGACTCGATCAAGTTCGAAACGAGCGATATGTGGATCTGGTATCCGGATAAGGACGGCCGCGGTTATCAGATGTATCCGTGCGCATACGGCGCGAAATGCATGATCAACGTGCCGAGCGACGTCGAGGAGGTCGGCTTCATCGTGCGCGTCAACTGCTCCGATCCGTGCGGCACCTCGTGGGGCGAAGCGACGAAGGATTTCGACGGCGACCGTTTCGTCAAAATGGAAGGCGGCGACACGCAGATCTATCTCGTCTCGGGCGAGGGCAACATTTATTACAGCAACGACGGCGGTGCAACGCTGTGGGAGAAGAAGAGCATGAATTACGTCGGTATCATTTCCGGAAACGAGATCCAGTATAATCTGAATCCGGCGGTCCGCATCGAATCGCTCGATCAGGTCGCCGTTTACGACGGCGATCGCAGGCTGGAGATCGAATCCCTGTCGAGTCTGAACAACAAGGTCGTGACGGGTGTGATCAAGCTCAAGGAGGATCTGGACGTGACGAAACTTTATGACGTCGAGATCGAGGGCTACGAGCGCAAGACGGCGATCCCGACCGGCATCTTCGATTCCGAGGATTTCATCAATAACTATACCTATGCGGGCAACGATCTCGGCGCCGTTCTCAGCGGCGATCATACGACCTTCAAGCTCTGGGCGCCGACCGCATCGAAGGTCGTGCTGAACCTCTTTGAGACGGGCGACGGCGGCGATCCGTACCTTTCCGTCGACATGGAATACGGAGCGAAGGGCGTCTGGAGCAGCACGCAGAACTGCGGCAGCGGCACATACTACACCTACACGGTCACCACGGCGGTCGGCACGCAGGATGCAGTCGATCCGTATGCCAAGGCGCTCGGCGTCAACGGCGATCGCGGCATGGTCGTCGATCTCGACGCCACCGATCCCGAGGGCTTTACGGAGGACAAATTCTTCGACGGCATCGAACGGTATCGCGACGCGATCATCTGGGAAGTGCATGTGAGAGACTTTTCGAACCGCATCGCAAACGCCAGATATCCGGGCAAGTACCTTGCATTCACGGAGACGGGACTGAAAAACGCGTCCGGCGAACCGGTCGGTCTCGATTATCTGATCGATCTCGGCATCACGCACGTGCATCTGCAGCCGGTTTATGATTATGCAACGGTCGACGAGACCAAGTGCGAGGAGTTCAACTGGGGCTACGATCCGAAGAACTACAATGCGCCCGAGGGCAGCTATTCCACGGACCCGTATCACGGCGAGGTGCGCATCACGGAGTTCAAGCAGATGGTCGAAGCGCTGCATGCGAACGGCATCGGCGTGGTCATGGACGTCGTGTACAATCACACCTATGACGGCAACGCGAACCTCAACCGTATCGTGCCGTATTACTACTATCGCTATACGCCGGCAGGCGTCAATTCAAACGGCAGCGGCTGCGGCAACGAGACGGCATCCGAGCGCACGATGTTCCGCAAGTTTATGGTGGATTCGGTCACCTACTGGGCAACCGAGTATCACATCGACGGGTTCCGATTCGACCTGATGGGCCTGCACGATCTCGAAACGATGCAGCAGATCGAACAGGCGGTGCATAGAATCAACCCGAAGGCGATCCTTTACGGCGAGGGCTGGACCGGCGGCACCACGACGATGCGTCCGAATACGCAGGCAACGCAGGCGAACATCCGTGAGATCACGGCGAGCAGCGGCGCAGCGGGCGGCGTTGCGGTGTTCAACGACGCGATCCGTGACGGGCTGAAGGGCAGCGTGTTTAATGCAACCGATAAGGGCTATATCAGCGGAGATCCGAGCAAGAGCCGCGCGGCGGGCGTGGCGTTCGGCATCGAGGGCGGCGCGTCGAATACGCAGTCGTGGCGCGTGGACGATGCGATGATCATCAACTACATGTCCTCGCACGACAATCGCACGCTGTGGGACAAGCTGACGCTTTCGAATCCCGATGCGACCGACGCGCAGAAGGCACAGATGAACCGCCTCGGCGCTTCGATCCTTGCAATCAGCAAGGGCACCGTTTTCTGGCTCGCGGGCGAGGAAATGCTGCGCACAAAGGGCGGAGACGGCAACAGCTACAAGTCTTCGGATGAGGTCAACAATCTCGACTGGGATGCGCTGGAGAACGGCAGCGAGGTCATGGCGATGCGTGATTTCTATCGCGCGCTGATCCAAATGCGCAAGGAAAATGCGTTTCTGCGCGATGCGGACGTGAACTGCGAGATCAAGGACGACGGTTCGATGGTCGTGACCTATACGCAAAATGACGCGGTCGTCGGTCTTGCCGTGATCAATCCGACCGGCGTCGATGCATCCTACATGCTGCCGGAGGGCGAGTGGAGCGTTTTGATCAACGGCGCGACGGTCGTGACCGGCGAAACGGATGCGGCGGTTTCCGGCGAGGTCATCGTGCCGCAGATGGGCGTTTATCTTGTCAAGGCGATCGGAGACTGACCGGAACACATGGAACGAACATATCGCATCGCGGATCATACGATCCTGATCCGCACATTGCACGAACAAATGCACGCAGAAGCCGCTGCGTATGCCGCGGAGGGCACGCCGGACTTTACGGTGGAGATCACCCAGGCGGACATCGACACGGAACGGGTGCGCAACGAGCGCACGGTACAAGCGGAACAGCGCCGCTGTACGACCTATTCGGATGCGTATATCGAGACGCTTGCGGTCTATCGCAAGATCGCCGAATACCTGCCGCGGGACGGCGTGATCCTGTTTCACGGTTCGACGATCGCGGTCGACGGCAAGGCGTATCTGCTTACGGCAAGAAGCGGGACGGGAAAGAGCACGCATGCGCGCCTGTGGCGCGAGATGCTCGGCGCGCGCGCGGTCATGATCAACGACGACAAGCCGCTGATCCGCGTTTCGGACGACGGCGCAACGGTTTACGGCACGCCGTGGAACGGCAAGCACCATCTCGGCATCAACGCATCTGCGCCGCTGAAGGCGATCTGCATCCTCGATCGCGCGGAGCAGAACCGCATCGATCGCATTGAGCCGAAGGCGGCATATCCGTATCTGCTGCAGCAGATCTATCGCCCGGATTCTGCGGAAGCGATGCAAAAGACGATGCAGCTGATCAACCGGCTGACCGAGAAAGTCGCGTTCTATCATCTGTATTGCAACATGGATCCGCAAGCGGCGCGGATCTCGTATGAAACGATGAGCACAGATGCGAATGCATAAGCGTCCGCATCGCAGGATTTACATGAAGAAACAGAGAACCGAAATCAAACAAAAACCGATCAGATGGCTGTGGAATGCAACAGCCGGACTCCGATGGGAGATCGGATTGCTGCTGCTTGCAGACGTGATCAACGGCATGTCGGGCGTTGTGCTGGCGTGGATGCTGCGCGAGATGATCGACTGTGCGGTGGATCATGATCTGCACGGCTTTATGCTGCATGCGCTGCTGTTTGTGCTGATCATTGTTGCACAGCTGCTGCTGCGCGCATTTGTGCGCTGGTTCAAGGAACACGCGTCGAGCGCCATGGAGAACAAGTTCAAACAGCGGCTGTTTTCGACCCTGCTGGATCGAGACTATGCATCGGTCACGGCGGTGCATTCCGAGGAATGGATGAACCGTCTGGTTTCCGATACCTATCTGGCGGCGCATACCGTCGTCTCGATCGTGCCGGAAGCGAGCGGCATGATCGTCATGCTGATCAGCGCGGTCGGCGCGACGCTGTGGATGCTGCGCAAGGTGACGTGGGTCGTGGTGCCCGTCGGCGTGATGATCGTGCTGATGAGCTATCTGTTCCGCAAGAAGCTGAAAGCGCTGCATAAACGGATCCGCGAAGCGGACGGCGCGCTGCGTGTTACGATGTCGGAACGGCTGTCCGAACTGATCCTCGTGCGCACGTTCCAGCGGGAAAAGGACGCGGAGCGGCAGGCGACGGCGGCGATGGATACACATCGTGCCGCGCGGCTGAGACGGAGCCGCTTTTCGTGCACCGCAAGCTTTTTATACGGGCTTCTGATGCGCGGCGCCTATGCGGGAGCGGCGATCTTCTGCGGCTACGGCATTCTGAACGGTACGCTGAGCTACGGCACGTTTGCCGCGGTACTGCAGCTGGTGGGACAGATCCAGACGCCGTTTGCGAACCTTTCGTCGTACCTGCCGCAGTATTACGCGATGCTTGCGAGCGCGGAACGCCTGATGGAAGCGGAACAGTTCGAACAGGACTGCAGGGAACCGAAAAAGAATGCGGAAGAAGTCGAAGCATTCTATCACGACGCGTTTTCCGGCATCGGCATCGAGGACGTGGCGTTCACCTATTGTCCCGACGCCGAGCTCGCGCATGCGGTGGTGTTCGAACACTTGAACGCGACGATCCGCAAGGGCGAGATCGTGGTGCTGACCGGCGCGTCCGGCAGCGGCAAATCGACGCTTCTGAAGCTCCTGCTGTGTCTGTATCATCCGGACAGCGGCGAATTGCGGCTGCACAGTGCGAACGGCGACGAGCCGCTCAGCGCGGCATGGCGCGGTTTGTTTGCGTATGTGCCGCAGGGCAACCGCACGATCTCCGGAACGATCCGTTCGCTGTTGACGTTCGGTGATGAAAGCATCTCCGAGGAAGCGATCAAAAACGCGCTGACCGTCGCCTGCGCGGACTTCGTCTGGAGCCTTGCGGACGGACTCGACACGGTGCTCGGCGAGCGCGGCAGCGGGCTGTCGGAGGGACAGCTGCAGCGACTTTCGATCGCAAGGGCGATCCTTTCCGATCATCCGATCCTGCTGCTCGACGAAGCGACCAGCGCACTGGATGAGGTGACGGAGGCGAATGTGCTGACGCATCTGAAGCGCATGACGGACCGCACGGTGCTGATCGTAACGCACCGAAAGAAAGCGCTTGAGATCGCCGATCGCGAATGGATCATGGAGGACGGCGTCCTCACGGTTTCGAAATAAGCAACATGAAAAAAGCTGCCGCATCCGGCAGCTTTTTTGCGTAAAAAGGATTACATCTTGAAGATCATTTTCAGGAAATCGAGTTTGTCGCCGAAGAGCGGCAGCGTCGTCATCTTGCCGCGCAGCGCGTTGATGATACCGATGATCGAGAACACGGAGACGCCGATCAGACCGATGCTGAAGACGTACTTCAAAAAGTGCGTTCCGACATAGGGAATGATGCCGAGCGTGTACCGCGCAACGGTCAGCACGACCCAGAACACAAGCAGGTTGAAGCCCTGACGCACATGGAACTGTGCGAACCGGGAATTCTTGCGCACGAACATCGGCACGAAGAGCACGGGGCCGAGGTAGGCGAGCACACCGAACCATTTGTTGCAATCGGGTTGATCGTTGACGATCTCAACGCGCGGCGCGCTCTGCGCCTGATTGACGGAGGCGCCGCAGGAGGGACAGTACTTGCTGTCCGGATCAAGCTGTGCGCCGCATTGCTTGCAGTATGCCATATTACATCCTCCTTATTGATCGATGGTATGCAAAAGATCGAGAAGATCTTTCGGTTCGTGCATGACGGTTTCCGCGCCGGCTTCGCGCAGGAATGCTTCTCCGCGAAAGCCCCAGCCGCATCCGGCAAAGCGGAGTCCGCTGTTTTTTGCAAACTGCACGTCCACGTCCATGTCTCCGACGTACAGCGCTTGCTCGCGCGAAACGCCCAGCTCTTCGCGCACCATGTCCATCATAAACGGATCCGGCTTGGTCGGATATTCGGGCGACTGTCCCTGAATGCGTGTGAACAGCGCGGCATCGGGCGGAAACAGCTTTTTAAGCATGGGGACGGCGTGCCGATGCGGCTTGTTGGTGACGACCGCAAGCAGATAGCCCTCCTGCTTCAGCGCCTGCAGCGTTTCGCGCATGCCCGGATACGGCACGGTGGTGTCGCAGAGATGTTCGGCATATTCGATATGCCAGCGATCGACCAGCTGCTGCCAGTCGTCCTCGTGCCCTTTCGGCACGGCATTTTTACACATATAGACGACGCTCTTGCCCACGAGACCGGAAACCTCGCTGTCCGAGTACGTGGGAAATCCGAAATGCGCAAGCGCGAGATTCAGCGACGAGGCGATGTCGCGCAGCGTGTTGCAGAGCGTGCCGTCCAGATCAAAAGCGATCAGTTTGATACGGTTCATTCGTTGTCCTTCTTCCTGTATTCGCACCTATTGTACACACTTTTTTCTCGTGAGTCAATGCATCGCCGCTTTTTCGGGCTTCACAAATCAAAAAAGTATGGTATACTGATATCGGGTAGTATTATGTTGGAATATCAAAGAATTACAGAAGAAACCATCCGGGATATCAAACCGTTCTTTCAAGCATATGCGTGCGGGATCTGCGACAATACCATCGGCGCGGTCTATCAGTGGCGCGACATCTATGTGTCCTATTATGCGATCACAGCGGGCATGCTCTGCATCCGTGCGGGCTACGGCGAATACGGCGAGTGTTATACCGCGCCGCTCGGCGCCGGCGACTTTGACGCGGCATGCGAAGCGATCGAACAGGACGCCCGCGCGCGCAATCTTCCGCTGCGCTACTGCGTGGTGCCGCCCTGCGCGATCCCGAGGCTGCGCATGCGCTACGGCGAACGGATGCAGGCGGAAAGTATCCGCGATTGGGCGGACTACATCTACACAGCGGACGCGTTCCGCACGTATGCGGGCAAAGCACTGCATACACAGAAGAACCACGTAAACCGCTTCTATCGCGATCATCCGGACGCAAAGACGGTGATCGTCAACGATCCGGAAACAGAACAGGCGTGTCTTGCGTTTTTAGACCGGTTCCGCGGGAAGCATCCGGAGTTTTCACCGCTCGAGGAGAATGAGTGGAACGGCGCAAAAGAGCTCCTTACGCACCGCGATATGCTCGGACAGACCGCGGCCTGCCTCGTTGCGGGAGGCGAGGTTGTGGCGCTCACGATCGGCGAGGCAAAGGACGATATGCTGTTTGTGCATGTGGAAAAGGCGATGCCGGACATTTCCGGCGCGTATCCCGCGATGGCACAGGCGTTCGTGAAATGCTTCGACAATGTGCATTATGTGAACCGCGAGGATGACGGAGGCGACGAGGGGCTTCGGTATTCGAAGACGAACTATAAGCCGATCGAACTCAGAGAGAAGTATCTCGTCACGATCCGTGACGATGGATAATTGGATATCAGGAAGGAGTACACAATGAAAAAACCGATTCTTTTGATCATGGCAGCAGGTATGGGCAGCCGCTTTGGCGGACCGAAACAGATCGAGCCGATCGATGCGCACGATCATGTGATCCTTGATTTCTCCGTTTATGACGCGATCCGCGCCGGCTTTGAAAAGGTCGTCGTGATCATTAAGAAAGAAATGGAAGCGGATTTCGAGGAACGCGTCGGCAAGCGCATCCGTCCGCATGTGCAGCTCGAGTATGCATTCCAGTCGCTCGATAAGCTCCCGGCGGGCTTTGCGATCCCCGAAGGCCGCGTCAAGCCGTGGGGCACCGCGCATGCGATCCTCTGCGCCAAAGAGTACCTGGATGCGCCGTTTGCGGTGCTTAACGCCGACGATTTCTACGGGGCGGACGCCTATCGAAAGATTTACGCGTTTTTGAAGGAAGATCGTCCCGAAAGCGAATGCGCAATGGTCGGCTATCAGCTCGGCAACACGCTCTCCGATTTCGGTTCCGTTGCGCGCGGCGTGTGCGAGATCGGTGAGGACGGCAAGCTTGTGACGCTCACCGAGCGCCTGAAGATCGAAAAGCGCGACGGCGCTGCCGCGTTCACCGAGGACGACGGACAGACCTATACGCCGCTTGCGCTGGACACGCTTGTTTCGATGAACCTGTTCGGTCTGCAGAAGACGGTGCTTGACGCGTTCGAAGCGCGCTTCCCGGCGTTTTTGCAGGAGAATCTCGAAAAGAACCCGATGAAGTGCGAGTATCTGCTGCCGCGCGTGCTCGATGCGATGATGCAGGAAGGCAAGATCAGCATCGAGGTGCTCGAAACGTCGGCGCGCTGGCACGGCGTCACCAATCGTCCCGATCTGCCGATCCTCAAGGCGGCGATTCAGAAGATGAAGGACGAGGGACAGTATCCCGATGAGCTCTGGAAGTAAAATCGATGAATCAGATTCGAATCGGCATTGCCGTGCTGCTGTGCGCGGCAATGCTCTTTGCTTTCATCGGCTGCGGCAAGCAGAACGAACCGGCGATTGACGCGGATGCGGCGGTGCTGACGGTCGGAGACGTGCCGGTCTATGCGACGGTCTATCGGCATCATCTTGAGGAACGGCTTGCGGCGATCGAGAAGAATAACCTGTACGATCGGGAAACCTATCTCGCGTACATTGTCAATCCGTCCGTCTATTATCCCTACCCGTACCGCGACACGCGCACCGCGGAGGGAATCGACGGACTGTGCAAGGACGTGCTGAAATCGCTGGCGCTCGAGTCGGCGTCGATCTATGCGGCGCGGCAGGCGGGATACACGCTTTCGATCGAGGATCGGTATTATATCGATCAGTCCGAACAGGACGCCATGGACGCATTGGACGAACTGAAAACCGATTACGCGTCCGTCGAGGCGTTCTATGCAAAGAGCGGGTTTTCCGAGCAGAGCTTTGTGCGGATGTACACGCAGAGCAGGGAAGCGTCGATCGATTTTGACAAGCTTCTGAACGCATATCGTGCGTCGCATACGCTGAGCGAGCAGGAGATCGAGGACGGCTATGCGCGGATCGTCAAAGAGACCTTTTCGGAGCGCTATACCGACGGGATGTATGCGCAGTACCTTGCATACTATATCGCCGGCATGCGCAGCTATCCGTCTCTGTATGTTCCCGACGATGCGATCTTCGTGCGGCTGTTCGTGCATACGGATCCGACGGATGCCGAGATCGAATCGTTTTCCGCGCTTGCCGAAACCGATTTCAACGCGCTGTACATGAGCGCGGACAACGAGTATACCGCGCAGGGAACGGCGGGCGATCTCGCGGTCGCGCCGAAGGATTCCATGGTGGACGGACTGTATGAAGCGGCGAAGGACGTGCCGGTCGGCTCGATCGGCTGCTTTACGCGCGAATCGGACGGCAAAACGCTGTACTATCTGTTCCTGCGTGTCGACGGCGAAACGGGACCGGTCCCGATCGATCGCTATCCCGGTGTGCGGGAGAGAATCGAACGGCAGATCTACGGCGCGCAGTGCATGGAATCTCTGCAAAAAATAGTTGACGATCCTTCCGTCACGACGCGCGACGATGCGCTGCTCGACGCGATCCGCCCGGAACCGACCGCGGCGAACAAATAAGGCATTGACAAGGAACGGCGAACACTATATAATATATCAAAATTGATTCGGAGGATGGGCATGCGTAAAACGAGCTTCAACTGTATCGTGTGTTGTAAGGTCTGTTTTGCCGTACCCATTTGCGTATCCGAATAGAACAGAACGGTTCAACTGCGGAGCGTCAAACGGGCGCTCCGCTTTTGTTTTGTCAATCTTTTCGTCTCGCGCATACTTCGTAAACAGAAAGAGAGGATATCAACATGAACTATGTTACATCGATGGATCAACTGATCGGCGGCACGCCGCTTCTGGAACTCAAACGGATTGAGGCGGAGGAGGGGATCGGATCCCGTATCCTTGCGAAGCTCGAGTATTTCAATCCGGCCGGTTCCGTCAAGGACCGTGTCGCAAAGGCGATGATCGACGACGCGGAGCAAAAGGGACTTTTGAAGGAGGGCTCGGTGCTCATCGAGCCGACCTCCGGCAACACCGGGATCGGACTGGCGAGCGTCGCCGCTGCGCGCGGGTATCGCATCATCATCGTCATGCCGGAAACCATGAGCATCGAACGCCGCAAGCTGATGCGGGCGTACGGCGCGGAACTGGTGCTCACCGAGGGGTCGGAGGGCATGAAGGGTGCGATCGCCAAGGCGCAGGAGCTGGCAAGCGAGATCCCGAACGCGCTGATCCCGGGTCAGTTTGTCAACCCGGCGAATCCGTATGCGCACCGGACTGCGACCGGACCGGAAATCTATCGCGATACGGACGGGCAGGTCGATATCTTTGTCGCAGGCGTCGGAACGGGAGGCACGGTTACGGGCGTCGGCGCATATCTGAAGGAGCGGAATCCGAACGTGCAGGTCGTTGCGGTCGAACCGGCAAGCTCGCCGGTGCTGAGCGGCGGCAACCCGGGCGCGCACAAGATCCAAGGGATCGGCGCAGGATTTGTGCCGGATGTACTCGACACCTCGGTCTATGACGCCGTGATCACGGTCTCCAACGAGGATGCGTTCGAAACGGCACGGCGCATCGGACGCACCGAAGGCGTGCTCGTCGGCATTTCGTCGGGCGCCGCGGCGTGGGCGGCCATCGAGCTTGCGAAGAAGCCGGAAAACGCCGGCAAGAACATCGTGGTTCTGCTGCCGGACGGCGGCGACCGCTATCTTTCTACGACATTGTTTGAGGGCTGATATGGATCCGAATATCAGGGATTTGCACAAGGAGATCGCCGCTTGCTTGGAAGCGACGGATACGGAACGAAATGCACTGGACTTTTCGGGATTCAAGAGCAATGCCGAACAGATGACGAACCGACTGATCGACGCGCTTTACCCGCATCATGCCGAAAAGCCGGTCCTGCGCGAACAGGCGTTGCTCGAGGCGACGGCACACCTCGGCGCATGTCTCTCTGCGATGCGCTGCGAGGAAGCGGAGAGCCGCGCGATCGCACAAACGCTTTTGCGCGCGCTGCCGAACGTGAAGGCGCTGCTCGATACCGATCTCAGGGCGGCATATTACGGGGATCCGGCGGCACGCGGCGTCGATGAGATCATCCTGTGTTATCCGGCGTTTCTCGCGATCGCGACGTATCGGCTCGCACATGTGCTTTATACCGCGCAGGTGCCGCTGCTGCCGCGCGTCATGACCGAATACGCGCATCGGCTGACCGGCATCGACATCCATCCGGGCGCCGCGATCGGCGAGGCGTTTTTCATCGATCACGGCACAGGCGTCGTCATCGGCGAGACCACGACGATCGGCAGGCAGGTCAAGATCTATCAGCACGTTACGCTCGGTGCGAAGAGTTTCGACGTCGACGAAAACGGCGCGCTCGTCAAGGGAATCAAGCGTCATCCGGACATCGGCGACCGCGTCGTAATTTACGCCGGCGCTACGATCCTCGGCGGCGAAACGCGGATCGGCAGCGACTGCGTCATCGGCGGCAGCGTATGGCTCACACACTCGGTCGAGGCGGGCAAGATGGTTCTTGCGCGTTCCACCGTCACCGACGCGCCGCTCAAAAAAGACATCATGCATGCGGACGTCACCGACAGCGCGATGCTGTAAAAAGAAAAGCCGAAGGGATGATCCTTCGGCTTTTGAATTTTATTGTTTGATCGGCTCCGGCTCGTCGAGCGGTGCGATCTTCTTGCGGTAGAGCCGTCGGAAGAGCAGCGTGGCGACGATCAGCGGGACAAATTCCGCGATCGGGAACGCCCACCAGATGCCGTCGATGTCCTTAGTGATCCACGCAAGCAGCGCGGCGACCGGCAGCAGGACGATCAACTGACGCTGCAGCGAAATGATCGCGCCGTACAGACTCGTATCGGTCGCGCCGAACGCGGTGTTGAAGGATATCCCGGCGGCGGCAAAGATAAAGCCCACCGAGATGATGCGCAGCGCGCGATCCGCGACGGCACGCATTTCGGGCGATACGTCAAAAAGATGCATCATGGGATCGGCAAAGAACTGGAACAGGAGCGTGCCGAACAGCATGAAGATGCAGCAGTAGATCAAAAGCATCTTGAACGCACGCATGAAGCGCTTGCGATTCCGCGCGCCGAAATTGTAGCCGAGCACGCTCATCGCCGCGTTGGACAGACCGAACACCGGCATAAAGATGATCGACTGCAGGCGGAAATAGGTGCCGAACGCGCCGATATACAGGTTCGTATAGTCGCCGTTCGGATCGCGGGTCATAAGATGATAGTCGCCGAGCGCCTTCAGGATGGTGTTCATGCCGAACATCATGACGGTGCCCACCGCCTGCATCAGGATCGACGGAAGTCCCACGCGGTAGATCTCGTGCACCGTCTGCCGGTTGAGCTTATAATCCTTCCAGCGGATCGAAACCTCGTGCCTGGTGCCGAACAGCAGGATCACCGCGAGCAGCATCGAAGCAAACTGCCCGATGACCGTGGCGATCGCGGCGCCCCTGACGCCCATGGCGGGGACGATCCAGAAGCCGAGCACAAATACGCGGTCGAGAACGATGTTGACGATCGCGCCGGTCAGCTGCATGAACATGGCGTAGATCGTGCGGCCCTGCGCGGTCATGATGCGCTCGATGCCGCAGGAGAGGAAGACGCCGACGCACAGCGAGAGGCAGATCGTCATGTAGTGCGTGCCCATCATCTGCACGATCGGATCGGCGCTTTGCCACTGCATATAGAGGCGCGACAGCGTCAGACCGATCACCGTAAACACGGCGGCGGAGATCACCAGGATCACGAGACCGTTGCCCGCCGCACGGTTCGCTTCTTCAAAGCGCTTTGCGCCGAGACGGCGCGAGATCAGCGAGTTGATGCCGACCGAGGTGCCGACCGCGACCGAGATCAAAAGCATCTGCAGCGGGTTTACGATGGTCAGCGCGGCGATCGCCTTGTCGCCGACGTGACCGATGATGTCGGGAGTGAAGTATGCACCGAGAATGCGGGTCAGCGCGTCGGTGCCGAGCGAATCCATGCGCGAAACAAAAATGCTGTCCACGATATTGTACAGCGCCTGCACGAGCATCGATACGATGATGGGCCAACCCATCGAAAGAAGAAGGCGTCCCTCGGGCGCCGTTCCCATTTTGTTTTGTTTCAGACTGCGTTCCATAATGAAACATTATATGGTTTTGCGCTTGGTTTTGCAAGCCCCAAATCCCGAAAATACGCGCAATTCCGGCGGATCAACGGAAGGTGATCTCGTATTGTTCTCCGGTCGTGTAGGTGAGGGACACGGCAAGACCGTCATTCAGCTCGAGAACGCCGGTATACCCGGAGCCGGTAGCGATCGGGCGGAAGTCGTCGAGCAGCGCGTCCGGATACCCGTTTTCGCGCAAAAACGGAAGCAGTGCGCCGGAAACGTCCCCGTCGCGGACGTTGCCGAACAGGGCGCAGTTTTCCGAATACACGTCGCCGGTGCGGCTGTCGA
>ODAI010047450.1_pt1 | contig 38677 bp, 28 predicted proteins | sample 1539321 | NCBI WGS metagenome assembly ODAI01 (sample SAMN02144231, study PRJEB22623) | gut metagenome | biome: sheep rumen | host: Ovis aries | place: New Zealand
TCAGCATTCACAAACTCTTTGCAATGAAGAATCTCAGGCAACACGGTGTAGGATGCAGTAGTCTTGCCTGCACCATTACAGCCTGCGATTATGTAGAGGTTCTTGCTCATATCGGTGGCGAAATTAAAAATAGTTTTCGAGATTCCAACCATAATCTCCCCAAAAATGAGACTTTTTAACAATTTCTGCTAAAATTTACATGAAATGCTTCTAAAATCAACAAATGGGATAAGGGCAACCTTTTTCTGATAGAGTATAAAAGGACACTATTTGGACCTATAAAAACAAAAAAGCCAAGAATCATCTGATTCTCAGCCTTTTTTCTTTCTGTCGGGATTACTGGACTCGAACCAGCGACCTCGCGCCCCCCAGACGTGTGCGCTACCAACTGCGCTAAATCCCGAACACTTTTTGCTTAGCACCGACCTTTGTTTTGTCGAATGCGGGTGCAAAGGTACATAGTTTTTGCGAACTAACCAAATTTTTGAGCAACTTTTTCATCTTTTTCCCTTTTTTAGCTTAATTATATGATGTAATTAAAATAAAAATCGTATCTTTGCAACCTATTAATACGATACGAAATGGAACAATATAGACTTACAGCTCCCAGCGTGCTCAAATGCACCATCGGACTACCTGCATCGAAAAGCATCTCTAACCGAGCTCTCATCATCTATGCCCTCAGCGGCGGCAGGAATATGCCTCAGAACCTAAGCGACTGTGATGACACGGAGGTCATCATCGATGCCCTGCGCTACATGCCAAAGGAAATCAACATCAAGGCAGCCGGAACAGCGATGCGCTTTATGACAGCCTATCTGAGTGTAATGAGAGGTACGCACACGATTACAGGGACGGAGCGCATGAAGCATCGCCCCATCGGTATACTGGTCGACGCCCTGCGCAGACTGGGTGCCGACATCAGCTATGCTGGCGAGGCAGGCTATCCCCCACTCCGCATCACGGGCAAGTCGCTCAAGGGCGGACTGCTGGAGATTCCCGGCAACGTGAGTTCACAGTACATCTCGGCTCTGCTGATGATAGGTCCAATGCTGAAAGAGGGTATGACGCTGCACCTGATGGGCGACGTCATCTCACGACCCTATATCGACCTGACTCTATGGACCATGCACGAATTTGGGGCAGACGCGGAGTGGACTTCTGCCGACACCATCGAGGTGAAGGCAAAACCCTATACCAACCGCGACTACTTCATCGAGAACGACTGGAGCGGAGCCAGCTACTGGTATGAAATGATGGCCTTGAACGATAACCCTGATTCGGAAATCAGGCTGACAGGACTGATGGACGGCTCAAAGCAGGGCGACTCGGTGGCACGCTATATCTTCAGTCTGCTGGGTGTGAAGACCACCTTTGAGACCAAGCAGCAGGGCGTACCACAGACGATTACCATCAGGAAGAACGGACGGTGCGTGCCACGGCTGGAGTATGACTTCGTGAACTCGCCCGACTTAGCACAGACATTCGTTGTAACCTGCGCTGCCAAGAACATCCCCTTCAGATTCACGGGACTCTCTACACTGAAGATCAAGGAGACGGATCGCATAGAGGCACTGAAGATTGAGATGAGGAAATTGGGTTTCGTGCTGCACGACGTGGACGGTTGTGAACTCTATTGGGATGGGGAGCGCTGCGAGCCCGACTTCAGCCAGGGTATCGACACCTACGAAGACCACCGTATGGCACTGGCCTTTGCGCCTTATGCCTGCAAGCAAGAGGGCCTCATCATCAATCATCCACAGGTTGTGACAAAATCATATCCCCGCTACTGGGACGATCTACAGCGGGCAGGATTTGGGATTGAAGTGAGGGACGAGGAACGAGGAACGAGGAACGAGGAGTGAAGGATGAGTTTCTTTTTTGTCTGCATAGGAATGATTGTGGTGCTGGGCATCGTAGCCGCAGTAGCCAATCTGTTTGACAAGGAAGACGACACCATCAAGCAGGGCCACGACTGTTCCACCTGTACGGAAGCAGACGAAGGCAACTGCAAGATTCACGAACTCATGGAGCAATGCAAGAAAGCAAAGAAGCTCACCATTCTCATCGTGACACTCCTGATACTGACAGGCTGTTCGACTCAAAAGAATACAGCGAGATCGAGATGGTGGCACTCATTCAATACACGCTATAACGTATATTTCAACGGTTCGCAGGCCTTTGTCGAAGGAAATCTGGAGAAGGAGAAAGGCAATAAGGACAACTATACAGAGATGCTCCCCCTCTACATGGTGGGCAACAAGCAGAGTCGCGATATCGGTAAAGGCCAGTATGACCGTGCTATCGAGAAGAGCCAGAAAGCCATCAGACTGCACAGTATCAAGGCCAAGCCAGAATGGAAAAGCACGAAGCGAAAGACTGCCAAAGATCGTGAATGGCTGGGGCGCAAGGAGTACAACCCGTTTATCTGGAAAGCCTGGCTGTTGCTGGGAAAGTCACAGTTCCAGAAAGGAGAGTTCGACGAAGCAGCGGCCACCTTTAGTTATATGAGCCGTCTCTATCAGACCCAGCCCATGATGAACGGACTGGCAAGAGCCTGGTTGGCAAAGTGCTACACAGAACTGGACTGGAAATATGATGCAGAGGACGTGATCCGCAACATGAGCCGCGACTCGATGCATTATAGAGCCGTGAAAGACTGGGATTACACCTATGCCAACTACTACATCCGCACCAAGGAATACGAGAAGGCTATACCTTATTTGAAAAAGGTCATCAAGCACGAACGCCGCAAGGTGCAGCGCGCCAGGGAGTGGTATCTGATGGGGCAGATACAACGTCAGTTGGGGCATCGCGATGAAGCCTACAAGGCCTTTGGCAAAGTTATAGGCTGTCACCCACCCTACGAAATGGAGTTTAATGCCCGCATCGCACAGACAGAGGTGATGGCCAGCACAAACAATCGCCAGATCATCAGCAAGCTGAAGCGGATGGCAAAATCAGACAATAACCAGGAATATCTCGACCAGGTGTATTATGCCATCGGCAACACCTACCTGCAGCAGCGCGATACGACTGAGGCCATAGCTGCCTATGAAAAGGGAAACCAGCTATCAACGCGAAACGGTATCGAAAAGGGCGTACTCTTGCTGACATTGGGAAACATCTATTGGCAGAAGGAACGCTTTGCTGATGCCCAGCGCTGTTATGGAGAGGCCATCGGACTACTCGACAAGGAGCGCCCTGACTATGAAGAACTGGCACTACGCTCGAAAGTGCTCGACGAGCTCGTGCCCCATACCAGTGCCATAGAACTGCAAGACTCGCTGTTGGCACTGGCCATTATGCCTGAGACAGAGCGAAACGCAGCCATCGACAGGGTGATTGATGCCCTGAAGAAAAAAGAGAAGGAAGAGCGCGACGCCATGCTCGACGCTGAGGCTGAAGCACTGCAAAGGAATCAGGACACTGGAAATACAGACATGAGACCATCTACGCCTACAGCACCCTCTATGCCTACAGCAGGCAATGGTCAATGGTATTTCTATAACCCTACAGCCGTCAGTCAGGGTAAAACGGCTTTCCAAAGGCAATGGGGTAAGCGTGAGAACGCAGACAACTGGCAGCGCAGCAATCAGACGGTGATCAGTCAGGAAAGGTCAGAAGACCAAGAAAATGTAGAAAGCCCTGAAGATTCAGACGAACTTGAAAGTGAGGAAAACGCTGAGCCCAGCGACTCCGTAGCATTCGAGGCTGCAGACGATCCTCATGAGCGTGAGTATTATCTGGCTCAGATACCCTTTACTGATGAACAGAAGGAGGCCTGCCACCAGATTATCAAGGAGGCACTGTTCCAAGCTGGCATCATCTTGAAGGACAAGATGAACAATCTGCGGTTAGGCGAAAAATACCTGCGCAGACTGACAGACAATTACCCTGACTATGAGCAGCTCGACGTAGCCTGGTATCACCTCTATCTGCTCTATGCGCGACAAGGCAGGATGGATATGGCCGACTTCTGCCTGAGTCAGTTGAAGACTAATCACCCTGAGAGTGAATGGACCACCCTGCTGGCTGATCCCTACTATATCGAGAATGCCAAGTTTGGCGAACATCTGGAGGATTCGCTCTACGCAGCTACCTATGAGGCCTTCAAGACAGACCGCGCTGATATCGTCAGAGCTAATGCCAGACTGTCGGAAAGCCGTTTCCCACTGGGTGCCAATCGTGCGAAGTTCATCTTCATCGACGGTCTGAGCCTTCTGAACACTGGTGATGGCGACGGCTGTATGGAACGTCTGCAAGAAGTGGTCGAGAAATACCCTGACAGTGAGGTCAGTCCTCTGGCAGGCATGATTATCCGTGGTGTGCAGGAAGGTCGCCGACTTCACGGCGGAAAGTTCGACATCGGCGATATATGGACCAAGCGCGACATCACGCTTACCAAAGATTCGACTATCAGCGACACACTTAGTGCAGAGCGCAACCAGCAGTTCTTGTTCATGCTCGTCTACGAACCCGACTCCGTGAATGAGAACCAGCTGTTGTTTGAAATGGCAAAATACAACTTCACCAACTTCCTGGTGCGTAACTTCGAGATACAGATCGATGAGGATCACGGACTCCATCGAATGATCACCAGTGGATTCCTCAGCTACGACGAGGCACTGCAATATGCCCGTCAGCTCTATCAGAACGATAGTCTCACTGAACGTCTGAAACCCTGCCAAAGCCTCATCATCAGTGAGAGCAACCTGGGACTTATCGGTACACACTTCAGCTATGACGACTACCAGCAGTTCTACGAAAAGATCTTCGTTCCGATGAAGGTGAGCACAGAAAAGCTACTGATTATCCCTGAAGATATTGAGCAACCCGACATCGAAGAAATCGGCAGTCCTAATGAAGAGCAGGGAACTGGCGAGGAAGAGGAGGAAGGCGATGACGACGTCATCCTGCCGAATGCCGGACAAAAGAAAGTGGAAGTGAAGGATTTTGATTTTGGAGACGACTTTTGGTAATTATATGAGCAACGGACTATTACTTTGGGTAGATGATGAGATCGAGCAGCTAAGGGCACATATCCTGTTTCTCGAGAAGAAAGGCTATGAGGTGATGACCGTCAGCAATGGTACTGACGCTATCGATCTGTGCAAGGAGCGCAATTTCGACCTCGTGTTCCTCGACGAGCAGATGCCAGGACTGAGTGGATTGGAGACACTGCAGAAACTGAAAGAGCTGCAGCCCTCACTACCAGCTGTGATGGTTACCAAAAGTGAGGAGGAGAACATCATGGAGCAGGCTATCGGACAGAAGATTGCCGATTACCTGATTAAACCCGTCAATCCAAACCAAATCCTGCTGACCCTGAAAAAGAACATCCACCGCAAAGCCATCGAGACAGAAGTCACACAAAGCCAGTATCAGCGTAACTTCCAGCAGATAGCCATGCAGATTATGGACTGCAAGACCTGGACAGACTGGATCAGCGTGTACAAACGTCTGGTGCATTGGGAATTGGAACTGAGTGCTACTGACAGCAGTATGACAGAGATGCTCCACATGCAGAAGGAGGAGGCCAACAACGGTTTCGCAAAGTTCATCAAGAAACACTATCTCGACTGGGTAGAAGACCTGAGCAGCCCCAAGAATCCTAAGGACACCAAAGAGCCTGTTCGTCCGATTCTATCTCCAGAGATCTTTAAGAGTAAGGTGTTCCCTCTGCTCAACGAGGGAAAGAAAGTATTCCTCGTAGTGCTCGACAACTTCCGCTATGACCAATGGCGCGTACTGGCTCCTGAGTTCAGTGAACAGTATGAACTGGAAGAGGATTTGTATTACAGCATCCTGCCAACAGCCACCCAATATGCCCGTAATGCCATCTTCAGCGGACTGATGCCCAACAAGATTGCCGAGATGTTCCCTAACCTCTGGGTCGACGAAGATGAGGAAGAGGGCAAGAACCTGAATGAAGAGCCTCTGATTCAGACGCAGATGGAACGCTACAGGCGCAAGAACACCTTCTCATACCACAAAGTGAATAATCAGACTGATGCCGACAAACTACTGCAGCAATTCAGTTCACTGGAAAAGAACGACCTGAACGTCATCGTGTTCAACTTCATCGACATGCTCAGTCATGCCCGCACAGAGTCGAAAATGGTGAGAGAGCTGGCCAATAACGAGAGTGCCTATCGCAGCATCACCCTTTCGTGGTTTCGCCATTCTGTCATTTCAGACTTCTTCAGGCAATTAGCCCAGACCGATTATAAGATCCTGGTGACGACTGATCACGGCAGTATCCGCTGTACACAGCCAGTGAAAATCATTGGCGACAGGAACACTAACACCAATCTGCGCTATAAACTGGGCAAGAACCTGGCATACGACGACAAGAGCTTGTTTGTCATAAAGGAACCCCAGAAGGCACTGCTGCCATCGCCCAACCTCTCGACCAGCTATGTCTTCGCTACCGGCGATTCATTCTTCGCCTATCCTAATAATTACAATTATTATGTATCTTACTATCGCGACACATTCCAGCATGGAGGTATCTCGATGGAGGAGATGATCATACCGCTGATCACACTCACAGGAAAGAAAAGGTAAAAAAGTAAAAAAGTAAAAAGGTAAAAAAGTAAAAAGGTAAAAAAGTAAAAAGGTAAAAAAATATATGGAAATCAGAATTAACAACTTGGAGAATATCCGCGAGGCAGCCAAAAGCTTTATCAACGAGATAGGCGACCGCAAAGTTTTTGCTTTCTATGGCAAAATGGGAGCAGGTAAGACCACTTTTATCAAGGCTATCTGCGAGGAGCTGGGTGTAGAGGACGTCATCACCTCACCCACCTTCGCCATCATCAACGAGTACACCCCGCACTCCCCACTCCTCACGCCTCACTCCCCCATATTCCACTTCGACTTCTATCGCATTAAGAAACTGGAGGAGGTTTACGACATGGGCTATGAGGACTATTTCTACAGTGGCGCCCTCTGCTTCATCGAGTGGCCAGAGCTGATTGAAGAAGTATTGCCTGAAGATGCAGTGAAAGTGACAATCACAGAACAGGCTGACGGCACACGTACCATCAACTTCTGACAACAATAATCCCCGCCATGAGCGGGGATTAAACTGTCTTATAGATTCTGTTCTTGGAAATCCAAATCAGCCTGAACAATAAAGAACACCTCTTCAGGATTGAATGACTGGCTGATGCCTTCGCTCGCCGCCTTCTGGCAGACATGCTCAGCAACAGCCTCCATGTCGATATCGACCTCTTCGTCATTGCTCTCCAGAATGCCACTGGTGTAATAATAATCCACAATGGCATCCATTATCCAGAGGATGTCAGACTTGCTATAGATCTTCTTGAAATCAACAGGCAACTGAGAGCGGATGAATTCCACTTCACGCAGATTCTCCTCTTCGTCTAAGCGCAGTTCGTCTTCGAAAGACATACCTCCGCCTTTACCTCCTTTATTATTGGTCATAGATTACAGAAGAGCCTCGAATTTCTCTATAAACTTCTCCTTTGACTGAGCACCAATCAGCTTGTCGACAACCTCACCATTCTTAAAGAACAGGATGGTGGGGATGTTACGGATACCGAACTCTGCAGCCAGATCCTCATTCTCTTCTACGTCGCACTTGCCGACAACGATCTTGCCGTCGTACTTCTCTGCCATCTCAGATACGATGGGACCTACCATACGGCAAGGACCACACCATGTAGCCCAAAAATCCACAACAAAAGGCTGATTGCCATTTTTCAAACTTGCGAAATTCTCATTTGTAATTGTTACTTCCATTGTCTTTTTAGTTTTTAAATGAATACTATATCTCGTTATCTCACTTAGCAAATATTATGCCACTAATTAATCTTGTATGACAGCATCTCGTGATGCTCGATAAAGTCAATCAATGAATGACGGACATCAACACCTGATGACTTGCTCCTCAACAGCACATGATTACTACCTGCAGAGTCGCGTAACTGGAAGAATAGTTTTGTAGAGCCAGGATTCTCATTGATAATCTCCGTCAGGTCTGCCACTATTTGTTCGTCAAGCATATCTGTCACCATCTCAATCGTAATGCGATCGATAGCTTTTTCTTTGATCGTTTGAAGATACTCCACGCTCTGAACCTTCAGTTCCATTTGACTGCTGTTCATGAAACGTGGCTGCAGTTTGGCTGTCACATAGACAGAAGCACCCTCAGTAAACATACCGCTAAACTGGCCCCAGTCGCGTCCGAAGAGGGGTATCTCACCACTGCCGTCGAAATCCTCCACGGTTACGAAGCCACATGGCTCGCCTCGCTTCGTGAACTTCTGACGGACTGCTGTCACGATACCGCCAAAGATGATATCCTCGCGACCTGACAAGCTTTGGATGTCTGCCAAATCGGCACACTTCGCATTGCAGAGGTTGTCGAGAATCATCTTAAACTCATCGAGCGGATGGGCAGAGAGATAGATGCCCACCAGATCGCGCTCCTTGTTCAGTCGCTCAATATCGCTCCAACGGATATCCGACTTTGGCACCTGCGGCGTAGCAATCTCTACGGCACCGAAGTCTCCGAACAACGTATTTTGTGCCTGAGCCTTCTCAAGCTGATAAGTCTGGCCATAACGCACCAGGAGGTCGAGGAACACCTCTCCCTTACCGTTCTCGGCGAAGAAGTCCTCACGACGGATGCCGAAACTATCGAAACCGCCACTAAGAGCCAGCGACTCAAATGCCTTACGGTTGACATTACTCATATTCACACGTTCAGCGAAGTTGTAAATCGACAGATAAGGACCATTCTTCTCGCGTTCTTCAATAATCGCCTTAGCCGCAGAGTCGCCCATGCCCTTGATGGCACCGAGCCCGAAGCGGATCTGCCCGTGATGGTTCACACCGAACTTCTCATACGACTCGTTGACATCTGGTCCTAGGGTATCGATTTTCATGCGCTTGCACTCGTCCATCAGTTTTGTGATTTCCGTGATCTGATCCCTGCGCCGACTCATGATAGCAGCCATGAACTCAGCAGGATAGTTGGCTTTCAGATAGGCCGTCTGGTAGGCCACCCATGAGTAGCAAGCAGCATGCGACTTATTGAAAGCATAAGAGGCGAACTTCTCCCAGTCGGCCCATATCTTCTCAAGGATCTTCGGGTCGTGACCGTTCTTCTTTCCGCCATCTATGAACTTCGGCTTCATCGCATCAACGATATCCTTCTTCTTCTTACCCATCGCCTTACGCAAGGCGTCGCTCTCACCTCGTGTGAAATCAGCGAGTTGTCGCGACAGCAACATCACCTGCTCCTGATACACCGTGATACCATAGGTATCCTTCAGATATTTCTCCATGCAGGGAATATCATATTTGATCTCTTCACGGCCGTTCTTACGAGCAATGAATGAGGGAATATAGTCCATAGGTCCTGGGCGATAGAGGGCATTCATGGCAATAAGGTCCTCAAACACCGTCGGATGGAGCTCGCGCAGGTATTTCTGCATTCCTGCCGACTCAAACTGGAAGGTACCGATAGTGCTACCCTGCTGATAGAGTTCGTAGGTCTTGGGATCATCAATAGGAATGGTGTCAAGATCGACCTCGATACCTCTCGTACGCTTGATATTGGCACAAGCCTCTTTTAGCTCCGAAAGAGTCTTCAATCCCAGGAAGTCCATCTTGATCAATCCCGTGGATTCTATCACATGTCCGTCATACTGCGTACAGTTGGTCTTGGTACCCTTGAAGTCTGGGTCGTCGGCAGTCGATACGGGCACATGATCAGATATCGGATCACGACAGATGATGAAGCCGCAGGCATGGATACCTGTACCACGCACCGTACCCTCGAGCATCTTCGCATATTTGATGGTATTGGCCAACTGCGGATTGCTCGATGCTTCAGCCTCCTGCAACTCGCGCGTACACTTGATGGCGTTGGGCAGATTCATCTTCATACCGTCCGGCAGACGGTCTGGGATAGCCTTACACAAGGCATTCGATTCTGCCAATGGCAGTTTCTCCACTCTGGCCACGTCTTTAATCGAGTTTTTCGTAGCCATCGTGGCGTATGTGATAATGTGGGCACAATTCTCATGACCATATTTGTCCATTACCCACTTCAGCACGCGTCCACGTCCGTCATCATCAAAGTCGGTATCAATATCAGGCAGTGAGATACGGTCTGGATTCAGAAAACGCTCAAACAGCAGGTCGTACTTCAGAGGGTCGATCTTCGTGATACCCAGACAATAAGCCACCACACTTCCTGCAGCCGATCCTCGACCAGGTCCCACCATAACGTCGAGTTCATCGCGCGCTGAGTTGATGAAGTCCTGTACAATCAGGAAGTAGCCGGGGAATCCCATCGTCTTCATGATATGGAGCTCAAACTTCACACGCTCTACCACATCGGCAGGAATGGGGTCGCCATAACGGCGCTTGGCACCTTCATAGGCGAGCTTCGCCAGATAGTCGGCTTCGAATTTGATACGATAGATTTTATCGTAGCCGCCCAGTTTCTTGATTTTCTTAGCTCCGTCTTCTGGTGGCAGCTGGTTCTCGCCGTTCTCATCGCAGGTGAACTCTTTGTAGAGATCCTCCTCTGTGAATTTCTGCCGCCACTCCTCCTCAGTACCGAAACTCTCGGGTATCGGGAAGAAAGGCATAATCGGGTCAGCATCAAGACTGTATATCTCCACCTTATCCAATATCTCCAACGTGTTGGCTATTGCCTCAGGCACATCACTGAAGATATCGTTCATCTCCTGGCGCGTCTTAAACCATTCCTGTTTGGAGTACAGCATACGGGTGGGATCATCCAGGTCCTTGCCTGTAGCCAGACACAACAAATGATCATGAGCCTCAGCATTCTCTTTGTCCACGAAATGGGCATCATTAGTACAAACCAGCTTGACACCATATTCCTTCGCCAGTTCAATCAGCACCTTGTTGGCCTGCTGCTGGAGAGGGAATGTCTCACGATTAGCACGGATGGTGGGATCAGTCACTTCGTGGCGCTGAAGCTCCAAATAATAGTCATCGCCCCACAGGTTCTTATGCCACTCGATTGATTTCCGAGCTCCCTCGATATCGCCTTTCAGGATTTTCGCTGGCACCTCACCAGCGATGCAAGCAGAGCACACAATCAGGTCCTCGTGATATTTCTCAAGTTCGTGATGGTCTGTACGCGGACGATTGTAGAAACCGTCTACCCACGAGTTGCTCACCAGTTTAATGAGATTCTTATAGCCATTCTCGTTCTTCGCCAGTACGATGAGGTGGTATCCGCCAAGGTCTTCTTTCGTTTCCTTCAGACTCTTGTCGCCACGACGGGCCACATACATCTCACAGCCAAAGATAGGTTTAAACGGATCAAGCCCATCTTTCTTACGCTGCTTGTTGATGCCCATGCAGATGTCGTGAAATTCCTTAATGCCGAACATGTCGCCATGATCGGTAATAGCCATACCCTTCATGCCATCGTCAATAGCTTTATTCACTAGCTTCTTGATGCTCGACTGACCATCCAGTATCGAGTAGTATGTATGTACATGCAGATGTACGAAATCTTCCATTTTTTTAGCTGATTCTTATCATTTTTCGACTTCAAAGTTACACCTATTTCTTGGAAAAACCAAAAGAAAAGCATGAAAAGTTTGTAACTTACGTAAAAAATATGTACCTTTGCACCAAAATTACAGAATGTTCGTTATTACCCATGGGAGAAAAGATTAAGAAACTGAAGAAAATCAGAATACATCGTGAGGGTACTCACGAGCTCACGTGGAGTGCTCTTATTATAGCCATTATTGGCTATGTACTATGGCATTACCTCAGTTCCACCATACCTTTTTGGATCTTCATCGTCATTTTTGGATTGGCCTGGTTGATGGCACTCAATTTCTATCGCTGTCCGATCCGATATTTCAATGGAGATACCGACAAGCTGGTGGTAGCTCCTGCCGACGGCAAGATCGTTGTCGTTGAGGAGGCTGAAGAGAATGAGTACTTCCACGATAAGCGTCTGATGATATCCATCTTCATGAGTCCGCTGAACGTACATGCCAACTGGTTCCCTGTTGACGGTAAGGTGAAGTTTGTCCGCCACCAGAACGGCAACTACCACAAGGCATGGCTGCCAAAGGCCAGCGAGGAGAACGAGCATGCCGACATCATGATTACCACCCCCGATGGCACTGATATTCTGGTGCGCCAGATAGCCGGAGCAATGGCTCGTCGCATCGTGACCTATGCCAAGCCCGAAGAAGAATGCTATATTGATGAGCACATGGGATTCATCAAACTCGGCTCTCGCGTCGATGTCTATCTACCATTGACGGCAAAGCCTTGTGTCACCATGGATCAGCCGACTACAGGCGACCAGACGGTGATTGCCAAACTGGCGTGAGCAGGCTCGATGTAAAACATCAAAAGTGAGAAGAAAAAGTGAAGAAGCACATCCCTAACACGATTACCTGCTGCAACCTCATCTCTGGTTGTATAGCTACCTATTATGCCTTCCAGAATGACTTCGAGCTGGCTTTGCTATTCATCATCATCGGTGCAGTCTTCGATTTCTTCGACGGTATGACAGCACGACTGCTGGGCGTATCCTCTCCAATCGGAAAAGAGCTCGATTCGCTGGCTGACGACATCACCTTTGGATTTGCACCCTCAGCCATCATCTTTGGCTATCTCTGCAGTTTCCACATACACATCTTCATTCTGCCCTTCCTGGCTTTCATCATGGCAGCCTTCTCTGCCCTCCGACTGGCCAAGTTCAATCTCGACGAGCGACAGGCATTAGGGTTCATTGGACTCCCCACCCCTGCCAATGCTCTCTTCTGGGGTTCGCTCATTGTTGGCCTACAGCAGCACGGCATCTCCTTCGAAGGCTTGGAGTGGGTCATCCTCGTCGGCTCTTTAATCAGCTGTTACCTACTGATTGCCGAAATTCCCATGTTTGCCCTGAAGTTCAAGCACTGGGGATGGAAAGGCAACGAAATCAAATACATTTTCATTTTATCCTGTATACCACTGCTGCTGATCTTAGGAGTCAGCGGCTTCGCTGCCATCATCGCATGGTATGTGATATTATCCGTTATTGCTAACAAAACAAACTAAAACCCTTTGATATGCAAGTCATTTTTGGCATCATTATTTTTGGACTGATTCTGCTCGCTGTCATTGCCATGATAGTCATCAACTTCGTATACAAGAACATCAGGAAGTTGAGAGAAGAAGCAGAAGATCGATACTACCGAAACCTGAAACGCAAGGAACAGAAGGAAAAGAACCCCTTTGGCGAGGACTACTTCAGAAGTAGTAGCAAGAAAGAGAACAACCGCCGCCAGCAGTCACAGTATGCTAGCAAATCCAGTTCGACAAGTTCAAGTACTGCAGGTTCTACAAGCAATAAAGAAGACACCGCCCGTAGAACGACTACAGACGGTGGTGTAACGATTATCGACGAGCGTGCAGAAGACAAGCAGAAGATCTTCAACCACGATGACGGCGAATACGTAGAGTTCGAAGAAGTCCACGATTAAGCGAGGACCATGCAAGTCTAACTGTGAACGAGCGTTCCGATTTGCTCGCCATCCATTACCTTTTTCAGATTACCCACGATATCCATGTTGAAGACATAGATAGGCAGATGATTGTCATTGCACATGCAGATGGCCGTCAGATCCATTACCTTCAGTCCACGTGCCAGCACCTCCTGATAGGTGATATCCTGGAACTTCGTAGCCGTTGGATCCTTCTCTGGGTCAGCCGTATAGACACCATCCACGCGCGTACCCTTCAACATCACATCGGCCTCGATTTCTATACCACGCAATGAAGAGCCCGTATCCGTCGTAAAGTAGGGCGAACCCGTTCCTGCCGAGAAGATGCAGACATAACCCTGCTCCATCGCCTCGATAGCCTTCCACTTGGTGTAGAACTCCCCAATGGGCTCCATACGGATAGCAGTCATCACCTTGTTCTTCACACCGATAGCACCCAGCGCACTGCTTAACGCCAGTGAGTTGATTACAGTGGCGCACATACCCATCTGGTCGCCCTTCACACGATCGAAGCCCTTCTGACTGCCAGAGAGCCCACGGAAGATGTTACCACCACCAATCACAATGCCAATCTGTACGCCCATCTCGGCTACTTCCTTGATCTGCTTGGCATAGTCGCTCAGACGCTCTGGATCGATACCATAGCCCTGCTTGCCCATCAGGCTCTCACCCGAGAGCTTCAAAAGAATTCTTTTAAATCTTGCCATAACCTTGTTATTTATATGATGAATTGTACTTCCTTAAAAGCGTAAAGCCGTTCACGGCCGTTCTGATCCGTCAGGAGAAGTCTTCCGTCAGCCAACACATTCTCCAATCTGGCCGTAAATACACCTTTCTCGTCTTTATAGAGCCCCTCCTTCCCCTTGCGATAGAGCCGTTGGCGGTAGGCGATAGGCGTCGTAACACACTGATAGGCACTGTCAAACTCTGTCAGAAACCTGACAAGCAACTCGTCAAGATCCGTCTCCTGCTTCGTCAGTTGATAGAGCGAGACAGGATTAGGAGCGTCACTCACGAAAGCCGTTTGGTTCACGTTCAGACCGATGCCGATGATAGAGTCTTTAATGTCCCGTCCCTGCAGGCGATTTTCTATCAGCACCCCACAGATTTTCCGATCACCCACATAGATATCATTCGGCCACTTGATTTCCACCTTATTATATATATAGCTCTCCAACAGCTCACAAAGGGCTACTGATACCGCCTCCGTAATATGGAACTGGCGATTGGCAGGCATTCCCTCGGGGTGTATCAGCAGCGAGAAGGTCAGGTTCTTGCCTCGTTCACTCTCCCACGAGTTCGTGCCACAGCCCTTTCCTGCCGTCTGATAGTCGGCCACGACCACCATGTCGCCCTCACCGTTGTCCTTCAGCCAGCGGTTGGTAGAATCGGTTTCGTCAATATGAACTATCTTAAACTCCATAAAACTGACCACAAAGATACATTATTTTTCAGACAAAAGATCATTAGGACATATTTTTTATGTTTCTTTTGTTTTTACCTTTGGCATTTTACTCACTTATTCGTATCTTTGCAACATGATAAGCGAAGAACAGCAGAAAAAAGACGAGCGCTACATGCGCATGGCTCTCGACGAACCCCATCTGTTGTATGAGGCACGCGAACTAACGACCGGATGAGTTTGGGCCTGCAAGGACCGAGGCATCTTACGTGCCCGTTACCTTCCGGAGATCCTGTCCGATGCTATGGCGAAGGCAGAAAAGAGACGAGCGATACATGCGCATAGCGCTCGACGACGGCCATCATGCATATGTGGCAGACGAGATACACATCGGAGCCGTTGTGGTCTGCAAAGACCGTGTCATCTCACGTGCCCACAACCTGACGGAGACACTCTGCGATGTCACAGCCCACGCAGAAATGCAGGCTATCACATCTGCAGCCAACACATTAGGAGGGAAATATCTGACCGACTGTACGCTCTACGTCACTGTTGAGCCCTGTACGATGTGTGCAGGAGCCATCGGCTGGGCACAGATACCCCGTATCGTCTATGGAGCAACCGACGAGAAGCGCGGTTTCCATGAATATGCCCCCAAGGCCATGCATCCAAAGGCCACCATCACTACGGGCGTGCTCGAAGAGGAATGTCGGCAGCTGATGCAAGAATTCTTCAGGTCAAGGCGCTGATGCGCCCAACTGTCTGACCCAGGTCGTATCGAGCCCTAACAGCTCCTTCCGTCGGCTGTAGGTGCTGAGAATGAAGATTGCCCGGCGCTCTTCTCCTGTCGGATTGGGCGAGACTGTCAGTTCCTTCAGGTGCCCTTGCCAGTCAGCACGAGTTTCACTGACAGGCTGTGTCCAACTAATCCATTCCAGTTTCTGATAGCTTACGTACAGATTCTCTTTGTTCATATTTGAAGTAAAGCTAATCGACAACGGACCGCCTTCAGCATTCACCACATACTCCTTTTTGTCAAAGATGGCATAGTCGCCACTCTGCCGGATGGTCAGCGACTCCTGCTTACCCCCCGATGAGATAGTCAGCAGGGCAGAGCGTTCAGCCTTGGTCTTGTTGGCCATAATCGTCTTCACGGTAACGGCATTTCTGCCTCCTTCCCCATGATTGGGCGACACCTCAAGCCAGTCCGACGAAGTCGTAGCCGTCCAGTCGCCGCCTGCCTGAAAGAAGAGCTCCACCACATGATTGGCCACAGGGTACATGCTCTCTGGCGCCTCCGACACGATATAGACACCTCCAACCTCATCGGCCACACAGCCAGCCAAGACAGCCAGCTCCAGCCAGCATGCAATCACGCAAAGTTTTCTTTTCATCAACGCCATTTTGTTTGCAAAAATAGTAAGTTAATCTGAGGCATCCAAATTTTTAGACGAAAAAAATTTGGTAATTTGTTGAAATGCAGCTGCACTGGAACGAGGAGTTCAAAGAGTATCATATAATTACCAAATATTTAATTATACTATACATTCCTACATTTTCTTTGTAATCTCCATAATATCAAATACTTATGCAATGTATAGAGCGTGGGAAGTTTAGGTCGTCTATACATCATTTCCATAAAATACAGGCGTTATTAGGTGATCAATATATCTAAATATCTGGAATACAAGGTGTTTCTTGCTTGTTTCCTTAATGGAAACATTTTGTTTCATGAGTGGAAACAAGTTGTTTCATTAAGGGAAACAAAATGTTTCTAATGTGAAAACACAAGCGAAACAATCCTATTCAAGTCCTTCTAAAGCGCAAATTTCGACCCAATTTCAGGCTATTTCCTAGTATTCATGTATAGATGATGTATAGTTAAAATCGTCTATACATCGCATAATCAATTCACAAGCAATCAGTTACAAAGAAAATGTAGGAATGTATAGGCAAAACTCAATTTCAAATGTAAAATTTGCAATATGGAGAATTCAACCAGATTTTCGGAGTGAGCCATATTAAAGAAACGGCCCTTATGGTATCTCTCCATAAGGGCCGTCTTATTATGATAGTCTAAAAACGATTCAGATTAGTCGTTCTCAACAAGTCCTGAGTAGCGAACGCCTTCCAGACGGTAGATGGTACCTGGATCGTCGCTGAACTCTACGTCCATCGTGATGTAGTCAGCAGGAGAACCGTTGTTCTGGGCTCCACCATTCTTATTGATCTTACCGTTAGTAATGTTGACGGTAATTTCATCACCACGCTGGTTCTGTGCTGAAGAAGCACTGAAGGTCAGACCGTTAGCATCGGCTGTAGCCTTTACCTTGAAGTTCCAGAAATTCTTGACGTCATCAATCCAAATCTCGTTGGCATTGTTGGCAGATGTATTGTAGGTCATAATCTTGAAGCGACCGAGTCCGTAAGGATCCTCGATAACCTCGCCATTCTCTACCACATTTGCCTGAACATACCACTCTCCTGCAAGATTCTCAGTGGCAGTGCCGCCAATCTCCTCTTTCTGGCATGAAACGAAGGCCATGCAGAGGAGCAGTGTTGCAAAATATAATACTTTCTTCATAATCTCTTATTGTTTAACCCAAGTTTCTGTGAACGTTAATGAACCAGCATAGACACATACGAAGTTGATGGTGCTTGTGGCAGCATCGAACTTGCCTTCGAATGAGTCAAGACCGTCGCCCCAGCCAGGAATATAGCTGTCAATCAGTGTCAGCGTACCATCCTCTGCAACGCCGAGGACACCAGACATAGCATACTTTGTACCATAGCCGGCACGCTGGCAGTACCAGCCACCCAGCAGGTCGTCTACACTGATAGTGCCGTCGCCATTGTCGATGACGAGAACCTGGAAGTTCTTACCGTAGGCTGTTCCATTACGGTTACTGGTAGCTTGATTCATGTAGAAGCCTTCAATAGCACTGCTTGAGTCGAGTACGACAACAGTACGTGAAGCAGAAGCATCAAAGCCGTCTGAGTTCTTGACGGTCGTATAGGTCAGGGTGTAGATACCACTCTTGTTGACATCTACTGCACCAGAAACGGTTACCTGACTGGTGACATCCTCGCCGTTCAGCTCAGACACATAGCCGGGCTCCTCATAGGCTACACCCTTCTCCCATACCAGGTAGGAGTCGCCCTTCAGCTGGATAGAGGGATAATAGGTGATGCGCGACAGGCCCTCAGACTTCTTGTCACCGCAACTTGTCATCACAAGTGCGACGAGGGCGAATAGCATTGTATATAAAATGTTCTTTTTCATTGTCTTCTCTTTTTTGTTTTAGACATTCTGATTACTGAGCCCAGAAAATCGGGGTCGTATAGCCAGGGAATGCAGGCGCACTGCTGTTACGGGCTGAAGAACTCTCAGCATAGGGGAAACGCTGCAGCAACTGGTTGTCGCCAACAGGACCGAACACCTTGATAGGAGTGTAGAGCGTACCAGCAACGTACTTGCCAGGCTGATAAGAAGCATCGTCGTTCTCGTTGTACATATCCGAACCTTTGACAGTACCGAAGGCGGGATACTTCAGACGACGGAGCTCGCAGTAACCCTCGAAGGGGTTCACACCTGCCAGAGCAATCCACTTGGCAATACCGATAGACTTCTTGTAGTTGTTCTGGTCGTAAGGCCACTGGGCAACGAAGCCATCAGCACCATCTACGCCACAAGTAGCGAACGATTCTGCAATAGCCATATTGTAAGCAACCTCTGCCTCCATAGCCTTTCCATTGCGAGCAAAGTACTCTGCAGCGAAGAAGGCAATCTCAGAACGAGTGAGCAGGTATACAGGCATGTCATAGCTACCTACAGGACGGCACCAATAAGCTGCCTTATAAGATGAAGAGGTAGAGAAGTTTGAACCAGAGATACCGCCAGTGTAGTTGCCAGAACCGTTCTTGAGGAAGAATGCCGGCAGACGGGGGTCTTCGTAAACGACGCCGCCAGTAGCATCCTTCACCTGCATTGAGCCGATGATGGCGATGTTGGCAACCACGTTGATCTGGGTAGATCCCCAGCTTGATGAGATCTCTTCTGCATAGAAGGGGCTCAATGCGCCATTCTCGTTAGCCCAGCAGTCTTTGTAGGCAACATCCTCTTCGGGGAAGTTAGCCTCATCAAGCAGAGCGGCAATCTCACCGTCAGAACCGCCCATACGGCTGTAGAGCTTCAGCTTCAAAGCATTGGCGAACTTAATCCAAGGATCAGCAGTCTGTCCAGGGAACAGGAAGTTAGTGCAGACACGGTCTGTAGCCTTTGCCCTGCTCAGAGCGTCATTGAGCTCAGCAATAACACCTTTGTAGATGGTCTCACCGCTATCATATTTAGGAGTTGCGTTGTTCACGTCAAGAGCCTCTGTATAAGGCACTTCTCCATAGCAGTCAACGAGTGTCTGATAAATGAAGGCGCGCAGTACGGTAGCTGCCAGATAGTCACCCCACTCCTCATGCTGCTCAGCATAGTTGCGAACGAGCTGCAAAGTCTTCAGACCACGAGTGTTCAACTGTGTGTAAGTAGAGCTTGAACGTGTGGCACTCATCTGGAACTGGCTATAGTCCAAATAGTTACTTGTACCGAACGACTGAGAATAGTACTGAGCAAAGTAACCGCCCACGATGCGCAGATAGTCACCGTAGCTTGCAGCGAGGTTCATCTCGGCTGCAGGGAACAGGATGGAAGAGTTCAGGTCGCTCTCCTTAGGAGAGTTCGGGCTCTCATTGATATCCATGTAGCTGTCGCAAGAGGTTGCGGCAAGTCCTAGGACGATTGTTGTTATAATTGCTAATTTCTTCATAATGTTCTGTCCTCCTTTAATTAAAATTTAAGACCTACATTGAAACCGAAGGTGCGGCAAGCGGGGTTGCTGTAAAGCTCACCGAACATACCCTCCAAGTCGTTACCATAAGAACTGGTCTCAGGATCAATGTAGCGGTTTGCCTTGTGGGTCCAAGTGAATACGTTGTTGCAGAACAGTGACAGCGTGATGTCGCTCAAGTAGAGCTTGCTGACAACAGACTTAGGCAACTGATAAGCCAGCGTGATATTACGCAGCTTCACAAATGAACGATCGATCAGGTAGAACTCGCCACCCTCATTGGCACCATAGTTGTTGAACCAGTTCTGGTAGCTGCTGTCACTCATGTAGATAGGAGTAACGTTCTCGGTACCATCCTCATATACAGAATTGGGGATGACGAACGGACGACGCTGGTTGTAGAGAGTAGCCTCACCGTTACCAGTGAACTGCATCAGGTTCTTTGTACGAGAGAACATGTAACCACCCTTACGGACATCAAGCGCAGCACTCAAGCTGATACCCTTGTACCAGAATGATGTGGTGATACCACCTGTCCAGTCGGCATTCACGCTCTTGCCAGTATCCTGTACCTCTGTAGAGAGCAGAGGCTGACCGTTCTGGTCAACGATGATCTTGCCGTCAGCAGTGCGCTGGGGCAGGTAAGTGAAGAGCTCACCCATAGGCAGGCCCTCAACAGCACGCATGTAAACGGCGTCGTTACCTGCAGAGAAGTACTGGATGTTAACCATTCCGCCATCGAGGCTCTCTGGCATTGATACAACCTTGTTGTTGTTCTTTGAGAAGTTGAAACCTAACTCCCAACGGAAGTCCTTGGTCTGAACAGGAACAGTGTTGACGAGCAACTCAATACCACGGTTGCGAACCTTACCGAAGTTAGTTACCATGTAAGCGTAACCAGTTGAAGGATCTACAGGCAGGGTGAAGATCTGGTCGTCAGTATTACGGTTATACCAAGCGAAGTCGATGTTGATGCGGTTGTTGAACAAAGCCAGGTTCAAACCGAACTCAAGCTCAGTCGTCATCTCAGGCTTCAGCTCGTTGCTACCGATGGTAGAAGAAGCCTGGAAGGCATTCACACCGTGGAATGGGAACTTAGTCAGGTCGGCTCCATAGTAACCGTTAGAAAAAGCCTGTACAAAGTTAGGATATACGCGATACTCATCAGCGTCGTTACCAGTCTTACCGAAAGCGGCACGTACCTTACCGAAGGTCAGTACATTGTTCTTCGGGATCAGGCGTGTGAAGATCCAGCTCAGGGTAGCACCAGGATAGAAGAAGCTGTTCTTCTCCTTGGGCAGAGTTGACGACCAGTCGTTACGGGCAGTCAGACCCAGATAGATCATCTCGTCCCAACCAATCGAAACGTCACCGAAGAGACCTACGAGGCGGCGCTTGTATTTGTACTCCTCAAGGGTAGTCTTGGTAGCACCGTTGCTCAGCATCCAGAAACCAGAGTGGAATGTCAGGTCGTCGGTCTGACCCTCCATATAGTTGCGTCCACGCTCGTTCATGTTCACACCCACGTTCACGTTCAGGTCGAGCTTGCCATCAACATACTTGTCGGCGAAGTTGGCCAGGAAGTCGTGGTTGATCTCATACTTACGATAGTACAAACTTGAAACATAACCAGACTGGTTCATGTTAGAAGGAGCATAACCGTAGTCCTCATTGATCAGAGCATCGTCGAGGGCAATCTGGGGGAAGCCGAGCTTATGGTCATAGTCTGTGTAGTCGAAACCGAAACGATAAGTCAGGGTCAGCTGCTTGATCGGGTTGATGTCAGCCTGGATCTTGCCGAATACCTGCTTAGCGTCGTTGTGGTTGTAGTTGTTCTCGATAGCCCAGTATGGGTTAGTGATACCATAAGGAGTATACCAAGCCTCAGGTGTGTCGAAAGCAGTGTTGAGGTTCTTGCGGTCAACCAGTGAGATGTCGCGTGGGAACTCCATGATACCATCGATGAAAGAAGTACCCTGGAAAGCAGCCACAGTATTGGTGTTGGTCTTTGCAAGGTTCATGTTAGCAGAGAGTTTCATCCAGTCCGTAGCCTGATAGCTGGCACGGGTGGCGATGGTGTTACGCTTGTAAGTGTCCTTGTCGCCAGGGAGGATACCGTTGTCAGCGGTGTAAGAGTAGCTCAGATAGTATGTCATCTTCTGGTCGTTGCTCACACCATTGAGCGATACGCTGTGCGAGGTGTTCACACCACTCTCGAAGAAGTCCTTGATATTGTTCTCTACAGCCTCATACTTGTGGATCAGCTGCTGGTGGTTCCAAATAGGACCATAGACCTGCGTACTACCGTCGAGCTCAGGACCCCAAGATCCGTTCTCGATAAAGGTCTGCTTACCGTTCCAGCCCTGTCCGAATCTGTTCTGCATCTTAGGCAGCGTAGCAACACTGCGCCAAGAAACGCTACCGTCGTAAGAGATCTGGAAGTTGCGCTCACCCTGCTTCTTACCTGTCTTGGTGGTGATGATAATCACACCGTTGGCAGCACGGCTACCATAGAGGGCTGTAGCGGCAGCACCCTTCAGCACGGTCATGTTCTCAATATCGTTGGGGTTGATATTAGAGATACCACCGACGGCATTAGAGAACTGATCCTGCTCCTTCTGTGAACCAGAGAATGTGGTCTGCACAAGGGGCACACCGTCTACTACGTAGAGCGGCTGGTTGTTACCATTAATAGAACTGATACCACGGATGATCACTGAGTTAGCCTGACCAGGGTCGCTTGAAGTGGTGTTAATCTGCACACCAGCTACCTTACCAGCCATTGCGCTGGTTACATCGGTCAGCTTACCAGCTGTCAACTCCTCGTTGTCGAGGGTCTGAGCTGAGTAACCCAGAGTCTTCTGCTGACGGGTGATACCCATCGCCGTTACAACCACCTCATCAAGAGCGGTAGCATCGGCCTTGAGGAACACGCGCATGCCGTTCTTCGCTGTCACCGTCTTGGACTCATAGCCCAGATACGAGATCGTGAGCTGGTTCCTTCCTTGAGGCAGAGTCAGCGAGAACTTACCATTTACGTCAGTCAACATACCGGTCTGTGTACCGTCAACCTTAACGGCGGCGCCGATAATCGGCTGTCCGTCTTCCTGTGAGAGCACAGTACCAGTAACTTTGGTTTGAGCCAGTGCAGTTCCCATACAAAGGAGCAGCGTGGCTAAAAACATCGTTAGTCTTTTTTTCATAAATTCTCTCTCTTTGATTAATAAATATATATAAACAATGTATAATAAGCCCCAATTGTTCGTTGTTATCAATATCTAATGCTTCCTCCCAAATGGAGGTTTTCCTCGCTTTCTCTACTTTTTTACAAGTTTCAAGGTGCAAAAATAATGCATAAGATTCTAAAAAACGAATAAATTTATAAAAAAATCACATTTCAGCGCATTTTATTAACAATTCCGCTCCTGACACTTGATTTAAATCAATTTAAAGGAGTAAGGTTATTAAAGAAAAATCCCCCCGCTCATAACGGAGCGGGGGGATACACCTTATATTATATATAGGTATTACTTCACCATCACAACCAGATACTTGCTGGTAGACCAGAAGGTATCGGGATCTGTGATACGGAGCACATACTGCTTGTTGGCATCGCGCTGCAGGGTGTAAGAGCTGGCAGGGTGAGAGGTCATCATCTTGGCCGACTTGCTATAAAGCTTGATTTCCTTGTCGATGCGGATATCGATTTTTGTGAAGTAGTCCTTGTTGAAGTTCGAGCGGAGTACTTCGCCGTCAGAAAGGATGTTCTGCTCTTTCAGCTCTTTCTTGGTACCAAATACGAACCATGCTGAGTGGAGCGCCTTGTCCTGGGTAGAGATGGTCTCTTCCTTCTTGGTGTTCTCCTCGGTCAGGGTGGATACATTGGTATTCAGGTTGGCCACCTTCTCGTCGAGCTGTGCGATATGGATATCCTTACGGTCGAGCTCCTCGCGGAGGGCTGCCAACTGCTTGTCTTTCTCTTCCATCTGCTGCGTCAGGTTATCGATGATCTTCTTGAGCTGTCCGCCTTTCACGGTGCTCTCGCGTACCTGCTGCTTCAGCTTGTTGATCAGTTCTTTGTTCTGCTGCATCATCGACTGGATGAACTGGAAGTTCTCCTTGATGCGCTGTGAGGTGTTAGTTCCCTCGCCCGACTTGGCAAGTGTCACACGGTTCTGTGCCTCAGTGATCTCGCGGAAGCCCTCCTCGATATCGCTTAGGGTGGTCATCATGTCGTTAATCTCATTGTCCTTCTGGGCAATAATCTGATTCAGAGAATCGCGCTGCAGTCTGGCAGCTTCCTCGGCCTTCTTTACGCCGTCGTTACAACTTGCCAACGTTAATGCACAAATGGCAAAAAAAGCTAATTTCTTCATAATTGATTATTATTTAATTTGTTATTCACTTTTCCCCTTCCAGGACGATGACAATCTCGCCCTTGGGCTCTTTTTCCTTGAAATGGGCAATGACCGCTTCGAGCGTACCGCGAACACTCTCTTCGTGGATCTTGGAAATCTCACGGCAGACGCTGACCTGACGCGACGGACCGAAAGCCTCTGCAAACTGCTCAAGCGTCTTAACCACCCGATATGGCGACTCGTAGAAAATCATCGTGCGCTGCTCACCTTTGAGCGACTCAATCTTCGACTGACGGCCTTTCTTCTGAGGCAGGAAACCCTCGAAGGCGAACCGGTCGCAGGGCAGACCGCTCGACACCAAGGCTGGCACAAAGGCTGTGGCACCTGGCAGGCACTGCACCTCTACCCCAGCCTTGACAGCCTCACGGACGAGAAAGAATCCGGGATCGCTGATGCCAGGAGTGCCTGCATCACTGATTAGAGCCACATTCTCGCCTGCCAGCAACCGGCTGACGATTCCTGCTGAAGTACCATGCTCATTGAATTTATGGTGTGACATCAGCTGATTGCGGATGTCGAAATGCTTCAGAAGGATACCCGAGGTACGAGTGTCCTCTGCCAGCACGAGGTCAACCTCTTTGAGAATACGGACGGCCCGGAAAGTCATGTCCTCCATATTGCCTACTGGGGTCGGTACGATGTACAATATACCCATATCAGGGGGCAAAGTTACAAAAAGGAAGTGAAAAGTGAAAAATGAAAGGTAAAAAATTACATCTTTTGGCATAATTTTTAAATTTTAATCCTTATTTTTTAATATTATTTGTAACTTTTTTGTACCTTTGCAGTGATTATGACTGAAAACTTAACAGGAGAGGCGCACCGTCCTGGCAGAATCGAAGTGGTGTGCGGTTCGATGTTCTCGGGCAAGACGGAGGAGTTGATCCGTCGGCTGCGTCGTGCACAGTTCGCCCGTCAGAAAGTAGAAATCTACAAGCCTGCCATCGATGTGAGATACTCGGAAGAGGATGTTGTCAGCCACGACCAGAACCACATCCTGTCTACTCCTATCGACTCTTCAGCGAGCATCCTCCTGCTGTCGAGCGATATCGACGTGGTGGGCATCGACGAGGCGCAATTCTTCGACATGGGACTTGTCGACGCGTGCAACGAGCTGGCCAATCGTGGGGTGCGCGTCATCGTGGCCGGACTTGATATGGACTATAAGGGTGTGCCCTTCGGGCCGATGCCTGCCCTATGCGCCATTGCCGACGATGTCACCAAGGTGCATGCCATCTGTGTGCGCTGCGGGGCGCTGGCCTACGTCAGTCACCGGAAGGTAGAGGGTACGCAGCGCGTGCTGCTGGGCGAGACAACGGAATACGAGCCCCTTTGCAGAGAATGTTATCAAAAAGCTATACAAGAAGAGAAATGACAGAAAAACCCATTACCTTTGACCGAGTCGTTCGCTGGGTCGGCACCGGTCTGCTGATTATCGGCATCATACTGTTGCTTAACCGCCTCAGCCATGTGCTGTTACCATTCTTCGTCGCCTGGTTCTTCGCCTACCTGCTTTATCCGATGGTGAAGTTCGTGGAGCGCTACCTGCACGTGCCTCGCGCCTTGAGCATTATCGTCACGCTGGTTTTAGTCACTGCCGTCATCTCAGGTATCGTCTACCTGATTGTCCCGCCGATGATCGAACAGTTTGAGAAACTGGGCAATCTGGCCACCGACTACATCCACAAGTCGGCAAACATCTCGAGCATTCCTGGAGCGGTCTCAGAGTGGATTACGGAGAATCAGTTCGAGATAGAGCAGTTCTTCAAGAGCAAGGACTTCACCGACGGGCTAAAGGCCGTCATGCCGGAGCTGTTCAACTTTCTCGGACAGACCTACAGCATCATCGTCAGTGTCATCGCATCGTTTATCGCCCTATTATATATGTTCTTCATCCTGCTCGACTATGAATACTTGACCGACAACTGGATCCGCATCTTCCCCAAGAAGAACCGTCCGTTCTGGCAGGAGGTGGCAAGCGACGTGGAGCATGAGCTGAACAACTACATACGCGGACAGGGACTGGTGGCCCTTATCATGGGTGTGCTCTTCTGCATCGGATTCACCATCATCGACTTCCCCATGGCCATCGGTCTGGGCATTATGATTGGCATCATGGACCTCGTGCCCTATCTGCACACCTTCGCCCTGATTCCCACTGTATTGCTGGCACTCCTGAAAGCAGCCGACACAGGCCAGAGCTTCTGGGTGATCCTGATCATGGCGCTGCTGGTATTCGTCATCGTACAGTTGATTTGCGACATGGTGGTAACGCCGAAGGTGATGGGCAAGGCCATGGGACTGAACCCTGCCATCCTGCTGCTTTCGCTCTCTGTATGGGGCGCGCTGCTGGGATTCATCGGACTGATTATCGCCCTGCCGCTCACCACGCTGCTCATAGCCTACTACCAGCGATACGTGACAAAAGACAGCAAAGTTGAGGTGGAAGAAGGCACCCCTGCGGGATAAATTGCCCCAAAAAATCAAAATTCCTCGCAATAAATTTGGCGGTTTGAAAAAAACATCGTAACTTTGCAGCCGCTTTCGAAAGATTGCAATGATAAGGTCGATCCGTTAGCTCAGTCGGTAGAGCACAACACTTTTAATGTTGGGGTCTTGGGTTCGAGCCCCAAACGGATCACCAAGAACAATCCGCAAGAAACTGTCCACCAGTCGCTTGCGGATTTTCTTTGGTATCACCAAATGGAGATTTTTCTACTATTAATAGTAGCGCTTCCTAGAATTAATAGGAAAAAGTTCCAGAATTAATAGGAAAAATTTCTATAATTAAAACTTTGTTGTCGCGTTGTAGTTGAAGATGGGTGCATCGGTCTTCACTTCCTGGTCGTAGTACATCACGGCAGAGTCGTTAGATTTCGGATGCTGCTGCTTGAGCAGCTTGATAATCTCTGCACCAGCCCAGAGCACTGGCCCGTAACCATGTGCCGCCATCACGTGGCATGGACGATAGGCATAGAACGAAGGATCGAAGCCCATGCCTGTACCTACGCACACCTGCTCAACCTGACCTTTCTGATTCACACTCGAGGCGACTGCATGCCAACCCAATTGTGCCACTGGTCCGTAGACCTTGGCATCGAGCCAGCCCTGATTGACGGCATGCGCGAGACAATAGGTATAGATGGCTGTGGCCGAGGCCTCCAGATAGGTATCATCGCGATCGAGCAGCTGATGCCAGAAACCGTCGTGGTGCTGCAATCTGGCGAGACCTGCGGCATGAGCCTTCAGCAGTTTCATGACCTCAGCACGTTGGGGATGATCTTGCGGCAGTACGTCGAGCACCTCGCACATCGTGAGGATAGCCCACCCGTTGGCTCTGCCCCAGTGGAAGGCGGGATGCTCCTCCATCGACTCTACCCATCCATGACGGAAGAGTCCCTTCTCGGGCACCCACATGCGCTGAGCAAACTGGATCACCTGTCGGGCCGCCTCATCATAATACTTCGTCTCGCCAGTGAGTTTACCCATATAGGCCACCGTGGGGATTCCCATAAACATATCGTCGAGCCACAGCGTGTTGTTTTGCGGACGGATGCGGGCAAACGTGCCATCAGGAAGACGATACTCCTTATTGATAATATAGTTGGAATAATTGTCGATCAGTCCTCTCAGCTTGTTGTTCTTCGACAGGAGTTCAGCCTTGATCATCGAACAGCAGACAGCACCAGCATCGTCGAGCGCATGAGGATCGATGATGCGGCGGATATTCGAGTCGATTGTCTTGTTCTTGGCATAGATCTTCTGATAGTAAGGAGCGATATCAGCCAACAGCTGATGACGGGTGCTGACATAATTGCGATAAGCCTCATCGCCAGTAGCCTCATAGGCGGCAAGGGCACCAGAGTAAGTGACGCCCCACTCGTAGCTGGTCAGGCGGAAAGCACCTTGCTTCAGCTGTGTATCGGCAGTGATCTTCTTCAAGTCGCTGACCACCTCGCCTGTGTTCTTATCCACCAGCTGGGCAGGCGTCTCCGAATCAATGTAATGCAGCACGCGATCCATCACGCTCTTCACATCTTCTGTCTTCGATACGCCATAGCCCACGCGATAGGCAGGCTTCATCAGGTGCAGAGGCGTATTATTGTCGTTGATCTGACCTGTAGCCGCTCCCCCCAGGAAGGCATTCACCTGGTCGGCTATCTGGCGCATACCCTTTACAGAAGGGTGCCCAGAGATCTTGTCGATCTTCTCCAGTTCTATAACGGGGATATCATAGTGCTTACATATCTCCTTCACCGACTCGTCGATCTCATCACGCAGGTCGTCGTTCAACAGGAAATAAATCTCGGTATTCACATAGCGGTCTTTCATCCGCTGCAACAGATAAGCCATCGCGGGACGAAAACTATAGAGGTCGCCATAGCCGATGTTCTCGTACTTATATTCACCAATAGGGGTGCCTGCCCAGCTGTCGTTGGTAGCCCCGAACACAAAGATGATATCGGGCTGCCCAAGGTCTGGCATACGGGTGTTGAACGAACGGGCACTGTAGTCGTTGCCGTCATAGCCTGTGTAGCTGATGGTTGCACCACTATAAGAATTGTTGATACAGAGTCGCCAGCCATTCTCCTTGATCACCTGGTGCCACCACGTCTGGCCGACATTCTGCACATCAGTCTTCTGCGGTACATTCTTGGCATAATACCACAATTCGTTAGTACTTGGCGTTACATAACCCTCATAGGTCGAATAGGAATCGCCCAGGATCGACACGAGCTTAGTCTGTGCCGACAGGAGGCTGGCCGTCATGACCACCAGCAGCATGAGTAGAGTCTTCTTCATCTTTGTTAGTATTTTTTTGATTTGTGTCTAATTCTTTCGGATCAACCCAGAAGTCCCAGTGGTTCTTTATACGGCCTGCTATCTGGACAGTCAGCGTCATCCTGCCCGTCTGCTTGACAACGTTGAGGGGGAATCGGATCGTACCCAGATCGGTATGCCGGCCTAAGGGAATAGCCTTTGCAGAGATCTGCCCGCCAGCGATCACCTTCAGACTATCGTCATTTATATAATAGGAAATACGCACCGTATCGACATCGCCATACATGGCATTATAGGCTGCCACATCAACTTCAAGGGTATCAGCCGTCGTATAGGAAGGCTTGGAAAATCTTGTCAAAGCTACAATCGGATTACAGAATTCGGTCCACTCGCCTGCCTTGGAGTAGCTTTTCTCTCGCCAATGGGCATCGAGCACGCCTACGTGCTGGCAGTTATCATTGAGGGGCAAGAGGAAACCCGAATAATCTCCACTCTGCAAATGGCGCTCTATCGCCTGCTTGTAACCATAGATCATGCGCTCGTCAGAAGTATCCTTCACTTCCAGCGTCTGGATACGGAGGAGCGAATCGGGCATTATCAGCAACGAGGGATGATGACTGTAGCTGTCGGCTATCGACTGGAGATCAGGGGCTTCGGGTTGCAAATAGACGCCCGCCTTATCGGCAGCCGTAAATGCGGCATCAGGCGGACAGTAGCCTTTGAATCGCATATAGTTCATACCATATTCCTTCAGTTTCTTGAAGGCTCTCGCCCAAGAGCCCTCATCGTCGGGCGGATAACCCGTTCCAGGGAAGCAACCACTGTCTAAAGCGCCACGCAGATGGAACGGACGGCGGTTGGTCATCAACTGTCCCTTCTCTGTAGAGATTTCCCTTATGCCAAAGGTAGTCTCGTAAAAATCATTGCCCACCAAGATACCCAAGCGGTAAAGACTGGGATGGAACTCACTCCATAGCGACACCTCATCACCCACAACGGCATTAACCACCATGTGGTTGCTTGTCACATCGAAATAACTCTCCACGACTTCAGCCGAGTCAACACCCTCCCGTTTCACGAGGACGGCCATCACATCACGAGAGAAGAAATCGATGATACCGCCTAACTCGACATCGAGTTGCAGGATGCCGGCAAAGGGGCTTGTCTTCATCTTCACTTGCTTGACATAGAGATCTCCCGGCTGCGATCTCAGTTCCAGTTTTCCGATGATGCCATTCCAGCCATTCTGATTCTCTACGCAGACCTCTATCGTGTTGCGACTGCCAGGTTTGATACAGGGTGTCACATTATAATGGTGGGGTGTGAAGGGAGATGTCTGATGCCCCGCCCTCACACCATTGACGAAGATGGTCGACGCTGCTTGAATGCGCTCCAGGAACAAACTGACATGTCGATCTTCCCATGACTGGGGGATATAAACATCCTTCTTATACCAGGCTTTCCCCACATAAGTACGATCCTTGCCGTTAGTCTGCATCGAGCCTGGCAGCATCACGTAATCATGATACACAGCCGAGTCGCCTGTCGCAAAATCCCAGGAACCTATCAGACTGATAGACTCCTGCGCTGACGCTACCAGCATCATCTGACACAATATTAATAATATCAAGTACCTGCGCATAAACATAGATTTTCAAAAACACTCTGCAAAGGTAAGCATTAATTTTCAAACAAACAGCCATGTGCCTATAGTTTTTGCGAGAAAGACTTTGATTTTTGGCAAAAAACGCGAACATATCAGAAAAAAGACGTATCTTTGTCAGCAGAATAATAAACTAAGAACTACAAGACAATGAAGAAATCATTCCTGACACTGATCGCCCTGCTGATGGCAAGTGTAACGTTCGCACAGAGCGAGCAAGCTAACGATGTGATGAAAACCCTCCGCCTGGTCAACGACTACTTCATGGCCAAGTATGCCGACCCTACCCTGCCCACCAACGTGAACAGGATCCGCCCTTCGTCGCTATGGACGCGTGCCGTCTACTACGAGGGACTGATGGCCCTCTACGAGATTGACCCCGACCAGCGCTACCTGGACTACACCGACCGCTGGGCCGCGTTCCACAAGTGGACGCCGCGCAACGGCACGACCACCTGCGACGCCGACGACCAGTGCTGCGGCCAGACCTACCTCATGCGCTACGAGCAGGTTGGCGGCGAGGAGAAGATTGCGCGGATGCGCGAAAACCTGGACTACCAGATGAAGACGCCCAACGAGAAGAAGAACATCAAGACGCCCTCGCTCTACGGCTGGTGGACGTGGATTGACGCCATTCAGATGGCCATGCCGCTCTATATGCAGATGGCCCGGCTGACGGGCGAGACGAAATACCGCGACCACGCCATGCAGATGTACCGCTGGAGCCGAAACGAGTGCGGCGGCGGACTGTTCAACACGAAGGACGGCCTCTGGTGGCGCGACGCCGACTACGTGCCGCCCTACAAGGAGCCCGACGGACGCGACTGCTACTGGAGCCGCGGCAACGGATGGGTCTACGCCGCACTGGTGCGCTGCATGAACGAGCTGCCCAAGAAGGACAAGGCCTACAAGGAGCTGAAGAAGGACTTCATGCTGATGTCTAAAGGACTGCTGAAATGCCAGCGCGAGGACGGTTTCTGGAACCCCTCGCTGGTGTCGACCAACTATGCCATGCCTGAGACGTCGGGCACGGCCCTGTTCCTCTACGGCATGGCGTGGGGCATCCGTCAGGGCTACCTCAAGGCTAAGGACTACCGGCCGGCCTGCGACCGTGCATGGGCGGCAATGGTGAAGACGGCTGTCCACCGCGACGGCTTCCTCGGCTGGATGCAGGGCACGGGCAAGGATCCGTCGGCCGGCCAGCCTCTGTCGTACGACAAGGTGCCCGACTTCGAGGACTACGGAACGGGCTGCTTCCTGCTCGGTGCGGTTGAGTACTACAAGCTGCTGAAATGATAAAAAAGTTTAAATAAAACTGCTTTTGCCGTGTTTTCCGTGTCAAAATGACTACTTTTGCACCAAAGTATCTAATAAAAAAAAGACAAGCACAATGAAAAAGACCTTACTCACAGCTCTGATGCTCGTCTGTGGCATCGTGTTTGCATCGGCACAGGCCGAAATTAAGTTCGACAAGCTGACCAACGACTTCGGTTCGTTCTCTGAGGCTTCGCCCGTTGTCAGCTGCACCTTCACGTTCACCAACGTCGGCGACAAGCCGCTGGTCATCAATCAGGCCGTCGCCTCGTGCGGCTGCACTGTCCCTGAATACACCAAAGAGCCTGTGCAGCCCGGCGAGAAGGGCAGCATCAAGGTGACTTACAACGGCACGGGCAAATACCCCGGTCACTTCAAGAAGTCCATCACCGTCCGCACCAACGGCAAGGTCGAAATGACCCGCCTCTACATCGAGGGGACGATGGAGGAGAAGAAGTAAACTTTTGAAGTAAAAGAGAAAGAAGGAAAAAGAAAGAAGTATGATTACCGAGCAAGCCCAGATATTTGGCGGGCTTTGCCAAGTAATCATACTTCTTTCTTTTTCCTTCTTACTTCTTACTTATTCAGAACGAGTACGACAGTCCGATTGACGTGTACTCCTTGAACTGCCAGTAGCCGAGGTCATCGTCGTAGGCATTGCCGTCGTCGAAGCGGGGATAGAGGAAGATGTTGGCCGAGATGTACTTCGACACCTTCAGCTGGAACGTGTTCTCCCACTCCACCTCAGCACGGTGGTACGACGTGAAGGCCCAGAAGCGGCTCTTCCACGTGACGGTCTCTGAGAGCTTCCACTGCAGGTCGGCCGTCACCTGCGAACCTGGGTCGAGCAGGTGGTGCTTGTCGGCATCTACGCCGTGGCGCGAGGGGAACCAGCTGTAGTCAGCGGGATTCTCGGCATTCTGGTTGGGGAACCACGTACGGCCCACGTAGCGGTAGTTCAGGGCGATGGGCGAAAGGTTGACCGTTCCCGTCAGCTTCTTGTCGAAAGCCTCTACCTTGTAATCCATACCGAGACCGATGTTCAGGTTGAACGGCGAGAAGAAGTCCGAGTAGGTGCGATGGTCGTTCGACTTCAGACCGCGGGCGAACTGCGTCCAAGCCAGCACCTGCAGCGTGTAGTACCAGCGCTTGGTGGCCTGCAGTCCGACCTTCGACGTCAGACGCAGCAGGTCTTCGTTCGACTTCCACTTGTGCAGCGAGTCAGAGCGTGCCGTCAGGAAGCCGAGCTTTGCCTCGAGCTTGTTGTCCCACTTCCACTTGCCCTTGTTGTCGTAGTTGGCCTCAAGGGTCAGGCTGCCCAGCAGCGAGTAGGTAGACTCGCCACCCTTGTACCAGTTGCCGCTGACGTAGTTCTGCATGGCCTGCAGGAATCCGTCGCCCTTCTTCGTCCAGAACTTAGGCTTCGTCACCACCACCTCGGTGGGAGCCAGCTCGGGCTCGTCGGGTTGGGCTGACACGTGCTCCACCAGCTCCACGCGCTGCTCGATGGGCTGGTCGATGTCCTGGCGCAGCGAACCGGCCTCCTCAAGGTCGGTCTCGGTGGCCTCAACCAGGTCAGGGCGGTTCAGGTAGACGTTCATCAACGCCTTGTCGACAGCCTCGTCCACGTCGTTCGATTCATGACTGAGTGCCAGCATTCCGGCCGACACATTGTGATAGAACGTCAGCGGTGCAAACAGCTTGTAGGTGGCCCCACTGACCGAATCAATTGGCTGTGCGGCGCTGGCGCTGAGCGCACAGCCTGCCGCGAGTGTAAATAACATCTTACGCATAATCTGGCTGCAAAGGTACAAAAAAAATCCGAATGCTGTGCCGTCATTCGGATTTTTTTCGTACCTTTGCACCTTGATTACGTAACGCGAACAAAAAAAAGAGATAGAAATGAACAGAGACACCGTTATCGGATTCGTGCTCATCGCCCTCGTGCTCATCGGCTTCAGCTGGTATAACCAGCCCTCGGCCGAGCAGATTGAGGCCCAGCGCAAAGAGGACAGCATCGCCGCTGTCATGAAGGAAAACGCCCAGAAACAACAGGCCGAGGAGGCCGCACGTAAGGCCAGGGCCGACGAGGCCGCCAAGAACGACTCGACGAGCCTGTTCTACTCAGCCCTCAGCGGGCAGAACAGCGACGTCGTGCTGAAGAACGACAAGGTTGAGCTGACCTTCTCGACCAAGGGCGGCACGCTGTCGAAGGCCGTCGTCAAGGGCTTTGCCGACAAGGACGGCAACCCCGACGTCACGCTCTTTGACGCTAAAGACCAGCGCATGAACTTCCTGCTGGCCGGCAAGCAAGACAACATCATCACCCAGGAACTCTTCTTCACACCGTCGAACCAGAGCGACTCGACCGTCACCATGACCGCTCAGGCCACGGGCGGCGGCAGCATCGTGCTCGACTATAAGCTCGGGCCCGACCACATGCTGCACTTCTCGCTGACGGCCAACGGACTGAGCGGCATCTTCGCTCCCACCTACAAGGAGATGGACATCGAGTGGAGCGACCACACCCGCCAGCAGGAGAAGGGCTTCTATTTTGAAAACCGGTACACGGGCCTGTTCTACAAGGAGGCCAACGACGGCTCTACCGACAACCTCTCAGAGACCGCCGACAAGCGCGAGACCATCGACGAACAGCTCGACTGGGTGGCCTTCCGCAACCAGTTCTTCAGCGTGGCCCTCGTCTCGAAGGACAACTTCGCCGGCGGCGCACAGCTTAGCAGCGTGCAGGACCAGAAGGAGACGGGCTACCTGAAGCAGTTCGACGCCCGCGTGAAGACGGCCTTCGACCCCACAGGCCGGCAGCCCTCTGAGTTCGAGATGTACATCGGCCCCAACGACTTCCGGCTCATCCAGGACGTCGCCAAGCAAAGCACCTTCGGCAAGGACCTCGACCTCGAGCAGCTCGTCAACCTCGGCTGGTGGATATTCAGGCTCATCAACCGCTGGTTCACCCTCTACGTCTTCGAGTGGCTCTCGTCGTTCGGCATGTCGATGGGCATCGTCCTCATACTCATCACCTTATTATTAAAGGCCCTCACCTACCCCATGGTGAAGAAGCAGTACATGTCGTCGGCCAAGATGCGCGTACTGAAGCCGAAGCTCGACGAGGCTACCCGACAGTACGACAAGCCTGAGGACCAGATGAAGAAGCAGCAGGCCATGATGCAGATGTACTCGCAGTACGGCGTGTCGCCCCTCTCGGGCTGTCTGCCCATGCTCATCCAGATGCCTATCTGGATTGCCATGTTCTGGTTCGTGCCTAACGCCATCCAGCTGCGCGGACAGTCGTTCCTCTGGATGGAGGACCTGGCCACCTACGACCCCATCGTCTCGTGGAACACCCACATCTGGGGCATCGGCGACCACCTGTCGCTCTCGTGCCTGCTCTTCTGCGGCTCGAACATCCTCTACTCGTGGTTCACCATGCGCCAGCAGAAGGACCAGATGGTGGGCGCACAGGCCGAGCAGATGAAGATGATGCAGTGGATGATGTACCTCATGCCGCTGATGTTCTTCTTCATGTTCAACGACTACTCCAGCGGTCTGAACTTCTACTACTTCATCTCGCTGCTCTTCTCGTCGATCATCATGTTCGTGCTCCGCAAGACTACCGACGACGACAAGCTACTGGCCATCCTTGAAGCCCGCTACAAGGAGAACAAGGCCAACCCCAAGAAGCAGAGCGGACTCGCAGCCCGCCTCGAAGCCATGCAGAAGCAGGCCGAGGAGCTGCAGCGCCAGCGCCAGCAGCACAAATAGGCGGGCGGCTGGCGCTGGCCCGGCGCGTATCATTGCTAAAAATACTTAAACTTTGGTATTGCGAGTAACGGGAAAAATCCGTACCTTTGCAGCCGAATTAAGATTGTTTACTTTATGAAGCAAATACTCACAATAGTAAACCGCAATGCGTTGCTGGCTATCCTCAGTCTCCTTGCACTGACAGCCACGGCGCAGCAAGCCCGATTCACCATACGCGGATCAGTCACCGACGACAACGGCAAGCCCATCGAGCTGGCCACCGTCAGTCTCAACCAGTCGCTCGTCACAGGCACGTCGGCCTCGGGCAAGTTCCAGCTGAGCAACGTCCCGGCGGGCACCTACCAGTGGCGCGTGTCGTTCGTGGGCTACGAGACGGCGACGGGCTCGCTGACCGTCAAGACGGGGCGCGAGACGCTCAACGTGACGCTGCACGAACTGGGACTGCAGCTGCAGAACGTCACCGTGACGGCCAAGCAGGTGCAGATGGGTTCGAAGTCGGTGATTGACCAGGACGCCATCCGCCACATCCAGCCCAAGAGCATCGGCGACCTGCTGCAGCTCGTGCCCGGCAACCTGATAGAGAACCCCAACCTGAACAACCTCGCGCAGGCGCACATACGCGAAATAGAAGATGTGCAGTCGGGCAACAAAATCGTCTACGACGCGGCCAACGCCCGCGGCACGGCGGTCGTCGTCGACGGCACGCCGCTCTCGAACGACGGTAACCTGCAGGTGTTCAACGCCAACCGCTACGGCAGCTCGGCCGGCGGCAACGACCTCACCGTCGGCGAGAACACCACCGGCGGCCGAGGCATCGACCTGCGCACGGTGAGCGCTGGCAACGTGGAGTCGATGGAGGTGATACGCGGCATTCCGTCGGTAGAGTATGGCAACCTGACCAGCGGCGTGGTCATCGTCAACACGAAGTCTGGCCATACGCCCTGGGAGGTCAAGGCATCGGCCGACCCCAACTCGAAGCTGGCCTTCGTGGGCAAGGGCTTCAACCTAAAGGGTGCCGGCGCCGTGAACTTCTCGGTAGACTGGGCTCAGTCGTGGGCCGACACGCGCCTGCACTACAAGGGCTACGACCGCGTGACGGCATCGGTGGGCTACAGCAACCAGTTCGGGCCGCTGAGCCTGAACGTGCGCGGGGCCTTCTACACCAGCATCAACAACACCAAGCGCGACCCGCAGATGACCGAGGCCCACTCTGAATGGAAGAACAACAACACCGGCGGCCGACTGGCACTGAACGGGCGCTACATGAGCGACCACGCCTTCATCACCAGCGTCGACTACAAGTTCAGCGCCCAGCTCTCGCGCCAGCACGACTGGATGAGCAACTGGGTGTACAACCCCGACGGCGTCATCACCAACACCCGCCTGGAGGGCCTGCAGGAGGCGCGATTCAAGCGCTACGGCTACCAGAGCGAGTACACCATCGAGAGCCGCCCCCTGAATCTCTACGCCCAGCTCGTGGCCAACAAATACATCAGCCTGGGCGACCGCGACTACACCAGCCTGAAGCTGGGCGCCGAGTACGTCTACGACGGCAACAGCGGCGACGGCCTGAGCTACGACATCGAGAACCCGCCGCAGTCCCAGGCTTCGCACACGCTGCGCCCGCGAGCCTATAGCGATATTCCCGGCATGTCGGCGCTGACGGCCTTCCTCAGCGACCGCACCAGCCTCAGCTTCGGCAGCATGAGTGCCCAGGTGGAGGCAGGCGTCCGACTGACCAACCTCTTCCTCAACAGCGACAAGAGCGGCGGCAACAGCGGCTACCTCGTGGCCGAGCCCCGACTGAACGCCAGCCTCAACCTGCTGAACAGCCGCAACAACAGCTTCCTCGACGACCTGTCGCTCACCGGCGGCTTCGGACTGGCCAACAAGCTGCCCTCGCTCATCTACCTCTACCCTGACGCCGCCTACTTCGACAACGTGGCCCTGGGACGCTGGAGCGACGACGAGAGCAACCGCCTGGCGCTGGTGCAGACCACCATCGTCAGCCGGACGCAGAACCCCGACCTGAAAACCACCCGCAGCAGCAAGTGGGAACTGGGTCTGCAGCTGCGCAAGGGGCAGGTCAGCGCCACCGTCACCTACTTCAACGAGCGCCATAAGAACGAGTACGGCTTCCTGACGCAGCCGTTCTACATCGACTATCCCTGGTACGAGCTGCCCGAGGGGGCCACCCTACCCACCTTCGGCACCGACGGCAAGCTGAGCTACACCCTCGGGGGCCAGAAGGCCACCGCCACGCCCACCATCTACACCGAGCGTACCAGCTGGGCCCTGCCCTCGAATACTTCGGATTCGCGCAAGCACGGCATCGAGTACACCCTCAGCCTGGGCGAGCTCAAGGCCCTGCGCACCAGCCTGAACATCACGGGAGCCTGGTTCTGGATTAAGCGCCAGCAATCCGAGATTGACTACTCGAACGTCGCCTTCGACACCCGCCAGCCCACGCCCTTCGTCAATATGGTGGTGCTGCCCGAGGGCTTAGGCAACATCTGCGACCGCGTGAACACCAACTTCGCCTTCATCACCCACATCCCGCAGCTGAAGATGATCTTCACCACCACCGTGCAGGTCGTGTGGCGACAGAGCAGCCGCACCATCTACGAAGACGAGGACGGCAACAGCCGCTACTACCTGAAGCACTACGACGACGCCGACTACTGGGTGGCCGACCCGATAGGCTACTACGACATGCAGCAGACGTGGCACCCCTGGACTGCCGCCGACGCCGAGGACAAACTGCTGAACACCTACATGGCGCGCCAGATGAGCTACGACCTGGAGACCGAGGTCATCGACCCCTGGGCCATGCTCAGCATGCGCTTCACCAAGGAACTGGGCCGCACGGCCGAGCTCTCGTTCATTGCCAACAACCTGACCAACGCCCATAAGTACCGCCGCTACAAGCACAGCAACGCCCA
>ODAI012916011.1_pt1 | contig 38661 bp, 31 predicted proteins | sample 1539321 | NCBI WGS metagenome assembly ODAI01 (sample SAMN02144231, study PRJEB22623) | gut metagenome | biome: sheep rumen | host: Ovis aries | place: New Zealand
ACCTTGTTAAAGATATTGATGGAAATATTATTTCAAGTAGTATTTCCTATAAAAAGTTAAGTCTTATTGAAAAAAGAAAAGGCTGGATTGTTGATTTTAAACAATCTTAAATAGCATCAAAGGTTATTATGGAGCGTTTACTAGAAATATGGATTTTACGCATTTTAACGATCAGGGGAAGGCCCGGATGGTGGATGTCTCTGAAAAAGAAGTGACAGTGAGAACTGCTGTGGCAGAAGGATGGATCTACGTCAGTGAGGAGACGTTTGCCCTGATTAAAAGCGGGGGGATCAAAAAAGGTGATGTTCTCACTGTTGCACAGATAGCAGGGATCATGGGGGCCAAAAGAACACCGGAACTTATTCCGATGTGTCATCCGGTTGCTATGACCGGGGCTGATCTGAAACTGTCACTGGATGAGCAGCGGGTGGCGGTGAGAATTGAGGCAGCGGTCAAAACCAGGGCGGTAACCGGCGTTGAAATGGAGGCTCTTACCGCAGTGAGTGTCGCAGCGCTTACGGTGTATGACATGTGCAAGGCGGTGCAGCGGGATATGAAGATCGGGGAGATCAGACTGCTGCATAAAACCGGCGGTGTTCACGGGGATTATCATGCAGCTTTATGATCAGGTTGCCGTGGCGGTTCTTGCAGGCGGGAAATCCTCGCGCATGGGAAGATCAAAACCGGATCTTCCTGCCGCGGGAAATGACACCCTGCTGACCAGACTGTGCAGTGCGGTCGGAGACTTCCGCCACCGCTACCTTTGTGTCAATGCCTCGCAGCAGGAACTTCAGGTTCCCGGCTTCGTCAGAATTGTTGACCGGTACGAAGGTGCCGGACCCGCCGGGGCGATCTGTACGCTGCTCGGCTGTATCGAAACGGATGCGGTACTGGTTCTTGCCTGTGACATGCCCTACTATGATCGCAGTGCGGCTGAGGAAATTCTCTCCCACTACCGCGGGGAGGATGTAGTGACGGCCGTAACCGCCGGCAGACGTCAGCCGGTTGCCGCCATATATCATAAAAGGCTCCTGCCGCTTTTCGAGCATGCGGTGGAACGTGGTGAACTGCGCCCCGGCAGAATTGTAGAGCCTGCCGGAGGCGTTTTCTTTCAGTCCCGGTTAAGCAGACAGTATCTTAATCTCAATACCCCGGCGGAGTATCGTGAATACTGCAGATCAGAGGGAATTGATCCTTCAGCTGCGGAACCCTGAGACCTCTTATTCTTACGGATGAATTCTGCCGTGTGACAATTAGTTAGACACGGATCTAATTATCCCGGTGTGTGCCGGTGATATACTTATAAAATACAATGGCGGATTTTCTGCATGCATGTTTGAAAAAATTTTACCAGGAAGAGATTTAGAATGTACAGAAAACATGTTTTAAAAAACAATCAGCGAAACAAGCTAATTATCAGTTCTCTGAATTCTTTTGAAAAAAGAATTCATGCCAATCCACCCGGTGTGTGTCCGATAGCCACGCACATTGCATATCTGCATACAGCCCGCAGTCAGACCTGCGGCAAGTGTGTACCGTGTGCCAAGGGACTTGAACAGTTGGAAAGTATGATGCAGAAGATCCTTGACGGCGATGCCGACATGGAACTCTACAATGATATGATCCGTCTTGCGCGCACCATAAAATGCACCGCGGACTGCGCCATCGGTTATGAGGCGGCCTACATGGTTCTGTGCAATGTGAAAAATTTCAATGACGAGTATATGCACCATATCGAACACCACAAGTGTCAGTCCGATATCGCGATCAAGGTTCCGTGCATGTACAACTGTCCGGCCAATGTCAATATTCCGGGCTATATATCACTGGTGCACGAGGGCCGCTACGCCGATGCGGTCAATCTGATAAGAGAGGACAATCCGTTCCCGACCGCCTGTGCCTTTGTCTGTGAAAAACCGTGCGAATCCCAGTGCAGACGCTGTCTGATTGATTCCCAGATCAATATCCGCGGTCTGAAAAAATTCGCGGTGGATCAGATCTCGGTTGACAAGGTGCCGATCCCGAAGAGAAATGTTGACACCGGCAAGAGGGTGGCGGTGGTCGGAGGTGGTCCTTCCGGTCTGACCTGCGCCTATTTCCTGTCACGCATGGGCCATTCAGTGGTGGTCTATGAAAGCAAGGAGCAGCTCGGAGGAATGCTGCGTTACGGGATCCCTAACTACCGTCTGCCGAAGGATCGCCTGGATCAGGATATCGATGCACTGCTGGCGGTGGGCGGCATAGAGGTTAAACTCAATACCAGAATCGGTCGGGATTTTACCGTTGAACAGCTCGAAAAGGACTACGACGCCGTGTATATTTCCATTGGAGCCCAGAAGGGTAAGGTTACACCGATCAAGAATTACGACAATCCTGGTGTTTCCTCCGCCATGGATTTCCTGGATCAGGTGGCTCACGGGGACATTCCTGATTTCACCGGCAAGAACGTGATTGTAATCGGAGGCGGTAATGTGGCGATGGACTGTTCAAGAACGGCAATCCGCTGCAAGGCTGCATCGGTGACCGTGGTGGTGCGCCGCCGTCAGGAGGATATGACTGCGCTGCCTTCGGAAATTCAGAGCGCCATCGAGGAGGGGGTTGAACTCAGAACCCTGTTTGCACCGTCTGAAGTAAAACTTGATGAAAACGGAAAGGTGGTGGCCCTGGTTACCCAGCCGCAGATTACCGGTCACTATGATGAAAGATCCGGAACCCCGACAGTGCGGGATGCCGCCAAGGAGCCTTACGAGATCCCTTGTGATCTGATCTTTATGGCCATCGGCCAGTCCATTGAGTCGGAACCTTTCGCCGCCTGCGGCGTTGGTCCGAAAGGAACATTTGTAACCGATAATACCACTGCTGTGACGGATCATCCGGGAGTATTTGCCGGCGGTGACTGTGTAACAGGTCCTGCAACCGCCATTATGGCCATCGGTACCGGCAAGATTGCTGCAATCAATATAGACGAATATCTCGGATATCATCACGAATACCACAGCAATATTCAGATCCCTGAGGCAAGACAGAATATGCGTTCTCATTTCGGCCGGGTTCAGCTTACAGAAAAATCTGCCAGGGAGCGCAGAATAAATTTCGAACCGGTGGAGAACGGTATGTCCCATGAGGAGGCTATGCAGGAAAGCGGCAAATGTCTGCGCTGCGATGTATTTGGAAGCGGAAAAATGGAAGGGGGATTGGTATAAATGAAAACCGAAGTAACTGTTATCATTGACGGTAAAACCATCAAGGCATCACCTGACGAGACAATTCTGGAGGTTGCCCGCAGATCGGAAATCAGCATACCGACACTCTGCTATCTCAAGGATGTCAACGAAATCGGCGCCTGCCGCATGTGTGTGGTTGAAATCGAGGGTCATGAACATCTGTACACCTCCTGCAACACCAAGGTTGAGGATGGAATGGTGATCCATACCAATTCCGAAAAGGTGAAATCCTCCCGTGAATTTGTACTGCAGCTGATCCTTGCAAACCATGATGTACGCTGTCTTAACTGTTCAAAGAGCGGTGACTGTGAACTGCAGAATCTGTCCAACGAGTTCGATCTGCCGATCGGCAATCCGTACAACCGCAAACTGGTAAAACGCAGACCGGTTACCGACAATCCTTTTCTTTCCTACTATCCTGAACTGTGTATCGGCTGTCAGCGCTGTGTAAGCACCTGCAGCAAGGTGGTGGGAAACGGGGTGCTGCGTTCCTCCAAACTCGGAACCAGTACCTTTATTGATGCCCCGTTTGGTAAAAACTGGAAAAATTCAAAATGTGAAATGTGCGGCAACTGCGCGAAGGTATGTCCTACCGGTGCGCTGGTTGCAAAGAATATGAGCAACTACCGCCAGAGCAAGGTGGAGAAGGTTCTGACCACCTGTCCGCACTGTGCCACCGGCTGCCAGATGTATTTCATGGTAAAGAACAACCGGGTGGTGGATGTACGGCCGGCTGACGGACCGTCCAACAAGGGACTTCTCTGCGTCAAGGGAAGATTCGGCTCCTTTGATTTCATTCATTCGCCGGAACGACTTAAATATCCTCTGATCAAGAACCGGGAAACCGGTGAATTTGAACGGGCAACCTGGGATGAGGCTCTGGATCTGATAGCAACCAGATTCAAGGCGATCAAGGCCCAGTACGGTGCCGATGCACTGGCAGGTTTCGCCTGCTCCAGATCTCCTAACGAGGACTGCTACATGCTGCAGAAGATGGTAAGATGCGCCTTCGGCACCAACAATGTCGACAACTGCGCCCGTGTATGCCATTCCGCCAGTGTGGCCGGTCTTGCCATGACTCTGGGGTCGGGTGCCATGACCAATCCTATTGCGGATATCACCGCCAGGGATGTGGATGTGATCATGCTGGTTGGCTCCAATCCGGAGGAGGCTCATCCGGTTATCGGTATGCAGATCAGACAGGCGGTCAACCGCGGCGCCCATCTGATAGTGGTGGATCCCCGCGATATCGGTCTTGCCAAGGAGGCTGATATTCATCTCAAACTCAGACCCGGTACCAATGTGGCCTTTGCCAACGGTATGATGCATATCTTTATCGAAGAGGGACTCATCGACAAGGAGTTTATTAAAAACCGTACCGAGGGCTTTGAGGAACTTAAACAGATTGTCAGCGAATATACTCCTGAATATGTGGCGAAGATCTGCCATATCGATCCTGATCATCTGCGGGAGGCTGCAAGAATGTATGCCAGGGCTAAAAAGGCTCCGATTATCTACTGCCTTGGTGTTACCGAACATTCAACCGGTACCGAGGGTGTTATGTCCATGTCCAACATGGCCATGATGGTCGGTAAACTGGGCCGTCCTGGATGCGGAGTGAACCCGCTGCGCGGACAGAACAATGTACAGGGTGCCTGTGATATGGGGGCAATGCCTGGTGATATGCCTGGCTACCAGAAAGTTACCAATGATGCGGTGATGGATAAGTTTGAAAAGGCCTGGGGGGTTAAACTGAGCCGCAAGCCTGGGCTTCATGCCACCGATGTGTTCCAGGCTGCAATCGACAAGAAAGTTCGCGGTCTGTTCATTTTCGGCGAAGATCCGGTGGTTACCGATGCCAACCAGCATCACGTGGTTAAGGCTCTTGAAAGTCTTGATTTCCTGGTAATCGATGATCTGTTTATGACCGAATCCTGCCAGTATGCCGATGTGGTTCTGCCTGGGATCAGTTATGCTGAAAAGGAGGGAACCTTCAGTAATACCGAACGCAGGGTGCAGCGCGTGCGCAAGGCGGTAACCCTTGAAGGTGAAATGAGACCGGATACCGAGATCTTCACCGATCTGATGAACCGCATGGGATACAGCCAGCCGTACCTGACACCGGCGCAGATTATGGATGAAATCTCCTTCCTTACTCCGATTTTCGGCGGTATTAGTCATGCCCGTCTTGACAACGGGGAAACACTGCAGTGGCCGTGTCCGGATCGTGAAAGCAAGGGTACGCCGATCCTTCATGTGGGAAAATTCTCCCGCGGACTGGGATGGTTCTATCCGGCAAAATATCAGCCTAGCGCTGAACTTCCGGATGATGAATATCCGCTGATCCTGATGACCGGCCGTATCCTCTATCACTACAACACCAGAGCCATGACCGGAAAGACTCCGGGTCTGATGGAGAAGGAGGGGCATTCCTTTATCGAGGTTAATACTGCAGATGCGGCAAAACTCGGTATTGCCGACAGGGAGAAGATCAGGGTGACCTCCCGCCGCGGAAGCATTGTTTCCGAAGCAAGGGTTTCCACCAAGGTTTCCCAGGGTGAAACCTGGATGCCGTTCCATTTCCCTGACGGTAATGCCAATGTTCTGACCAATGCCGCTCTGGACAAGTATGCCCGTATTCCGGAATACAAGGTGTGTGCAGTCAGAATTGAAAAAATAGAAAATCAGTAGACAGGTAAAATGTCGATCTGACCAAGTGACTCCTCTTCATTGCAGGTCAGGTGAGGGGGAGTTTTTTATCGGGTTGCCAGTCGCATTTGAAGGTGCAGTTATGCCTTCCTGAACGGTTTTCTTTTAGACCGTCCGCGTGTAAAATATAACAGTCGTTTCCAATCTGATTTCGTTATATAAGTTTCCGGAAGTTTTGTAATCTGCCTGATTGCTGTGAGACGGACTTACGTGGTGGGGATTTATAATAAAACATAGAAAAAAGATAGGAATTAAAACTTGATTTGTGCAGTTACAGAGAGGAGATCGGGAGTTTGTTATGAAGGAACTGGTTCAGCAGGTGTTTACAGGGGAACGCGCGCTATTTAAATCCGAAGATCTGAAGATCAAATATTCAACCTTCAGGGACGGAGAGTCACCGCTGAAGGAATCTTCCGCTATAAAACTTTTTCAGACTAATTTTGAATGGAAATATCCGCTGTGGTACTGCCGGGATATTGAACTCGAAAACTGTAATCTTGCCGCCATGGCCAGAGCCGGGATCTGGTATACCGACAGGATCCGCCTTCTGGACTGTATTATTGAAGCTCCAAAGAATTTCCGCCGATCCAGCGATATTACCCTGAGTAATGTGGATTTCACTGATGCCGCCGAGACGCTGTGGCACTGCCGGGGAGTCAGCATGAACAGTGTTCATGTCCGCGGAGATTACTTTGCCATGAATTCATCCGAACTTCAAATCGGAGGTCTTAACCTGGTTGGCAACTATTCATTCGACGGGGCGAAAAATGTGGTGATGACCAACTCAAAGCTGCTGTCCAAGGATGCCTTCTGGAATGCTGAAAATGTTTTGGTTACCGATTCGTACATCTGCGGTGAGTACATCGGCTGGAATGCCCGGGATGTTACCTTTAAGAACTGCGTAATTGAAAGTCTGCAGGGCTTCTGTTATATGGATAATGTTAAACTGAACAACTGCAGACTGATCAATACTAATCTGTCCTTTGAATATTCAACCGTTGATGCGGACGTTATTTCAAAAATAGACAGTGTAAAAAATCCGCTGGGCGGCAGGATCAGGGCTCAGCAGATCGACGAAATAATCTTTGATGATCCGAAAGTCTCCCGGAAACTGACAGAGATTACTGTTTCAGGAAACACAGACAGGTAGGCTGTATTGGAAAAGAAAGACAGCGGCCGGCTCCTTTTTGAAATTCTGCACAGCGATACCAGACCTCCTGTATTCGAACAGATTAAACTTGTTTTCTTCATGAGTGTTCCGGCCATAATGGCCCAGATTGCCTCGGTCTGCATGCAGTATATCGATGCCTCCATGGTCGGACAGCTCGGTGCGGACGATTCCGCCTCCATCGGCCTGGTTTCCTCTTCAATCTGGCTTCTGTGCAGTATCGGTATGGCGGTAAACGTGGGCTTTACCGTGCTGATGGCACAGAAGATCGGCGCCCGCAAATATGTCAGTGCCCGCAATCTGCTCAAACTTGCGTTTCTGGTGTGTCTTGCGGCATCTTTGCTGCTGGCCGGTGCCGGGATCCTCATAAGTGATATTCTTCCGGTATGGCTTGGAGGAAACAGCGAGATCAACCGTGGCGCTTCTGAATATTTTCTAATCTTTACCTCGGCCCTTCCGGTGCTGATCCTCAATGCCCTGAGTTCCGGTATGCTGCAGAGCAGTGGAAATATGAAACTGCCGAGTCTGCTCAATATGCTGATGTGCCTGCTCGATGTGGTATTTAATTATCTGCTGATCTTCCCCTCCCGTGAAATCAGTTTCGGCGGATTTTCGCTGGTTATACCGGGGTGCGATCTCGGGATCCGGGGTGCGGCACTGGGAACCGTTGCAGCAGAAACGGTCACCTTTGCTCTGATGCTGTTTTTCCTGCTGTTCCGGACTCCGCAGCTACAGCTGCATCGGGAGGAGAAATTTATCTTTTCCTCCAGACTGGTACGAAGAGCCTTTCTGATTTCACTGCCGGTCGGTTTTGATCACATAGCCATGTGTCTGGCCATGGTGGTTTCCATGATGATTGTGGCACCGCTTGGGACCGTGCCGATTGCAACTCATTCCTTTGCCATTACCGCCGAGAGTTTCTGTTATATGGCAGGCTACGGGATTGCCGCCGCCGCCACCACTATGGTGGGTCAGAGTATCGGAGCCAGGAGAGCGGATCTTGCAGTAAGTTTCGCCTGGCTGGTAACGGGACTTGGAGTTTCGATCATGACGGCGGCGGGGATCCTGATGTTTATTTTTGCCCCTCTGATGATGGGGCTGCTTTCTCCGGTTGCGGAAATCAGAAACCTCGGAGCGGAGGTGCTGCGGATTGAAGCTTTTGCCGAACCTCTCTTTGGAGCCTCCATTGTAGCTGCCGGTGCACTCAGAGGGGCCGGAGATACCTTCTTCCCGAGTCTGATTAATTTTATTTCCATGTGGTTCGTCCGCATTCCGCTTTCCCTGCTGCTTGCCACGTATTACGGTTTTTACGGGATCTGGGTGGCAATGTGTATCGAACTGTGCATCAGGGGACTGCTGTTTCTTTACCGGCTCAAACGTGGAAAATGGCTGAAAAATATCTAGAAAGAGGAATTTTGTATGGGAGAGTTTAATTTTGATGAAATGATTGATCGTTCCGGGACCAATTCGCTCAAGTGGGAAAACAGCGGCAGCAGCGGTCTTCCGATGTGGGTGGCCGATATGGATTTTAAAACTGCACCGTGCATTACCGAAGCGGTGATGAAACGGGCGCAGCACGGCATATTCGGATATTCGGTGATCCCGGAGGAATGGGAGAATGCCTATATTGGATGGTGGCAGCGCCGCCATGATTTCAGGATCAGCCGGGAATGGCTGATTTTCTGTACCGGTGTGGTTCCAGCAATATCTTCCGTCGTACGTAAAATCACCACGGTCGGGGAAAAGGTTCTGATCCAGACTCCGGTTTACAATATTTTCTTCAACTCTATTGTTAACAACGGCCGCTTTGTGGTGGAAAATCCGCTGATTTACCGGAACGGAAGTTATGAGATGGATTTTGCCGATCTGGAGCGGAAACTGTCAGATCCCCAGGTCAGTATGATGATCCTGTGTAATCCGCAGAATCCGGCCGGCAGGATCTGGGAGCGGGAGACACTGCAGAAAGTAGGTGAACTGGCGGCGGAATACGGGGTGGTGGTTCTGTCCGATGAAATTCACTGTGATATCACCGATCCGGGCAGCAGATATGTGCCTTTTGCCTCGGTTTCGGAAATCTGTGCCGCCAACAGTATTACCTGTATTGCTCCGACCAAATGTTTCAACATTGCCGGTCTTAACACTGCTGCGGTGGTGGTTCCGGATAAAAAACTCCGTCACCGGGTGTGGCGCGGACTGAATACCGATGAGGTTGCCGAACCGAATGCTTTTGCCGTGCAGGCTGCAGTGGCCGCCTTTGAAGAGGGGGAACCGTGGCTGAATGAATTGAATGAATATATTTATGCCGGCCGGCAGCTGGTGACTGAATTTCTCAGAGAGCAGATCCCGGAGCTTAAACCGGTGCAGTCGGATGCCACCTATCTTATGTGGATTGACTGCAGTGCTCTGTGCGGTGATGACTGCGGGGACTTTGTTGAAGCACTGCGGGATGAAACCGGACTCAGAGTCAGCAGCGGCGGACAGTACGGTTCCTGCGGGAGACAATTTCTGAGACTCAATATTGCCTGTCCGAGAGCCAGACTTGAAGACGGACTGCAGCGTCTTAAAAAAGGCGCACAGAACTACAGAAACCGGATCGGGCGCAGATAGACTGACCGCCGGACACGGGTGCGGCGGCTGCGGAATGTCTGTTGATCGCACTGAATGAACAGACTGCTCTCTGATTAAGGAAGAGAATATCCGGCTGCCTTGTACAGACGGTACCACTCCTCACGGGTAAGATCAATTGCGGTTCCCTGGAGCATTTCATCAAAATGGGAAATATTGCATGTTCCGCTCAGAACCTGCATGGACGGATTGATCTTCAGGATCCAGGCTACAGCCACGGCGCTTTTTGCAACCTGATGACGATCGGCAATCTGTTGCAGTTCATTGTTGAGATTCCAGTAATCAGGATGATTGATGAAATTCCCTGCGAAGGTGCCGAACTGAAGCGGTGACCAGATCTGCATGGAGATCCCGCTGGCTCTGCAGTAGTCAAGGATCCCCTGGGATCGGCTAAGTCCGTTACTGCTGTAGGTGTTGGTCTCGAGTCCTTCTGAAATCATCGGTGCAAAGGCGAGACTGAGCTGCATCTGATTGAACTCCACCGGCATCGGCAGGGCGGTTTTCAGGTAGCTGATCTGTGCCGGATTGAAATTTGAAACGCCGAAGTGTTTTACTTTACCCTGTTCTTTGAGCAGGGTAAACGCACGGGCGATATCCTCTGCATCCATCAGGGCGTCAGGTCGGTGGATCAGGAAATTATCCAGATATCCGCAGTTGAGGCGGGATAGAATTTGATCAACCGAACGGATGATATACTCCCCGGAATTGTCATAATAGGTATTGCCGCCGTTAAGGCAGATCCCGCACTTTGACTGTATTACCACTTTTTCTCGATCGATGTGTCCGGCGGCAAGCCATCTGCCGAATATACTTTCGCATTCCCCGTTTCCGTAGATATCTGCATGATCAAAATGGTTTACTCCCTTTTCCAGTGCATGGGACAGAAATCTGAATGCATCCTGTTCCGGTAAACTGTTTATTCTCATCTGTCCTGCAATCAATCTAGACATATCAGCTCCTCTGGTTGGTCCGGTTAATCTCTATCGAATTATTATAGAAAAAAACAATATGTTGATCTACCGTGGATTTTTGAACAGCCTGAAATTAAAAAAGTCTCATAAACAAGTTTATGAGACTAATAAGAAAGTAACAAAAATAAATTCTTTTATTCAGGGATGATTAGTATGCAACACCCTGAGCGTACATTGCTTTAGCAACCTTCAGGAAGCCGGCGATGTTTGCACCTGCAACCAGGTTGTCCTTGTCGCCTGCATATTCTTCAGCAGCTGCAGTAGCGTTGTCGAAGATGTCCTTCATGATCTGCTTGAGTTTTGCATCAACTTCTTCGAATGTCCATGAATATCTCATAGAGTTCTGGCACATTTCAAGAGCTGATGTTGCAACACCACCTGCGTTAGCAGCTTTTGCAGGTCCGAAGATGATCTTGTTCTGCAGGTACAGAGCGATAGCTTCGTTGGTTGAAGGCATGTTTGCACCTTCACCGATAGCCCAGCAACCGTTAGCGAGCAGGGTCTTAGCAGATTCTTCATTGATTTCATTCTGGGTAGCACATGGAAGAGCGATATCGCACTTGATTGTCCAGATGCCGCGGCAGCCTTCAGTGTATGTAGCATTCTTGTGGGTTTCTGCGTACACTTTGATTCTCTGACGTTTAACTTCTTTGATTTCTTTAACTGCAGCTAAATCAATTCCGTCCGGATCATAGATGTAACCGTTAGAATCAGACAGAGCAACAACTTTAGCACCCAGCTGTGTAGCTTTTTCACAAGCGTAGATAGCAACGTTACCTGAACCGGAGATAATAACTGTTTTACCTTCGAAGCTCTTGCCGTGTGCCTTCAGAGCGTTGTCCATGAAGTAGCACAGACCGTAACCTGTAGCTTCTGTACGAGCCAGAGAACCACCCCAGCCCAGTCCTTTACCGGTCAGAACACCGGTGAATTCATTGCGCAGTCTCTTGTACTGACCGTATAAGAAACCGATTTCACGACCGCCAACACCGATATCACCGGCTGGAACGTCGGTATCTGCACCGATGTGTTTGCTTAATTCGGTCATGAAGCTCTGGCAGAATGCCATGATTTCACGATCTGACTTGCCCTTTGGATCGAAGTCTGAACCACCTTTACCACCACCGATAGGTAATGTGGTAAGAGAGTTTTTGAAAATCTGTTCAAAACCGAGGAATTTAATGATGCTCAGGTTTACAGATGGGTGGAATCTTAAACCTCCCTTGTAAGGTCCGATTGCAGAATTGAACTGAACACGGAAACCGCGGTTAACCTGAACATTACCCTGATCGTCAACCCATGGTACACGGAACATGATCTGACGCTCTGGTTCAACCAGACGTTCAACGATACCGGCTTTAACCCATTCAGGGTGTTTTTCCATAACTGGTTCAAGAGTCTGTAAAACTTCATAAACTGCCTGATGAAATTCCGGCTGGTTAGGGTTACGAGCTAAAACGCTGTCATAAACTGGTTGTAATAACTTCATTGTAATACCTCAATAGACTGTTTTGTAAAATTTAAGAAAAAATAAATTCATTTAATTAAGTATTTTTGTGAATTACTTAATAATTTTTAATTTTTCGCTATCATAATCTATTTTTGGTGATTTGTATAGAGCTTTTTTAATTTTCTAATAAAATAATTATTTTAACTTATCTTTCTAAGCTTATACAAGCAAAAATCTTAATTTTTTTTAAGTTTAAGTGAATTTTTAACGTGAATAATAGTGTATAAACGTAACTTTTTTAAGAAATAATGTGCACTGAGAGCCGGCGGAAGATGTGTCACCGCTGCGTGAACGGTGAACGGTTCGGACTGTTCCTGCCGGACAAAAAATAAAGCCGTACCAGCGGAATAATTCCATAAATTAAGGTTGAGAGGAAATTAACTAAAGATATATGAAGTGTTTAAATGATGATTGGCAGGGGCGGTAAGATTCGAACTCACAACATGCGGTTTTGGAGACCGCCGTTCTACCATTAGAACTACGCCCCTAAGGAACATCTGTATTATACTGATCGTAAGAAAAATTAAAAGCGTTTTTTTTATTAAAATTATCAATCAGCGCTTTTTTGGACAAAAAATAAACTTTAGAGCAGATCTCTGCGGTTTACGGTGCGGCCGGCAAATATGGTAAAATACCACGGTCTGTCCTTATGAACCGGATGGAACCGGTCTCCGGAGCGGATTTTCAACTATATATATGTGTATAAAAACTATGGATCTGTTTTATGTTTGAGTTCTTTTCTGGTTTCAGCGTTGTCAGCTGGATTGTTTTTTCTCTTCTGATAATTCTGTCAACGGTGAGCTGGTTTCTGATCTATGTAAAGAGTCTGATGACTTTTATCCTGAGTCGTGAATTCAGGAGAGTTTCGCTGAAGTGGAGGGAGTTTTCCGGTTTCAGCCAGATTTCCTCTTTTGCACATAATGATCAGAGTCTGCTGGTTAAAATGCTGGTTGCGGCACTGTTTGAATGGCCGAAGATCAATATGGCTCCGATTACAGATCTCCAGAAATCAGAACTTCTGACCGCCGTGTTCAACCGGGAAACCACCAGGATCAGGATGCTCCTGGATCGCGGCCAGACCATGCTGGCGGTAATTGCTGCTGTGTCGCCCTTTATCGGACTTCTCGGGACGGTTGTCGGGATTTTCGGTACCCTTACGGACATTGCCGGCATTGAGGAACCGTCACTGCAGGTTATTTCCGGATCGATCGGTGAAACTCTGATCATGACCGCCATTGGTCTGGTGGTGGCGATCCCGGCGGTTTTTGCCTACAATCTGTTCGCCAGATTTAATTACAATGCAATGAGCAGGATCAGACAGATAGCTAAAAGTTACCATACCCTGATTGTATACAAACTGAAGAATGATGACTTCTGAGGAATAATGATGGAACAGGATGACAGTTTCGGACCCGAGTGTGAGAATCCGATCAATATGATCCCACTGATCGATGTAATGCTGGTACTGCTGGTGGTCTTTATGATTGCCATGCCGCTTATTTCCACCTCGGCGGTGAAATCAAACCATGTGGAAACTGCTGTTTCCGGCACGGAGGCTGAGGACAGCGCGGCGGATGTTGAAATAGTGGTGGAAAGTCTGCAGTCGATTTCGGTTAATCATAACAGTACCAATGTACAGGGACTGGCTCCGGCTCTTTCATCCTATGCTGAAGGAAGCAGAATTGTGCTGAAGGTCAATCCGCAACTCAGCTATGCAGATCTGTCCGCGGTTCTGGCGGTACTCGACGGATGTGCAATGAACAAGATCGTCTTCAGCGGAGCGAGCGGTCATGATTAAACCTGTTATCGCAGCCGCGGTTCTGATTGTGCTCTGCGCCGTGCATATCAGCAGCGGAAGCTACCAGATCGGGTATGGCGAACTGTTTAATGCTCTTTTCACCGGACAGGCGGATGATACTGCCGCAACGGTTATCTTTAATATAAGACTCCCGAGGCTTCTGTCGGCTGTCATCGCCGGAGTCAGTCTCAGTGTCAGCGGTGTGGTTATGCAGAGTATATTCAGAAATCCGCTGGTGTCGCCGGATCTGCTCGGGGTCAGCAGCGGTGCCTCCCTGGGAACCGCGGTTGCTGTTCTCATGGGATTTTCCTCTGCCTTTGTTTCAGTAACTGCATTTTTCGGCGGAATTGCCGCCGTGGCAGTGACCTGGCTGATTGCCGGGCTTGTCCCGCTGGCGGGACACCGTAACCTGCTGCTGGTTCTTGCCGGAATTGTGGTTTCCGCCTTTCTGTCCGGATTTGTAGAACTGCTGTGCGTGATTTATGCCGGGGCGGACGGTCTTCCCTCCATTTTCGCCTTTCTGTTCGGCAACCTTGAGCGGGCCGGATTGAGTGAACTTGGCTGGCTTTTTATAGTGGATTTTATTTTTATTCTGCTACTGTGGCGACTGCATTTTTCTCTGGATGTGCTCAGTCTCGGAGAAACAGATGCAGCTGGACTGGGTCTTCCGGTGGGCTTGATCCGCAACCTCAGTATTGTTGCCGCAGCGGTGCTGTGCTCTACCGTAGTTGCAAAATTCGGCCTGATCGGATGGATTGGGCTGGTGGTTCCCCATATGGCACGCCTGTGGTTCGGCAGTTACCGTCACCTGGTGCTGATCCCGGCCTCGATGCTGCTGGGTGCCTGTTTCATGGTCGGAGCTGATCTGATAGCCCGCAATGCAGCCGGTTTTCAGATCCCGGTGGGAATTGTAACCTCTATTGCCGGTGCTCCGTTCTTCGTCTATATTCTGTATCAGACTTCAAAGGAAAGAAACATTGCTTGAGTTTAAAAATGTCGCCTACGGCTGGTCGGAGCGCAATATACTGCAGACCGGTCTTGAACTATCGTTTGCCGGGGCTCAGGTATATGTGATTCTGGGATCGAACGGATGCGGTAAATCAACCTTCTTCAATCTGCTGCAGAACCGCGGGGTCTTTCATACCGGTGAAATTATTCTTGATCAGAAGAACCTCAGACAGTATTCACCGAATGAACTGGCGCGTAAAATGATAGTGGTGGGGCAGTCCTGCGATCAGAATATCTCCATGAAGGTAATAGACTTTGTGATTACCGGATTCTATCCGTATCTGAATGTTTTTCAGGCTCCCTCACGGGAACATCTCAAACAGGCGCAGGATATTCTTTCTTTTCTTGAAATCGGACAGTGGGCCCAGCGGTCCGTTTCAACATTAAGCGGAGGAGAGTTCAAACAGGTGCTGCTGGCAAGGTGTCTGACCGGTGAACGCGGAATTATACTGCTGGATGAGATTGATCTGGCACTTGATTTTGCCAATCAGATTAAACTGATCAGAATTATCAGAAAACTGCGGGATTCAGGAAAATGTATCGTGCTGATTTCTCATAACCCCAATATTGCACTTTCTCTTAAAAGCTCGGTGCTCCTGCTCGGACGGGGGCGCCCGGCTCTGTTTGGAACAGCTGAAAGCGTGGTGACACGGGAGAATCTTCAGAGTTACTTCGGCATAAATGTTATAGAAACCTGCAGCAGTGAACACAACCTTGTTCAGTTTGTTCCGGTTTAGACAGAACTGTTTGCATGCGGTTGAAATGCACTGCGGCCGGTTGTGAACCGGATCTGCCGCATTGTTAACGGGGTTCAACGGGACGCCCGGGGTTGGTTCAGGACAGATTCAGCGACTGGTATTCGATTGCTGTCCGTTTCAGGTTTGCATCCCTGAATCTGTTTTCTGCGAATCTGCTGTTGCCTACATCACAGCTGAACAGATTGGCCTCCTCGAAATTGGTGTAGCCGAAGGCGTTTTTGGTCAGATTGCTCATAAACAGGTTGGCATGTTTGAAGTTGATGCTGCGCATATTGCTTTCGGTAATGAAACTGTTTTTCATTACCGCATAGGAGAAATCGCTGCCGCTGAAATCTGATTTTTCTATGTAGAGTTCATCAAAGATGTTTTTGGAACCCGTGGTGCCTGCTGCTTTCACCTCGGTGAAATTGCAGTTGGTAAGATGACTGCTGATGAAGATCAGTTTCTCCAGAGTGCAGGTATCTGCGGAAAATTCCGTTGCAGTGCTTCCGGTCATGGTTATACCGCTGCCGGTGGTGTAGAAAAATCTGGTTTTTTCCATGGTGCATTCGGTAAATTCAGTATTGGCAAGTTCCGCTCTGGTAAATCCGGTGCTTCTGAGGAAGGTGCCCGCTATACGCAGATCGGATATGCTTGTATATTCAAAGTCCGCAAGGATCATCTTTGAATCAACTATTTCCAGTTTATTGATTGGGGTGGTGCTGAATTTAACCTGCATCAGATCCGCCTCCCGCAACGAAAGATCACTGACGCTTCCGCCGAGAAACTGAACGTTGTGCAGATGTCCCTTTTCCATGACTGATTTGCTGAAGTCTGACTGTACCACGGTGCAGTTATCCCAGGTACTGTTTCGCAGAATTGCGCCTGAAAAGTCGCATTCATTGAAGGTAGAACCGGAAAAATCAACCATGGACAGATCAGAGTAGCAGAATTTAACCCGGTCAAAGGTGGAATCCTTCAGTTTCATCCGGCTTAAATCAAGACCGCTGAAGTCGCGATCGCTGATGTAGAGTTTTTCATTGTCGTAGATTTCATTCTGCTTGAGCAGCACCAGATCCTCGCTCTTCAGATTGTTTTCCTGCAGGGCGAATTCAAGTTCCTGCTGCTGTTGTTCCTGCCGCTCCTTGTAGACTTCCAGGATCTCTTTTTTGCACTCCTCCTCCACCTGTCTGAAGTGCAGGTTTCTGGCTTTGGTCTCCTCGAGCTGGCTGCGCAGAAACTTGACAATTTCATCCGGTTTTACAAAAGGGGTGAATTTATTGTAGGGAACACCGGGTGACTGGAGTGATTTCTCAAGATGGGCAATCTGATCCTCCTGGACCTCCACATAGAGTTTCTCAAGTTCCTGTTCAGACATGTTCCGGTAGCGTTCAAGGTTGTTCTTGGCCTGATCGAAGGCGGCATCAAGTTCCTTTCTGGCCTTTTCATCCGGACAGTACTTCAGAGATTCCTGCCGTTTGGCCTCAAGTTCCCGGATCTGCCCCTGATCGAAGTCAAACTGCCCCGGGGTGATTTTCATCTTTTTAGCCATGGCCTGATTGATGGCGGTGGAGTAGTCGTCGTCGGAAAGGTAGTCAGGTTCAATGATCTGGAACGGCATATACGGCTGGAGCCACTGTTCCAGTGATTCATCACTGTACAGGCGTTCGCGCAGTGAATTGAAAGGAGTCTGCTGTGCGTCGCCGTTGCGGCCCAGCGGGATCACGATCACCTTGTGCAGACGCGGTTTCCACAGATCGAAAATCTCCTGCTCCTTTCCTTCCGGAGCTGGGATCAGAATATAATCAGCCTTGTCAAGGCTGTCCTCCAGTGCATCCGGCAGAATCTGATCCGGATCCTGCATGTACAGGATCCCCAGATAATGATAGGTTTCCTCGTTCATCCGTAGAGCATCCGTGATCGAGTCGCAGATAAACATGATATTGAATTCGTCACGAAGGGCGCTGAACCAGCAGAAAGAACCGGCGGACTGACCTCCCGGAATGACAAACTGAGGCTTGTGAGGCTGATCCGGCGAGAATACCGCAGCATTGATGAAAGTCTCTCCGAGATATGAAGGAATGACAATGCCTTCCGGAATGGTGAATCTGCCGTCCTGCTCCAGACCGAAATCGCGGAAACTGCATACTTTAGGTTTACTGTTATAGCTTATCAGATACATTCTTTCGGTGAATTTCATCAGCTCGTTGTCTTCAAACCATTTTCTGAATTCTGGGTTTTCGCTGTTTGACTGACATTCCTCCACCAGGGCGCCGATTTGACTGTTGAAGTTGAGATCCTCACTGTCGATCTGTGTCTGCAGTGCCTGGTTGATGGCGGTGAACTGTTTCCGGTTTTCCGGAGTGAAGGTCGACGGATCCTGCAGCAGATAGCCGATCCTGTCCTTTGCCAGTTTGAGCGGAACCGGGATTTCCTCGCAGATTACGGTATAGCGGTAATAATCCATGAACACGTTGCAGTAGCGCTGGTGTTTGATTTTTCTCGATTCCTTCTGAATAATTTTTGACTGGCGCTGGATTTCGTAAACCGGTGCATCTGAAGGAGTGCTGTCTTTGTGCAGATCCCGGACTATTTTCATGCATTCGTTGAAATCCGGTTCCGGAACCGCTGCAGGATCGGTATTTCCCGTCATCTGATCCAGATCCAGGATCAGAAGTGAATCAAAATCCTTTCCTTTTTCCACTTCGAACAAAGAATGGAAGATCATGATCCCCAGATCCGCCTCAGGATAGAATTTCACAGTATCAAATACTGCATTGCCGGTGATGAATTCGCTTTCCCTGCGTTCCGGCTTGAACCGGTGCATTACCGCCACAGTGTGGATTGATGGCAGATCTGCACTGAAGGTTCTTCCGTCCGGACCTACCCCTGAAAGCGAGTAGTGTTCCCCTGCCTTCCACTGACCGGGCTGTCTCTGATCCAGCGGAGCGGTATTGTCAAATCTGTAGTCGAAATCATTCGGCAGTCTGAGCCAGGTGGATTCATCGTATGTTCCGGCATAACGAAGTCTGGCGGGATCCATTTCCGAAAGTTCGCAGAATGAGTTTGGAAGCGGACGGCTAAGATCTATGTGTCCATGATCGTACTGGAAGAAATAACGGTTGAATGCAGGATCGTTGAGGGGATAGTAACTGTCCTTTGTTTTTGAAAAATCAGCCATAACGTTTTTGCCGGTTGAACCTAGCTGAAGGCTGATAAGTGAATAGTCCGAGCCCCCGGTGCCGCGGTATACCCTGCCGGTGATACTCCATTCGGCAAGAGGTTTAGGCATGGCGTGATCAATTACGGTCTCCGGATACAGTTTGTAGATGTGCCCGATTTCCTGCTGGGTGTTGTCTGCAATTTTCCCGGTAGAAAGTTTAAAAGCAACAAGTGTTGCCACAGAGCGGTGGTTGCGGTTCAGATAGTTGTAGTCGGCGATTACGGTATCCGTGGTAGGTGATTTGAATATTTTCATAACTTGTCCGATAGTTTCAATGGATTGCAGCCGGTGATTTCCTGCTTTGCGTCAATGATTTTTTTATTTTAATATGACCGAAGTCTATTTGCATAACTGAATGTTGCAATTTTACAGCACTGATAACATTCTTAAACCTCCGAGGTACTGTCTGTTACGGGATGAAAAGAGTGCCGTGAACGTGCACGTGCTAAGGCTGTGCTGGCGGCAACTTCATCGTCACTGTGCCGTTTTTTTTCTGAAAAATCTGCAGGACTGCCGGTGCCTATCGTGTTTTTTTACCGGCATTCCTTGTATAATGTCCAAATTGTTACTGGCTTTAATGGAAAATAAACAAGACTGCAGCTTATATGGAAAATATTGAATTGGATGATGAGGGAAAGGAGTTTATCCAGCTTCATTCCTTTACTGAACAGGCTTATCTGAATTATTCGATGTCGGTTATCTCTGATCGCGCCCTGCCGCATGTGAGTGACGGACTGAAACCGGTTCAGCGCAGAATTTTATATGCTATGTATGATCTCGGCCTGAGTCCGGACGGGAATTACAAGAAGTCCGCCCGTACCGTGGGTGACGTAATCGGTAAATACCATCCTCACGGAGACAGTGCCTGTTATGAAGCTATGGTTCTGATGGCGCAGAATTTCTCATACCGCTATCCGCTGGTTGACGGTCAGGGTAACTGGGGATTCGTGGATGAACCGCGCGCGGCGGCAATGCGTTACACTGAATCAAAACTTGCCAGATTTTCCGACGTGCTTCTGAGTGAACTTTCTCTCGGAACCGTGGAGTGGGTGCCTAATTTTGACGGCTCGCTGGAGGAGCCTCGATTCCTTCCTGCCAGACTGCCTAACATTCTTCTTAACGGAACCTCCGGGATTGCCGTGGGTATGAATACCAATATTCCGCCTCACAATGCCAGGGAGGTGGCCAATGCTGCGATTGAACTGCTGAAAAATCCGGATCTGACCACCCGCGAACTGATGCAGTGGGTCCAGGGCCCTGATTATCCTACCGACGCGGAGATCATAACCCCGCCGGAGGAAATCGAGGCAATGTATGAAACCGGCCGGGGCGGGATCAGAATGCGTGCAACCTATCAGGTTGAAAACGGGAATATTGTGGTTAATTCACTGCCGTACAAGGTTTCTCCGTCGGACGTAACCAAACAGATTGCTGATCTGATGATTGCCAAGAAGCTTCCGATGGTCAAGGATGTCAAGAACAAACCGGATGAGGATCATCCGTGCAGAATTGTGATTGAACCGAAATCCAACCGGATCGATATCCACCAGCTGATGCTGCATCTGTGTGCCAAAACCCAGCTGGAGGAAAAGTTCCCGGTTATGATGAATATCATAGCGCTGGACAGCAAACCGAAGATCCTCTCTCTTAAAGGGGTTCTGCTTGAATGGCTTGATTTCAGAAAATTAACGGTTATCCGCAGGATCAGAACCCGTCTTGCCAAAATTGAGCAGAGACTGCATCTGCTTGACGGTATATTTATTGCCCTGCTCAATCTGGATGAGGTTATCAGGATTGTAAGAACAGAGGAGGAGCCGAAGCCGGTTCTGATCGAAAGATTCCGTCTGACCGACGCCCAGGCAGAATATATTCTTGAAACCAAACTGCGCCGTCTTGCCCGTCTTGAGGAGATGCAGCTGAGAAATGAACAGAGTAAACTGCAGACGGAGCAGCGGATGCTTAACGGATATCTCGGTTCTGATGATGCGTTGAAATTTCTGCTCATCAAGGAGATCAGGGAATGTGCGGAGAAATTCGGTGATGAACGGCGCTGCCGGATTGTGGCCCGCGATGAGGCGAAAGCTATCTCTGAGAAGGATCTTCTTCCTACCGAAACCATAACAGCGGTACTGTCCGACAAGGGGTGGATCCGCGGAGCCAAGGGAACCGACGTGGATGTTGAGAATCTTACTTATATGACGGGGGATCGCTTCGCCTTCAGTGCAACCGGACGCTCCAACCAGCAGCTGGTGGTGCTGACCACCCTCGGCAGATCATACAGTATGAATGTGAGTGATCTGCCTTCAGCCCGCGGCAAGGGCGATCCTCTGACCAGTATATTCGACTTTTCCTCTGCCGATAACGAAGCGGCGGCAGGTATGCTGATCAGCAATGAAAGTACCAAATATATCCTTTATACCGACGGCGGCTACGGTTTCATTACCGCATACGAGAACCTGATCAGCAACAAGAAACAGGGTAAGGCGGTGATTACTGTTCCGGAGGGTAGCCGGGTTATGGAACCGGTCAGGATCGGGATCAGTAATGCTGATATTCTGGTTGCAACGCTCCAGGGCAGGATCCTGGTGTTCCCTGCAGGTGAACTGCCGGAACTGAACAAGGGTAAGGGCAATAAAATTATCGGGATCCCGTCCTCTGATGTGGAGCAGCGGACCGATTATATAACCCATCTGCTGCTGATCCCTAAAAATGCCGGCGTTGTCATCTACTGCGGCAGACACCGCAAGCAGATCTCCGCCGCTGAACTTGAAACATACCGCGGGGAGAGAGGCAGACGGGGAACAAAACTGCCTAAGGGATACAACAAGATTGACTATATCGAGATCGATACCAGCGGCGATCAGAATTTCGATATGATGGATATGGATAATTTTGAACTGACGAGTGAATAATATGTTGAAATATGCAAGAATCGCCTTACTGGTGGTATGTTCCATTATCGGATTTATGGTGGCATTAATGATTATAGTGTGGCGCCCCTTCAATCCGAAGAACACCTATATCGTGACCCGGTATTTTCTGGCTCCGGTAGCCAGACTGGTGGGGATCAAGGTGCACATTACCTATCCTGATTTTCTTAAAAACTATGCCGGAAAGGGTGTCGTTTATGCGGCAAACCATCAGAGCAACTGGGATATTGTTGCGCTGGCGGACTGTATTCTTCCGGGAACTGTTGCCATAGGTAAAAAGAGTCTGGTGTGGGTTCCGCTGTTCGGTGTGGTATATTTACTCTCAGGCTGTGTCCGTCTTGACCGTGAGAACAAGACCAAGGCCATGGCAACCATGAACAAGGTTTCCAAAGATCTTACCGCGAACCGTTACTCGATCTGGATTTTCCCTGAAGGCACCCGTTCGAAGGGAAAGGGCCTTGGCAAATTTAAAACCGGTCCGGTTCTTACTGCCTCACAGGCAGGTGTTCCGCTGATCCCGATTGTGGCATCAAGTTATATCAATAATTTTGATATGAACCGCTGGAATAACGGCCATCTGGTTATGGAATATCTTGAGCCGATTGTTTATCCTTCCTTTGATCTCAAGAACCGTGAGGATGTGAGGGAGCTGAAAAAACGAACCAACGATCTGCGGGAAAAGTTTGTGGCAAAAATTGCGGAACTTGATGAAAAGGTCAGGGTAATGAATGAGAAGGAGGGGGTAACCCCGGTGATTATACCTGAAACCGCAGCGACTGAAGAAAAGCAGGACAGTTCCGACGGACAGTAGTCCGTTTTGATCCGGATAATACACAATGAAACAGAATAAAGAACCGCGGACCGTACCGGTACCGCGGTTCTTTATTTTTCAAATAAGACTGTCAATATCAGATTGTCTTGAATTCAACTCCGCCGGTGATGTTTTTCAGCTGGCGGTAGCGTTCGCGGCAGGCCGGAATGGATGCTGTTTCGGTATCTGCAATGAAATCCACTATAAGATCACATCCGAGTTCGGTTTCGGTGTACTGCGTTCTTCCTAGTTGCAGGTTTACCAGTACACTGCTTCCGGGCATGAAACCGGATCCGATAACCACCGGACTCAGCGAGCAGTTCGGATCTGTTGCAGCGGCACAGGGAATGAATCCGTCGGTGGTCCAGATCTTTTTTGACAGAGCGGTAAAATCGTTACGGTCGGCTACCATAACGCAGATCCTGCTTCCTGCCGGCAGACTTCGGAACAGCCGGACACATTCGGCAGCTGCTGTGTCGTAAAGACGGCTTCGATCGTCGCCGGTTATCTTGTAAAACAAAGCTCGCAATTATCAGGCTCCTTTCCGCTCTGTTCTGGTTACCACGTAGCGTAGCAGAAGTTCGAGCGGTCTGCCGGTACAGTATTTATATCCGCGGGAGTTCCAGGCGGTTCCGGCAATATCGAGGTGGGCCCACGGAGTATTCCCGGTAAATCTGCTGAGAAAAGCCCCTGCGGTTACCGGGCTTGCTTCACGTCCGGCACTGTTGGACAGATCTGCAAGTTTACTGTCGATCAGCTCCTGGTATTCTTCATTAAGAGGCAGTCTCCAGGCCGGATCACCGGTTGCATCGCCGGCTGCGATCAACTCCCCGGCAAGAACGTCGTCGGTACTGATCAGTCCTGAAGCAATATGTCCGAGAGCGATGATACATCCGCCGGTCAGAGTTGCAAGATCGATCATTGCCTGAGGTTTGAAAGTATCCCTGGTGTAGGACAGCGCATCGCACAGAACCAGTCTTCCCTCCGCATCGGTGTTCATTACTTCGATGGTGGTGCCGTCCCGTGAAACAATCAGATCTCCCGGACGGTAGGCGGCTGCATCCGGCATGTTCTCCGCGAAGGCGGCAACGCCGACCACGTTGATTTTCAGATCGAGTCTGGCTATCGCCTCCATCAGAGCGATTACCACGCAGGCTCCGCATTTATCATATTTCATTTCGTCCATGCCAGCGGCAGGCTTCAGTGACAGTCCGCCGGAGTCGAAGGTCAGACCTTTGCCCACAAATGCCAGAGGAGCTTCATCAGAATCGGCCCCGTTATATCTGATTACGCACATTTTAGGAGGATTGGCCGAGCCGCTGCATACCGCCAGGTAGGCATTCATATTTTCCTGTAGCAGTTCCTCTTTTCCCATAATGTTGACTGAGAGTTTTTCATAGCGGGAGGCAAGAGACTCCGCCACATCTGCAAAGTAGGAGGCGTTACCTAGATTTCCAGGGGTATGCTGAAGATTGCGGGCAAAGTCCACAGCTTCCTTGGCAACAATACTGCGCTGCAGCAGTGTGTCAGAAAGAGGCTCCTGACTGTAGAATGAGATTTCCGGTTCATAGGCTTCATCCTTTTTGGATTTAAACCTGGTGTACTGGTAGTTCTGGAATCCGAATTCTGAAATAAAGGTTGCAGCGGCGGTGTCAGCGTCAGCTGCAAACATAAAGTCTGCAAGAGCAATCGTGACCCTGTTGAATTTCTGTGATTTAAGATGGGTGAAAACTGCTTTGATCAGACCTCTGATTTTGAAATTTCCTGCTGTATCCCCGGTTTTTCCGGTACCAACCAGAAGAATATTGCGGCAGATGCCGGGTCTTTCAGAAACAGTCAACTGTCTGATTTCCTTGAAATTTCCTGAAAAGGTCTTTTCCTCCACCGCCTGGGTGATGAGCTTTTTCAGACTGTCGGGAAGAGAGCTGAAAACCGAACCTGTTGAACCAATACCGGCACCGATTACAAGACAGTCCGCGGTGGTTCCTGACAGACCGTCTTTCAAGACTGAAAATTTCATGTTTTGCTCCATTAGGGTAATCACAACTGCTGACTATTATACCATTGTTGTGCTGTCGGTATGACAGAAAAAAGAGGTCCGGCCAGGATCAGCAGACCGGACTGTAAAAGGAATATTTGAGAACTTTTATATATTGTCTGAGGTTGGCGAAAGCTGCGGGTCAAGGAGCTTTTCTGCTGTTTTACGATCTTTCGCGAGCTGCTCCCTGAGTTCATCCAGCCCGGCAAATTTTACTTCAGATCTTATTTTCTGCAGCAGTTCGACAAAGATCCATTCACCGTAGATGTCGCCGCTGAAATCAAAAATAAAAACCTCCAGTCTTGAAGTGTCGCCGTTGACGGTCGGGTTGCTGCCGATATTCGCCATCCCGCGGTATCGGGTACCGCCGACAGTAACATATACCGCATAAACTCCGCTGACCGGTGCCACGTACTGATTGAAATTTATGTTTGCGGTAGGGAAGCCGAGTGTACGGCCAAGCTGTTTACCGTGCATCACTTTTCCCCAGATCCCGTACAGTCTGCCAAGATATGAGGATGCAAGATCAAGCCGGTCCGCCGCCAGTGCGTTTCTTATGGCGGTACTGCTTACCCGAACTCCGTTCAGAATAAAACTCGGGGTTTTTTCCACTGTGAACAGTCCGGTTTTTTCAGAGTATTCCAGTAGAACTGCGTAGTTGCCGCTTCGGCCGCTGCCAAACTGAAAATCATCCCCGATAATCAGATGTTTTACGTTTAATCTGTCAATGAGGATCTGTTCAATGAATTCCTGAGGGGAGAGAGAGGCTATCTGCTCCGAGAATCTCAGACAGAACAGATAGTCGAGATCAAGTTTGCTGAACTGATAGTATTTCTGATGAAGACTGGTAAGTCTTGGAGGTTTGCTGCCGCGGCAGAAGAATTCCTTAGGCTGCGGTTCAAAAAAGACCACTCCTGAAGGAAGACCCTGTTCAGATGCTTTCTGTCTGACCCGGTTGATGATTGACTGGTGCCCCAGGTGGATCCCGTCAAAGTTTCCTATTGTCAGGACGGTTCCGCTACTTATATCCGGGATGTTTTTAATGCCGCGAATAAATTTCATCAAAGTTCCTCGTTTACCCTTAAGTCAGCTTTTCTTATACCGCAGATTAAGCCGGTGGTGAAGTATACCGCCGCACCCAGTGAGATGAGTCCCGCCAGCCACAGAGCGCGCATTTCGATCGAAAGGTCTGCAATATATTCCACTTCAGGAAGGATCATGGTTATTGCCGCAGCCATGGCGGCGGCACTGATGAACAGTTTCAGCGCGAAATTACAGGTATCGCGGCTGATCTGATAGATGTTCTTGCGGTGCAGCCCTCGCGCCAGCAGCAGCATATTGATGGTACCGGATATGGCGGTTGAAAGCGCAAGTCCGATATAATCAAACGGGAAAACCAGCGCCAGATTGAAAAATATATTGGACAGTACTGCAACCGCTGCGTATTTAACCGGTGATTTGGTATCCTGTCTTGCATAGAAACCCGGGGCGAATACCTTAACCAGCATGAAGGACAGCAGACCCAGGGTGCAGGCAAACAGACTCGCTGATGACTTTACCACATCCCCGGTAGAGAACTCACCATGCATGAAAATGGTTGCTATTATAAGATCTCTTAAAACAATGATGCCGAACATGGCAGGAATACCGAGAAGCAGAACCATTCTTACCCCCCAGTCCATGGTTCTGGTGAATTTGGCGGTGTCGGAAGATACCGCACCACGGGAAAGTGACGGCAGAATTACGGTACTTATGGCAATTGCAAACATTCCGAGAGGAAATTCCAGGATCCTTTCTGAATAATAAAGATAGCTTATGGCTCCGGTTGCAAGGAAAGAGGCGATGGTGGTTGAAACGAGAATATTGATCTGATCCACCGAAATGCCGAAGATTGCCGGCAGCATAAGGGTACGGATTTTTACAATTCCCTCGTGGTTCCAGTTGAATTTCGGCAGACCGAGCAGTTTAAGATTGATAATAAACGGCAGTTGAAACAGCAGTTGTGCCAGTCCTCCGAGGAATATTCCGATGGCAAGTCCCACAGCAGGCTGCTCAAGATGCGGACTCAGAAGAAGGGCGCAGGAAATGGTGGATATATTGAGCAGACACGGTGACAGGGCAGGAACTGCAAACTTCTTATTGCTGTTGAGAACTGCGCCGAATATGGCGGTTATGGTTACAAACCACAGATAAGGGAAGGTGATTTTAAGCAGCAGACTGGCAAGGGCAAATTTTTCAGCTCCGGTGTCGCTGTTCAAGGAATCAACGTACCATCCCCAGCCGAAGACTGCGGCTACCACGGAGGAACCGAAAACTCCGATTATTGTGACGAGCGAGATAACTGCACCAAGGGTTCCGGTAACCATGCTGATAAAATCACGGCAGGTGCGGTGATCTTTGGCGCTGTATTCTGCCAGTACCGGTACGAATGCCTGGTTGAAAGCTCCGTCGGCGAAAAGTCTCCGGAAAAAATTCGGGATCCTGTTTGCAAAGAAGAAAACGTCGGCGGCAAGAGATGCACCGAGCAGATTTGCAATTATTACGTCACGCACCAGTCCGAGAATTCTTGAAAGCAGTGTTGATGCGGAGACGATCATTCCTGATTTGAGCAGATTCTTCTTTTTCTGCGGTTTATTTTCTGTATGTTCTGTCATATGTACTCCCGGAGCGCTATTATAACATCATTGCAGGTTTAGTCAGCCGGTAAATATTCGGGAAGATCTTTATTTGAAATTCTGCCTGATGTTGAAAACAGCGAATATCTGCAACGGGAAAATATTCAGTAACAGTTGTTTGGTGTGGATATGTCTGCATGTTTTGTAAGCTTGTTTGTTAATTTGTTTGCTTATTTTTAAGATAGTTAGTTTGCTGTTTGTTTATTAGTTTATAAAATGAATTGATTTTGCTTATTTGTTTGCTTGTTTAATGTTTTGTTTGTTTATTTAGATGCTTTAATAAACAGTTTTGTTTATTTGTTTGCTTATTTGTGGTATTGTTATGGAATAAAGAAATCAATATTGGCTTATTGTATGCCAATATAAACAGAGGACTATAAGCAAAATGTTACAGCAGGAATTAATAGAACTGGTGAATCGTATTCATCAATTCAAAGCTGAAGTGCAAAATCTTGAGGTAAAGTCTGCTCATATAGACTGTCCTAAAAAATTGTATGATACGTTGTCAAGCTTTTCCAATCAGGATGGTGGTGGAATTCTGATCTTCGGCCTCGATGAAAAACAAAATTTTGCCACAGTTGGTATTTATGATCTTCAGGATTTGCAAAAAAAGGTGACAGAACAGTGCAACCAGATGATTCCTCCTGTCAGAGCAGTATTTACCGCAGTTGAGATTGATGGGAAAATGGTTTGTTCCGCCGAGATCCCTGCCTTGGATTTCTGTGAACGTCCCTGCTATTACTCCGGGATTGGTCGAGTGAAAGGTTCATATATCCGTGTAGGAGAAGCCGATCAGCTGATGACAGATTACGAAATATATTCTTTTGAAGCTTTCAGGCAGCATGTACATGATGATGAACGATGTGTTGAAAGAGCTACTTTCGATTTTATGGATCAAAGAAAAATCAGCCGTTATATTGAACGAATGAAAGAGGAACATCCGGGTTTTTCAAAGCTTTCGGATGAACAGACAATGGAAATGTTGGCAATTAGCAGAGATCAAAAACTTACTCTGGCTGCCGTACTGAATTTCGGACTTTATCCTCAGGGATTTTTCCCCCAGCTTGCGATTACCGCCATCGTTGTTCCAGGCTATGAGATTGGTGATACTGTGTATCATAGTGGGGAAAGATTTATTGATAACCGGAGGATTGAGGGTACATTGCCTGAAATGCTTACAGATGCAATGACATTCTGTAGACGTAACATGAAAAAAAGCACAATAATAGATCCGAATACTGCCGAACGGGCAGACCGGCCGGAGTATCCTATTGAAGCAATACGAGAGGCAGTACTGAATGCATTGATTCACAGGGATTACAGTCATTTTACCGAAGGTACTCCGATCCAGATTGATTTCTTTGAAGATCGGCTGGAGATCCACAGTCCGGGCGGTCTGTACGGGAGAATGACCATCGAAGATTTAGGAAAATCCAGACCTGATTTACGAAATCCTGCTTTGGCAGCAATGTCGGAATTTCTGCTTGAGACAGAAAATAGATATTCAGGGATCCCGACTATACGTCGTGAAATGGCAGAAGCTGGTTTACCGGAACCAGTGTTTCAAAATCGCAGAAACGAATTCGTAGTGATTCTATATAACAAGAGGAATGTTCAGATTGATTTAAAACCGCAAAAGTGTGAAAACGGAAATAATCTGCTGGATTTTTGCAGTATTCCTAGGTCGAGAAAAGAGATTGCCGAGTATCTAGGGATCAGTACTGTATTCTATGTAATGAGAAATTACATTCAGCCGCTGCTGTCAAGCGGAGAACTTTTGATGACGATTCCGGAAAAACCGAAAAGCCGTAATCAGAAATATATAAGTAGAAGGGCAATGTAAAATTTAGCCACTGCCGTATTTTTTTTGTTACTGCTGCATAACAGAATTACTATAAGAAAAAGGCCCTTCACTGGTCCGCTGTACACAATGTGCCTTAAGCGCAGAAGGGCTCTATTACTTTGTATTATCTCATAAAATATTAAAATATCGATGAAGTGAATAAATATTTTCGGTATGCATCAAAAATTATTCAGGGCCTACGCATGACCATCAGATTTATCTCTCAACTCTTCTGTTGCTTTTTGGAAAAATTTTGATTTTCATGTCGTAATCTCCGCCTTTGGAATCATCGTCAATCATCCTGTTTCTTCTGCCAACCAATCGAACCTTTTGATTTCATTTGCACTCTGTCAAATTTAGATCTTGCCTTCTACAAATAGATTGGCAACCGTCATTATGTTCTCGTCAAGTGTCCAATCTAAACAATGCTTCACGTTTGACAACGAAACAGATTCATTTCTGCTGCCGCATTCCATGGCAAAAAGTGTCCGAGCCTTGTAACCGGAAACTTCAGCAAGCTGCTGTGCCGACTCGTAACCAAGACCGAGTCTAAACCTTTTCAGTTCTGTTCCGTTCATTCTGACGCTCCCTTTTAATTATTTCCATAATCTGCTGTGCTTTCACTGATTCAAGTGCATCACTGACTAAAATCCGGAGTAGTTCAAGTTCCAGATGTTCATCATGCGTTAATTGCTTTTTGTTTTTATCCATCTTCTAATCCTTAAAATGTAGGAACTTAATCCTACCTTGATATTTAAATTGTTATAAACAATAAATTCCCTGTAAAGAGAAGATCAAAAATATACCGATTTTCAACAGCTGATAGGGCAGATAGTGGTTCAAAGCCTTATGGCATAAGGCTTTGACGATATTATGCTAATTAGCCCTTTTTATATACAGCTGGCGATTTTTTGATTGATTGGATAATTTTTTTCATCTTGTCCTTCATTACGATCTGTTTCGTAAATTCCTTCATAGAAAATATGGTCAACAGATCTTCTATCAGCTGAGAGTTGTTGTAGTCTGGCATATATGCAAGGCCATTCTCTACTGAAAATACATTCATGCTTTTCAAAGCGTTGAGGATTTGATCCATTGTGTACCTGCCGTTAGGATATTTATCTTTGCTGCCATGGTATTTTGCTAATTTATACTCAATACCACGCAGCAGAAGCAATGCCATGAAACACGTTTGAAAATGAGCAATGATCCGTGAATCCTTGTTATGAAAGAAAGGTCTGGCAACAAGATCACTTTTCATAATTCTGAAACATTCCTCTATCTCCCATCGCCGGGAACTGAGAGCAGCAATGTCTGCTGATGATTTCTCGTCTTTAAAGATGTTTGTGGCAACCGCATAGAACCCTTCATAAATCGTATCCTCGTTTACTTTGTCCGTATCAATGCATGCAGTTTGCTTACTTGCATACTCACCGTTTTCGGTTGCATGCAACTTGCCGATATAGCGTTTAGGACTGTTCTTGTGTTCCTGGTCATAGGTGCCGTTCTCAATCATTTTCTGAGCCCTGTTAAGTTTTCGAGCTCTGACTCCTTCAAGACAAGCCTTATACTTGAGAGAAAAGGTTACAATCAAACGTTCATCCCGATTCTTTTCGCAGATTGTATGCTCTTTGAAAAAGATCGTATTGTAATATTTGGTGTATACAGATTCCTCATCAAGAGTGGATAAATTGAAATCATTAGCCGTAACAGCGTTCCCTGACTTATCTGTTGTTCTGTAGGACCAGCCTGCAGTGTTGAGTGCCCATTCTTTCAGATGTTCAGGCAGTGTTTTTATGGATTGCGTGCAAACGAAATTACGTTTACCCTCAAATCCATATTTGTTCAGAAAATTATCTTCATCTGTAGTGTTGAATTTACGGCTCTTTTCGGAAGACAGACTGCAGTCAGTGCATACGGTAATATCTGCTTTCTGAAAATTTTTGAGCAGCTGCTTTTCCTGTGGAATTATTGTCGTCTGTTCGCTGGTCGAACCTGGATTTATGCAGAATCCCAGAGGCATACCGTTACTGTCCATAAACAGTCCCATCTGAACAATAGGATTAGGACGGTTTTCCTTGGATTTACCGTATTTCCGCAGGGTATTCTCCTTATACCACTCTTCTGACTGTCCCTCACGAACGCAATCTTCCACCTCGATTTCGCTGAAAAAATTGGTGCAGTCATAGTAAATACAGGAAACATCTCGTTTTATGGACTGGGAAGTATAGTAATAAAGTCGATCCTGGATCATGGTGTTATTGCTGTTAAGCAAATCCATTGCCCGGTAGATATGCTGAAGTTCAATTTTTGCATTGTTCAAAAACTTCTGCTGGTGCAATTCGACCAGTCTGTGCTTGGAGGAAGGAAAAAGAATTCGACTGAACAGCACGGTTCTCAAGACATCATTGAGATCAAAAAGCAGGTGTGGATGTTCACTGGCAATCTCCTGGCAGATATTTTTCATACCGAAAGAATGATAGAGACTGTCGAGAATTAAATAACCGAAGTTGTAGACCGCACTGGAGTCTGCTTTAGGTAAATCCTCACGAAGTTTAATTGATATAGACCGGCAGTTGTTTTCTTTGAATTCCTTTATTTCGTTATTCTTTTTGGCGATATATTCACGGCACCACTGTTCAGCATCATCCACACCGAACTTTTCTCTTATGACTCTGGCACAACCTAAAGACTCAACAGTCCTGGTTTTCTTTTGACCCTTGTCATTCTTGTAATCTTCAATCACATAATAATAAAAATTATCCGGTTTGCCTGTCCTGGTAAGTCGCATAAGTAACTCCGTAAATTAGAGATCGTTATTCATAATATAACATATTACGCAATGTCACGCGAGTAGAATTTTAAAAATTTTTCTCCCTAAGCTAAGCGGGGCAAGGCTTTGGAGAAATTTGTGTTACGCCAACTGCCGAAGAACCTCGCCTCTTAGTATTTCTCCTGAAAAAACACCGACAAGTAGTTGAATTCGGTGGAGGCGTCGGCAGTTTTGCTTAGCGAGCCGTCAGAGCAGACGTTCCGGCAGAAAGCCGGATGGTGCTGTCGTTCATTTTGAAACCCCTGTAACAGGAGTTTCATTAGAAAATCAGATTTGCAAAACACATAACAAAATAATGATATTGTAATGACAGTATGTTGCAAATAAACAAATTTTAACTATAATTTTAAGTGGTAAGCTGGGAGATGATTATGAGTGCCACAAATTTGAATATCAGAACCGATAAGTATGTAAAAGAACAGGCTGAACAGCTCTTTGCTGAACTCGGCTTAAACATGACAACCGCCGTAAATTTATTTTTGCGGACAGCCATAAGAAAGCACGGTATACCTTTTGATTTAATCCTTGATGAGCCTAATGAAACCACTGTTGCAGCCATCGAAGAGGGAAAAAGACTGCTTAATGATCCTTCTTCCCCTAAATATTCCAGTATGGAAGATCTCAAGGCGGCACTGGACTCATGAAATAAGGAGTAAAATTCACTTCTCAGTTCAAGAAAGATTTGAAGCATGCCCAAAAGCAGAACAAAAATATTGATAAGCTTTATGCTGTTATCGAGACTCTTGCTGAAGGCAATACGTTAGATCCCAAGTTTAAGGATCACGAACTGACCGGAAAATACAAGGGTACAAGAGAATGCCACATAGAACCTGATTGGTTGCTGATTTACGAAATTCAAAACGACGTTCTTGTCCTGATGCTTTCAAGACTCGGGACTCATTCTGAACTGTTTAAGAAATAATTCCTTCATCATTTTCTTAAACTTCTCTATTTCATCGGCACTATCGCTTTCAGTCATACCGCAGAAGTATCTTTCATGCGTATGCGCCTCGTAGTATTCCTCTTGAAAACCTGTTTTTCTCTACGAACCGGCCAATAGATAATTTAGAACAAAAATTTGATTTATTAAATAATGATCTGTATAATTCACAACTTATGAGTTGGAATGTATTTATATTTTAGCATTCAGCTAAATTAATAATGAATTCAGACTATTTTTGCAAAAATTATTTGTTTTTAATTATTGATAGATGTTGATCTCTGATTAACAATTGCTAAGGAACGTTAGGAGTATACTTTGGCTAATATTAAATCTGCAAAGAAGCGTGTTATCACTTCTGAAAAGGCACGTAAGGCAAATGCAAGCGCTCGTTCTATGATGCGCACTTATATGAAGAAAGTTGTTGCTGCAATTGAAGCTGGCGATAAGGAAGCTGCCAAGACTGCTTTCGGTACTGCTCAGAAGGTACTGGATCGCATGGCAAGCCACGGTCTTATTCATAAGAAGAACGCAGCACGTCACAAGTCAAACCTTTCTGCAAAGATCAAGGCTCTTGCCTAATATCTTTCAGTCAGAATAATTTATGAGGCATCCCGTTGTGGATGCCTTTTTTGTCTGCCGGGTATGAGCCTTTTCCAAAGGACGACTATTCACATTGCCGCACGTTATTTTTAATTCCTTATAATAGAGAATAATAGAGAACCTTTACATATCCTGCGAACTTTCATTTGCAGGGGGTATTCCTACATTCCCATCTACCCGTTAACTGTGTTCACCAACCGCCTTTATATAGTGGCAGTTATCACTGTGTTGTTGTCTTTAACCTACCGAAGCATGCAGAACGCACGAACCTTGAGCGGGAGAGAAGTGTGGAAACTTCTGGCCGATTGTTTATTCAGAAGAGACGGATATTCGGGGGCTTATCAGATTTTGTTTATCAACTGTGTGATCTAGGTATTCAATTTGCTTAATATTGCGGATCACTCATGAAAACATTATAATTTACACTCATATAAGTTTATTTTAAAAATTTGGAATAGTTCAAGCAAAATGAGTGATTACAAGAATACTTTAAATCTCCCTGATACTGCATTTCCAATGAGAGGGGATTTGGCAAAGAGAGAGCCTGCAATGTTGAAGGCTTGGTATGATTCTGGTCTGTATCAGAAGATCCGTGAAGCAAGAAAAGGAAGAAAATCCTTCATCCTTCATGACGGTCCTCCATATGCAAACGGCAATATTCACATAGGTCACTCAGTAAATAAGATTTTAAAGGATATTATTGTCAAGTCCAAAACTCTGTCCGGTTTTGATGCTCCTTATGTTCCGGGATGGGACTGTCACGGTCTGCCGATTGAATTGAAAGTTGAAGGACTGGTTGGAAAACCTGGTCAGAAGGTCAGTGCCGCTGAATTCAGGAAGGAATGCCGCAAATACGCCATGTCTCAGGTGAATGCCCAGCGAGAGGATTTCAAGCGTCTCGGTGTGCTCGGAGACTGGGATAACCCGTATCTGACCATGAACTATAAAACCGAAGCTGAAATCATCAGATGTCTCGGTAGAGTTATAGAAAACGGACACTTTGTAAAAGGTTTCAAACCGGTTCACTGGTGCTGCGAATGCGGATCTGCACTAGCAGAGGCTGAAGTTGAATACTACGATAAGAAGTCAACCTCTATCGATGTTCGCTTCAGGGCTGTTGACGAGAATAAAATCTACGATATATTCAAGGCTCACGGAACCGGTCCTCTGTCAATCGTAATATGGACCACAACACCGTGGACTCTTCCTGCCAACCGTGCTGTATGTCTTAACCCTGATCTTGAATATGTATTGGTTCAGATCAACGGTGAAAACACTGAGCAGCTCATTTATGCAGATGTTCTTCACGAGGAGGCACTGGGACGTGCCGGTATTACCGACTATCAGATCATCGGCCGCTGCAAGGGAAGTGATCTTGAACTGCAGCGTTTCAAACATCCGTTCCTGGATTTTGATGTTCCGATTGTTCTCGGAGCACACGTTACCACCGATTCCGGTACCGGTGCTGTTCATACTGCTCCTGGTCACGGTATGGATGACTATGTGGTTGGTTCCAAGTACCATCTGGAAGTTGCCAACCCTGTGGATGCAAACGGTGTGTTCTATCCTGATACCGAATTTTTCGGTGGTATGAATGTGTTCGATGCAAATCCTAAGGTTGTTACACTGCTGGCGGAAAAAGGCGCGCTGGTAAAGGCCAAGACCATTACCCACTCCTATCCTCACTGCTGGCGTCATAAGACACCGATTATTTTCAGAGCTACACCGCAGTGGTTTATTACCATGGACGGGGCAGGCCTCAGACAGCAGGCTCTCGATGCCATCAAGGGTGTTAAATGGATCCCTTCCTGGGGACAGAACCGTATCGAGGCGATGGTTTCCAACCGTCCTGACTGGTGTATCTCCCGTCAGAGAACATGGGGTGTTCCGATTGCGCTGTTCGTACACAAGCAGACCCAGGAACTTCATCCGCGTACTGCTGAACTGATTGAAGAAATTGCAAAGCGTGTTGAGAAGGAAGGAATTCAGGCTTGGTGGGATCTCGAGCCGAAGGAACTGCTTGGAGATGAGGCTGACAGTTACGCCAAGGTTCCTGATACTCTTGATGTTTGGTTTGATTCAGGTTCAACACATACTTCTGTAGTAGCAAACAGAGAAGAGTTCAACGGTCAAGAAATCGATATGTACCTGGAAGGTTCAGATCAGCACCGCGGCTGGTTTATGTCATCTCTGATGCTGTCCCAGGCAATCAATCACAAGTCACCTTACAAAGAGGTTCTGACTCACGGATTTACCGTGGATGGACAGGGTCGCAAGATGAGTAAATCACTCGGTAACGTGGTAAGTCCTCAGGACGTGATCAAGAAACTTGGTGCCGATATTCTGCGTCTGTGGGTTGCTTCAACCGACTACAGCGGAGAAATGACTGTTTCTGATGAAATTCTCAAGAGATCTGCCGATGCATACCGTCGAATCAGAAATACAGCCCGTTTCCTCCTGGCTAATCTGAACGGATTTGATCCGGAAAAAGATCTGATTTCAAAAGAGCAGATGGTTGTTCTCGACAAGTGGGCGGTCGACTGTGCATATCACTGCCAGCAGGAAATTCTGGCTGCATATGAAAGCTATGATTTCCACCAGGTGGTGCAGAAACTGATGAAGTTCTGCTCTATCGATATGGGCTCCTTCTATCTTGATATCATCAAGGATCGCCAGTATACCGCAAAGAGCACCAGTATTGCCCGCCGTTCCTGCCAGACCGCTCTTTACCTGATCTGTGAGGCGATGGTGAGATGGATGGCTCCTATTATGAGCTTTACCGCTGATGAAATCTGGAAACAGATGCCGGGTAAACGTTCAGAATTTGTATTCACGGAAGAATGGTACCAGGGACTGTTTGAACTGGAAGCTGCAGAAAGCATGAACAATGATTACTGGGAACAGATCAAGCAGATCCGCGACGAGGTTAACAAGCAGCTTGAAAACAAGCGTAATGACAAGGAAATCGGCGGTTCTCTGCAGGCTGAAGTTACGCTGTACTGTTCTGATCAGATTGCCGATGCACTGGAGAAACTGGAAAATGAACTTCGTTTCGTTCTTATTACCTCCAAAGCTCAGGTTGTTCGCGGTGAGGCTGCCGACGGTGCGGTTAAATCTGAACTTGACGGACTGTCAATAAGCGTAGTTCCTTCTGCACATCAGAAATGTGAAAGATGCTGGCACTATGTTGAATCTGTAGGTCATACCAAACCGGGGATCTGCGATCGCTGTGCTACCAATATTGACGGTGACGGCGAAGTTCGCAAGTTCGCCTAGTTGAATTTAGCTGCGGGATCTGTGAGGAGTATTCACAGATCCTTTTTTGTATTAATTTTCGGAGTTTATCAGTGAAAATATCTTCAAGCGGTCTGTTCTACAGCTGGGTGGCACTGCTGACGGTTATAGCTGATCAGATAACCAAGGATTTAGTGGTAAAAAATATTCCGTACATGGGAAATATTGATATTTTTTCCTGGTTTTCCCTGACGCATGTGTATAACACCGGTGCCGCATTCAGTTTCCTTGCCGATCAGCCCGGCTGGCAGGGTTATCTGTTCCTCGGCATTGCCGCGGTGGTTTCGGTTGTGATTATTTCCGTTCTCGCAAAAATGCCGGCAAAGTCGGCAGTTATGGCGGTGAGCCTTAATCTTGTGCTCGGCGGTGCGGTCGGAAATGCGATTGACCGTGTTTTTCTCTCCCACGTGGTAGATTTTATCTCTGTTCATGTTGACGGGGTGTTCAACTATCCGGCATTCAATGTAGCCGACAGTGCGATCTGCGTGGGGGCATTTCTGCTTGTTGTAATATCAATCTTCGGTAAAGATCCGGACATAGAGGTTGACAAATCTGATGAAAAGAACGGTATATCTTGCTAATCCGCGCGGATTCTGTGCGGGAGTCTCCAGGGCTATTTCCATCGTGGAGGCTGCGATTGAAAAATTCGGTTCTCCGATTTATGTTCACCATGAAGTTGTGCACAACCGCTATGTGGTTGAAGATCTGCGTCAGCGTGGAGCCGTATTTATAGAATCTCTGGATGAGGTTCCGGACGGCTCGATCCTTATTTTTTCCGCCCACGGTGTTACCCTTGAGGTGGAGAATGAGGCTAAAAGCCGGCCGCTGACGGTCTTTGATGCTACCTGCCCGCTGGTAAGCAAGGTTCATATAGAGGTTCGCTCTCTGTCAAAGAAGGGCAGTGAAGTGATAATGATCGGCCACCGCGGTCACCCTGAAGTGGTTGCAACGCTCGGACAGTACAGCAATGCGAGTAAAGGTATTTATCTGATTGAAAATATTTCAGATATAGAAAATCTGCAGATCAGGGATGAAAACAATCTTTCCTATGTAACTCAGACCACTCTGAGCATAGATGAGAGCAAAAAAATTATAGATGCACTAAGGAACCGCTATCCCAACATCCAGGGACCTCGCAAGGATGATATCTGCTATGCCACCCAGGCAAGGCAGAATGCAGTCAGCACCCTGGCTGAAAAAGTAGATCTGTTTATTGTGGTCGGCTCGGTTAACTCCTCCAATTCAAACCGTCTGCGGGAACTGGCATCATCCCACGGATGCACTGCATATCTGGTAGATGATGCAGAGCAGATCCGGGATGAATGGTTCAGCGACAGTGTGGTCAACATCGGGGTTACCGCCGGAGCCTCCGCGCCGGATGTTCTGATTGAGCAGGTTGTAAATTTCATTAAAGTTAAATATCATGCTCAGGTGGTGGAAACTGAAGGGGAAATTGAAAACCGCAATTTTGATATTCCGAGCGGTCTTCGGTAATGCAGGGACTGTCAGGTTATTCAGTCCGGCCGTATGTGTTCTTAACGGCCTGAGCCGGTCAGTTGATAATGTTTTCATAATAAAAGGGGAATTTCAGTAAACGATCCATAATAACCTTTAAGGTAATTATGGCTTTTGCTTAGTCTAAGTGATTTCGCTGAAAAGTGAATGAACTACGTTATGAGAGAATGAATTTATGTAAATAAATTCAAATAGTTACCTTCGGA
>ODAI012066906.1_pt1 | contig 38647 bp, 33 predicted proteins | sample 1539321 | NCBI WGS metagenome assembly ODAI01 (sample SAMN02144231, study PRJEB22623) | gut metagenome | biome: sheep rumen | host: Ovis aries | place: New Zealand
CGAACTGAAATTTGACGAAAAGGGACTGATTCCCGCCGTTGTGGTGGACGCGGAGAACGGAAAGGTGCTGACGCTGGCCTACATGAACCGGGAAAGCCTCCGGATTTCCATGGAGAAGGGGCTGACCTGCTTCTGGAGCCGGAGCCGGCAGGAGCTGTGGCTGAAGGGAGAAACCAGCGGCAATTACCAGCATATCGTTTCCATCACCGCGGACTGCGACAGGGACGCGCTGATCGTGAAAGTCGAGAAGGACGGTCCGGCCTGCCACCTGGGCACGGAAAGCTGCTTCAACGATCTGGTCTGGGAAAGCGACGAGCGGCACGAGTTTACCCTGGAGGGCCTGATGACGCTGATCCAGGGCCGGAAGACCGAAAAGAAGGAAGGCTCCTATACCACCTACCTTTTTGAGAAGGGCCTGGACAAGATCCTGAAAAAAGTCGGTGAGGAATCCACCGAGGTCATCATCGCGGCCAAGGACCGGGATAAAAAGGAAACGATTTACGAGATCGCGGACCTGACCTATCACGTCATGGTGCTGATGATCGAGGCGGGTATCTCCCTGGAGGACATCCACCGGGAGCTGGCGTCGCGGCACGTCATCGACCACAAAGTGAAACAGGAGAAAATGACCTGATGTTTGACCTGCACATGCATACCGTTTTTTCCGACGGCCGGGATACGCCGGAGGAAATGGTCCGGGAGGCCATCCGGAAGGGGCTGGAAACGGTCGGCATCTCCGACCACAGCACCGGTGATCCCTGCGGCATGAAGCCGGAGGACCGGGAAGCCTACAAGCGGGAGATCGCCCGGCTGAAAGAGAAGTATGCCGGACAGATCCGGGTGCTTTGCGGACTGGAACGGGATTTCCTGACGGATGACTTTACGGAATACGACTACACCATCGGATCCGTTCACTGGCTGCCCATGCCGGACGGACACCGGGTGAGCATCGACTGGACGGCGGAAAAGCTGCGGGAAGGCGCTGAAAAGTATTTCGGCGGGGATATGTATGCCCTGGCGGAAGCCTATTACGCCGCGGAGGCCCGGGTCGTAGAGGTGACGAAGTGCGACATCATCGGGCATTTTGACCTGGTGACGAAATTCATCGAGCAGGATCCCGCCTTTGACCTGCATCATCCGGAATATGTGAAAGCCTGGCAGGCGGCGGCGGACCGGCTGCTGGAAACCGGGAAGCCTTTCGAAGTGAACACGGGCGCCATGAGCCGGGGATACCGGACATCGCCCTATCCCTCGGAAGAGATCCGGCAGTATCTGCTTGCCCGGGGCGGACGGCTGCTGCTTTCCAGCGACGCCCACGCAAAGGAAAACATCGCCTTTGGATTTGACATGCCCGGAAACGGATGGATGGAATACTGGAAATGAATATGAACGAAGGATCCCTGCCCCGTGCGGGGATTTTTCAATCAGATAATAAAAGGCAAAAATTTTTTTCGGAAATCGGGAACTTTTCCGGGAGGCCCGCGTCTGACAGGATGAAACCGGGAGAACCGGGACATGAAAGGGGAAGAAAACCATGATGAAGAAATGGATCGCAATTCTGACGGCCCTGGTAATGATGCTGACGGCGGCATCCGCAGCCCTGGCCGATGACGGTATGCTTCGCCCCGGAGACCAGGGGGATGAAGTGAAAGCGCTTCAGGAGAAGCTGATTGAACTGGAATACCTGGAAGGCGAAGCCAACGGTACCTATGACGAAGCGACCGAGGCAGCCGTCCTCTGGTTCCAGGAGGACCATTACCTGCTGCGGACCGGAATCGCGGATGACACCACCCGCCGCCTGATCATGGAGGAAACCGCGCATGCCATGAAAGATCCATGGGAAGAAGACTATGAGGTATACACGGAGGAAGCGGTGGACGGCGCAGTATACGAGAGCTACGCTGCCGCCACCGCCACCGCGATGCCGGCGGCCGGAATGGCTTACAGCAACAGCGCGGCAAAGACCGGCGCCATGAGCGGCTGGGAGGATTTCAACACGGATGAGTTCACGCACTTTGAAACCAATCGGTTCCTGAGCACCCTGACGTCCCCGCTGTCCACCTTCGCGGCGGACGTGGACACTTCCTCCTATGCCCAGTTCCGCCGCCGGGTGCTGAGCGGGGAGCGGATTCCGGCTGACAGTATCCGGATTGAGGAAATGCTGAATTACTTTCACTATGATTACAAGCAGCCGGAAGGCAGCGAACCCTTCGGCGTAACGATTGAATACGCGGACTGCCCGTGGAATGCCCAGACGAAGCTGCTGCAGATCGGCCTGCAGGCGAAGACGGCGGAGATGGACAGCCTGCCCGGACACAACCTGGTTTTCCTGATTGACACGTCCGGAAGCATGTGGGGCGAAGACCGGCTGGACCTGGTGAAGAGGGCCTTCCTGATGCTGCTGGAGAACCTGCGGCCGGAGGACACGGTATCCATTGTAGCCTATGCCAGCCAGGACCGGGTGGTGCTGGAGGGCGTGCCTGCCTCCGAGAAGACCCGGATCATGGAAGCGATTTCCGAGCTGGAGGCCGGCGGCTCCACCAACGGCTCCGCCGGGATCCTGCGGGCTTATGAGATCGCGGAAAAATACTACGTGAAGGGCGGAGTCAACCGGATCCTGCTGGCTACGGACGGAGACCTGAATGTGGGCGTGACCAGCGAAGGAGACCTGGTCCGGCTGGTGGAAGAGAAGCGGGCCAGCGGCATCAGCCTGACCTGCCTGGGGTTCGGCATGGGCAACTACAAGGACAACAAGATGGAAGCCCTGGCGGACTACGGCGACGGCAGCTGCTGGTATGTCGATACGATTTATGAAGCGCGGAAAGCGCTGGTGACCGAGGGCGGCGGGACTTTTGTCACCGTGGCCAAGGACGTGAAGATCCAGGTGGACTTCAACCCGGCGAAGGTGAAGGGCTATCGCCTGATCGGCTATGAGGACCGGCTGATGGCCGCGGAGGACTTCGCGGATGACACCAAGGACGGCGGCGAGATCGGCAGCGGACACCGGATGACCGCACTGTACGAGATTGTGCCGGCGGATTCAGATTTCGATTTCGGAGCCGCGGAAAGCCGCTACCAGAGCACAGGCAGCAGCGAGGAAGGGGATCTGCTGACGGTGAGCATCCGGGCCAAGGAGCCGGAGGGAACCGAAAGCAAGCTGTATGAGTATCCTGTGAGCGGCGAGGCGGCGGAAACCCTCAGCGACAACATGAAGTTCGCGGCTGCCGTGACGGAGGTCGGAATGATCCTGCGGGACAGCGAATGGAAAGGATCAGCCACCTACGGCACCGCGCTGGAGCTGCTGCGGGACTGCGGAAGCGTAACCGGAGACAGCTATAAGGAAGAATTCCTGTACCTGACCGGATTGCTGGAACGGATGGGACAGTAAGAGAACAGACGCCGTCCCGGACCGGCATTCCCTTCGGCACCTCCCCTTCGGGGGAGGTGACTTTTTTGTGATGCATTCTTTTTTCTTGCTGAAAAAGGGGAAAAGGGGTATGATGAGCGATGTGAAAGACGGAAGGAGACCAGGAAATGCCGTATTTATATGAGACGCACATGCATACCTGCCTGGCCAGCGCCTGCGGCAAGAGCACGGGAAAGGAGCATGTACGCTTTTACAAGGATGCCGGGTACACCGGGATCATCATGACGGACCACTTTTTCGGAGGGAATACGGCCATTGACCGGTCGCTTCCGTGGAAAAAGCGGATCGACCTGTTCTGGCGCGGCTATGAGGACGCGAAGGAGGAGGGCGAGAAGACCGGACTGGACGTGTTTTTCGGACTGGAACAGAACTATACCGGAGACGAGTACCTGATTTACGGGCTGACAAAGGAATACATGAAGGCGCACCCGGAAATGGAGCACTGGACCCGGCGGCAGCAGCTGGAGGAGGTGCACCGGGCCGGCGGCTGCGTGATCCAGGCGCATCCTTTCCGGATCCGCGGCTATATGAACAGCATTCAGGTGGGAACGCGGTTCTGCGACGGGATTGAAGCCGCCAACCGCGGCAACGAGCCCCTGGATGACGCCCGGGCATACCGGATGGGCATGGCGGAGCACCTGGTGATGACGGCCGGATCGGACAATCACCTTTCCCCGATTCCGGATCCTTACGGGGTCGTGCTGGAAAAAAGATTGACAAGCATCCTGGATTATGTCAAAATCATTCTGCAGAGGGAACCGATCGGATTGCATGTTCCGGGAGACCGATTTCTTTTCCATGGAGAAACTGAAACAGACGAACGCCATACTGCCTACCTGCTGGATTCGGAGGAACGTCCCGTTTTGATGCGTGAGCAGTGGATGGGCAGCGCCTGAGACAGATAAAGGGGGAATCCTGACGGTATGAACCCCATCCTGATCCTGCGGACAGAGATCATCTGTCTGATCCTGCTGGTTTACCTGACCTTTATCTCCCGGACGTTCCGGGTGGGAAAGGACGGGAAGACCTTCAACCTGATTATGACATTCGCCATGGTTCACCTGACCATGGACGCATTTACTGTGTGGACTGTGAACCACCCGGAGAGCGTTCTGCCCTGGGTGAATGACACAGCCCACATTATTTTTTACCTCTCCGCCATGCTGTTCTCGGTGGAAATCCTGGTTTATGTGACCCGGCTGTGCAAGCCGGACTGGAGCCGGAAGGTCCGGATGACGGCGAATCTCCTGCTGGGGGTATACACGATCCTGCTGCTTTCCGGCGTGCTGAAAATCGAATATGCGGCGTTTAACGGAACCCGCTCCAGCATCGGCAGCGGGCCGACAGCCGGCTTTGCGCTGTGCTTCATTTTCTTCGCGGCGGCCATCGGGATGCTGACGGCCTTCCGCAACCGGGTGGGCAAAAACCTCCGGAGGCTGCTGGTGCCGATGCTGTTCCTGCTGATTGCCGTGGAAGTCATCCAGATTGCGGTGAAGGAATTCCTGTTTACCGGGGCCACCATTACCGCCATTACCCTGGGCTTTTTCTGCTCCCTGGAAAACCCCGCCGCCGTCAAGGAAAAAAAGATCATGCTGGATGCCCTGAGCGGCCTGGGATCCCGGTCCGGATATGAGCATGACATGCAGGAATATGACGCGGAATTCACGCGGGACAAGACCATCGACTTTACCTTTGTCTTTGTGGACATCAGCAACCTGCGGTCCGTAAACGGCCTGTTCGGCCAGCGGGAAGGCGATGCCTATATCAGCAAAATCGCGGAGCTGCTGGTGACGAACCTGCATTCCGCAGAGCATATCTACCGGATGGGCGGGGATGATTTCCTGGCGATTTACCGGAGGACGGACGAAAAGACCGTGACCGGCGATATCCAGCGGGTTCGAGACGCTGCCATGCGGGAGAGCAAAAAAAACGGGTATCATCCGGAGCTGGCGATCGGATACGCGGTATCGGATCCGAAATACAATAACCTCCGGGATGTGCTGCGGGTTGCCGATTACATGATGTACCGGAACAAAACCGTGATCAAGCGGGACGCGGCCGTCGGATTCGTGCATGAAAACGGAACCCGGCTGAACCTGTACGGGCTGACGGACCGGGTGTTTGACGCCATGTGCCTGACCAGCGAGGAATTCTATCCCTACATGAGCAACCTGGAGACCGGTGTCACCCGGATCGCTCCGGCCATGGCAGAATTCTTCGGACTGGAAAACGAATTCATCCGGGACTTCAACCGGGTCTGGACGGAGCATGTGCACCCGGCGGACCGGGAAAACTACGAGCTGGACCTTCGGCTGACCATGAAGGGATTAAAGGATTACCACTTCTGCCGATACCGGGCCAGGGCCAAAGACGGCAGCTATGTGGAGGTCACCTGCCGGGGCGGCCTGTATCACGGCCGGGAAGGGGAGCCGGATATCTTTTCCGGCTATCTTGTGAATCACGGCGCGATGAAGACCCGGGACGAAATCACCGGGCTGATGAATGAACAGGCGCTGCAGGACCGCATGGAGGAGCTGACAGAGACACAGATGAAGCTGTTCCTGATGCGGGTGGAGGTCAGGAACCTGAGCCGGACCCGCATGCTGTACGGAAATGAAACCAGCGCCGGTGCCCTGCGGGCCCTGGGGGATGTCTGCGTCCGGGCAGCCGGAGACAGCGGAGAGGTCTTCTGCGACGGCGGCCAGAGCTTTGTCCTGATCCTGCCGGGCAGCGACCGGAAAAGGGTGAGCGAGGTTTTCTCCATGATCCGGGAAAGCTGCAGCGGCGGCCTGATTGCCGGGAACATGATTGTTCCGCTGGATGTTTATGCCGGTGCGGCCTCGCTGCCGGATCCGAACCTGAAGGATGCATTCGGCCGCCGGGGGGCGGTGCTGATCGCCACGGAGGAGGCATCCTACAGCCAGCGGAATGCCGTGCAGTTCTACCGGCAGGACGTGAAGGAAAACCGGGACGATGACATGAACCTGCTGCGGGAGGTGCATCATGACTGCCTGACGGACCGGAAGCACTTCTTCCTGCGGCTGCAGCCGATTATTGATGCGGCGACGGAAAAGGTGACCGGGGCGGAGGCGCTGATCCGCTACGAAACCGAAACCTTCGGGGAGGTGCCCCCGGGACGGTTCATCTCCTTCCTGGAAAGCGATCCGGGATATACGGAGCTCGGGTTTGACCTGATCCGCAGCGCTGTGCGGATTGCCGGGCAGATCCGGAAGACCCTGCCGGAGTTCAATATCAACGTAAACATAACCGCGCTGCAGCTGTACTCGGAGGACTTCATCCCGCGGGTCGTGAAGATCCTGGAGGAGGAAAAATATCCGGCGGAACACCTGATCCTGGAGCTGACGGAGCGATGCAAGGAAATGGAGATCGGCTTCCTGAGGGAACGGGTCGCGGCGCTGCGGAAGGCCGGACTCCGGGTGGCCCTGGACGATATGGGCACCGGGTTCTCCTCCATCGACCTTCTGCTGCACCTGAATGTAGATGAAATCAAGCTGGATATGGTTTTCACGCAGCAGATGCGGAACCACCCGAACGACCGGAGCTTTGCCGGGATGCTGGCCGGCCTGGCGAAGGAGAACCGGATGCTGCTGTGCTTCGAGGGCGTTGAAACCGAGGAGCTGAAAAACTACCTGAAGGGCTTCGGGAACGTCCTCCTGCAGGGATACTGGTTCGACAAGCCGCTGAAGGCGGACGAATTTATGGCGAAATACTGCAAATAAAAAGCTCCGGGGATGCGCCCGGAGATGACAGGAAAAAGCAAGCCGGTTCAGTTAATCGAACCGGCTTGCTTTTTCCATGATGTGAAGGCCGCGGCGGGACGGCTCCCGGCGGTTCGGGGTCTCCGGCAGGTCGAAGGCATAGAATGTGGAAGCGTTAATCACCGGGATGCCCCGGTAATCCCGCTGCCGCTGGAAGAAGGCGGAATAGGCCTGATGCATATGCCCGTGGACCATGACGGCAGGACGGTAGCGCTCAAGCAGGGGACCGAAGCACTCAAATCCCCGGTGTGAGGGGTGATCCTCGTCGCCCAGGTGGCGGATCGGCGCGTGGGTCAGGAGAATATCAAACCCGCCGGTGGCCCGCAGCTTCCGCCGGAGGGACGCGATGCGGGCGGCCATGTCCGCCTCTGTATACATGTTGACAGCATCCGGCCGATAGCGGAAGCTGCCGCCCAGCCCCAGAATCCGGACCCCGCGGACCTGCAGGATCTTTCCATCCGCGCACAGGCAGCCTTCCGGCGGCTTCTGCGCATAATGATCGTCATGATTGCCGTGCACATAGACGACCGGCGCGCTGGAAAAACAGGTCAGGAAGGACAGGTAGGAGGAGGGGAGATCCCCGGCGGACAGGATCAGGTCCACATCGGCCAGGAGATCCTTGCAGCGGGAACCCCACAGCTGATCGGAGGGCTCGTCCGAGATGGCCAGAATTCGCATGATGCTTCGCTCACTTTCTGTTCCAGCTGAAGGAGGAAAGTTCGGGTGTCAGGTCTCCGTGAATCCCCTGAAGGCGAACCAGGGGGCGTGCGGATTCGATCAGCTCCTCTTCTTTCGGGAAGGAACCGACAATATTATCCACCAGGTAATCCATACAAAGGATTTCGGCCGGAGTCAGCCGGCGGTCGGCATCACAGCGGAGGCGGCCCTCCTGATCCCGGATTTCCCCTTCAAAGGGGGTGAAGGTGTTTTCCTTCAGCTCCTGGCGGAAATGATGAATGAGCCGGGCGGAGCAGGAATCAAAGCGGGAGGAGAAGGCCACGTCCAGGATGTGCGAGCCGATTCCCCACCAGTAGTTGGTGGCGTTCTGCTTGTTTTCCGCAGGGTTAAAGGTTCCGTTGAGGATCATTTCGGAAATCAGCCGGTAGAACAGGCCCCAGCGGGGAACCAGGGTGGCGATGTTGATGATGTCGCTGCCGTTGCGGATATACAGGCCGTAATCCCGGGCACCATATTTCGGCGCGGTGATATCCCGGTTGCAGATGACGCGGATTTCCGGATCCTCGAAGGGAAGCTTGTCGTTATACCAGGAGGCGGAAAACCAGTTCATATAGATCTTTGCCTTGGGATTGACCATCCGGGCGCCCAGGGCGAAGGCATTGGCCGCAGAGGGGGATCCGTAGATGGGGAAGTCGGCGATATAGCCGATTTTCCCGTTGTCAGACAGGATGCCGGCGGCCAGGCCCAGCAGGAATTTGGCCTCAAAGAACCGCATATAATAGGTTCGGATATTGGTATAGCTGGACAGCAGGGAACAGCAGAGGAAGTGCGCCTCCGGATGGGTCAGCGCCGGCTGGATGGCGCTGTTAAGCATGACCGGGGAGGTGGCAAAGAAGGCGGAATAGCCTTCCTTGATCAGCCGGTCCACCGTTTCCTCGAAGCTGGTCCGGGAAGGCACCACAAAGGCGCCGGTTTCCAGCTTCCCGTTCAGCTTCTGCTCCGCCTCCAGGCGGCCCAGGTTATGCCAGTAATTCCAGGCGGAATCCTCAATCGGCCGGTTGAACAGGAAGGCGGCCTTCAGCTTTGAGGGACGGAACAGCGTCCCGATGATGGGAAGGGGAACGGACGGAGCCGGATTGGCCCGGTCCATCACCAGGTTCACGCGGCCCTCGTGGATCTCAAATTCCCGGGCCATGAGCCGGACCCGTTCCCGGGTTTTCTCCAGGTCATCATCCCGGACGTCCAGGTAGCCAAAGGCCGTCAGGTAGGCCAGGAACGCATCGCCGACAGGCAGCACGTTCCCTTCCCGCCGGATGGTTTCATAGGATTCGGAAAAATAGTGATAAATCTTCTTCAGGGCAAGAATCTCATCCTCTGTCCACTTTTCCCCGGCCTTCATGCCCGGCAGGGCGGTCAGCTTCTGATAGGAACCAGGGCGGGTGAACAGGAGGCTGTACAGGCCGGTTTCCTTCGTGAAGTCACAGTACTCATAATAGGCGGTGATTTCCGGATCCTCCGACCGGGGCGGAAAGACGCGGGTCACATCGGCTTCGATATCCAGCGCGCCCATGGCTTTCATGACCGAAACGCGTTTATTGCCTTCTATTACATAATAATATCCAAGATATTCGAGCGCGGTGACCGGCATGCGGACACCTTCAGATTCCACGCTTTCGAAGACCCGGTCCCACTTGGAAGCGAATTCGCTGCCGCCCTCGAGGATCGGCAGGAAATTCTTCGTAAATGCCCGGGAACGGCCCTGGGACACGGAGCCCAGGATCCGGGAAAGGGGAATCGTGATCACGCCGAGGGGAAGACGGGACAGGGAAGAAAGATCAGGTACCTTGCTTTCCAGTACGGGAAGATAGGGGTCTTCATGCGACTGGAGCGCCGCATTATAGATACGAAGCCCGTCACGCCGGGCTTTGCCGTAATGATCCATGCATATGCCTCCGGGTTTTGTTTATTTGGTCCCTGCCCAGGGCCGAAGCCCTGAACAGCTCTATTTTACGCGGTTCACAGCCGGGGCGCAAGTACGGAAATCCGAACATTCTGCAGAGGAAAGGCAGAAAAGTCCGGGAAAATGTATAATCTGGGTAAAAGTCGGAACAAATTGCAGGGTTGAGAAAAACGGTTCCGGATGTTACAATACAGGCGTTCAAGCGGAGAAACGGAGGAAAGTGCCGGATGCCTGAGATCGGGACGGTTTTGCGCGAAGGAAAAGGAAAAAAGGTCTACGCGACGGATGATCCGGACAAGGCGATCGTCTATTTTAAGGACGAGGCGATGGCTTTTCACGGCCTGAAGCGGGGAAGAATCCTCGGCAAGGGCGAAGTGAACAACGCAGTCTGCGAGCATCTGTTTTCCCTGCTGGATTCCAACGGGATTGAAAGCCACTTTATCAAAAAGATTGACGCCCGCCACAGCCTGGTGAAACGGTGCGACATGCTGCCGTTCTCCGTGAAAATACGGAACCGGGTGGCGGGGCAGCTGGCGGACCGCACGGGACTGCCCGTGGGCCAGAAGCTGGATCCGCCGGTGGTGGAATATGTCATGCGGGATACGGATATGGATGTGGACCCCATGATCAACCACACGCATATCTATGCCATGAAGGCGGCCACCCCGGAGGAAATGGCGCAGATTGACAGCACCTGCCTGAAGGTGAATCAGCTGCTGATGAATTACCTGAAGGAGATCAACATCGAACTGATTGACTTCAAGCTGGAGTTCGGCCGGTATCACGGCCGGATCATCGTGGCGGACGAGATTACGCCGGACACGGCCCGCTTCTGGGACAGCAGCACCCACGAGCCGCTGGACAAGGACCGGTTCCGCCGGGATATGGACAACGTGGCGGAGGCCTACCAGGAGGTCCTGCACCGCATGATGGGCGTCGGCTGAACAAAAGAAGAAAGAGACAAGACAGAATCCGGACCGGGTTCTGTTTTTTTATATAAAAGCTGCATTACCTGTATTGCAAAAACAGATTCATTTACCAATTTAAGTCCGCACGAAAGAGGACCCATCCGGCGGGGGCGGCGGAACAATCCGCCCCCTTTGCCGTTTTTATTCGGGAAAGAGTTGCAAAGGCTTATTTGTTGTGTTACAATGCCATTCGGCGTGTTATGCGCCGATGGCAGTCTGACAAGATTCAGGAGGAAGGATATTCATGAGCCATACCTATGAGAAGGTTTCCGGAAACAAAGCAAAGCTGACTTTCACCATTCCCGCCGAACAGTTTGACGAGGCAATGCAGAAAGCGTATCTGAAGATGCGCGGCCGGATTAACGTTCCCGGATTCCGCAAGGGCAAGGCCCCCCGCAAAATGATTGAAACGCTGTACGGTGAAGGCGTTTTCTATGATGACGCGTTTGAACTGCTGTTCCCGGACGCTTATGAAGCGGCCGTCAAGGAATATGACCTGCATCCCGTGGACCGGCCCCAGATCGACCTGGACGAGATCGGCGCCGGCAAGGACCTGAAGTTCCACCTGGAAGTGTTCGTGCGCCCCGATGTGAAGCTGGGCGAGTACAAGGGCCTGACCGTTGAAGCGGACCAGCAGAAGCTGACCGATGAAATGGTGGACGCCCGGATCAGCCAGGACCAGGACAAGGCCAGCCGCACCATCGACGTGGAAGACCGGCCTGTGCAGGAAGGCGACACGGTGAACCTGGACTATGCCGGCACCGTGGACGGCGTGGCCTTCGCCGGCGGAACCGCCGAGGGGCAGACGCTGAAGATCGGCAGCCATACCTTTATCCCCGGCTTCGAGGAGCAGATGATCGGCATGAGCATCGGCGAGGAGAAGGACCTGCCCGTGAAGTTCCCGGAGGAATACCACGCGGAGGAGCTGAAGGGGAAGGACGCTGTATTCCATGTGAAGGTGAACGGCATCCAGGTTACGGAGAAGCCTGAGCTGGACGACGACTTCGCAGCGGATATCAGCGAGTTCAACACCTTTGCCGAATACAAGGAATCCATCGTGAAGGAGCTGACCGAGCAGGTCAACCGGAACAACGAAATCGCCGCCGAGAACGCCCTGGTGGAAAAGGCCGTTGAGAACGCCGAGATGGATGTTCCGGAAGCCATGATCGATGACCAGGCGGACTACATGGTTCGGGAAATGGCCATGCGCATGAGCTACCAGGGCCTGAAGATGGAAGACTACCTGAAGTATACCGGACAGACCATGGAAGGCCTGAAGGCCATGTACAAGCCGGAAGCGGAAAAGCGCGTGAAGACCGAGCTGGTGATCGACGCGATCCGCAAGGCGGAGAACATCGAGCCCGGCGAGGAGGACATCGAGAAGGCGACAGAAGACCAGGCGAAGCGCTCCGGGATGGACCTGGAAGCCTTCAAGAAGGGCCTGACCGATGAGCAGAAGGATTACCTGAAGGACAACGCCGCGATCCAGATGGTGCTGGACCTGCTGAAGAAGGACGCGAAGATCGAGGAAAAGAAGGCGGAAGAGGCGGAGGAAAAGACCGCGAAGAAGCCGGCCGCCAAGAAGCCGGCCGCGAAGAAGACCGCGAAGAAGGAAGAGGATTCCGCCGAGGACGCGGAAGAAAAGAAACCCGCAAAAAAAACCGCCGCGAAGAAAGCCGTGAAGAAGGCAGAGGAAACCGGGGAGGAGACCGCTGAGGAAGCTCCCGCGAAAAAGACTGCCCGGAAAACGGCCGCGAAGAAAGCTTCAGCGGACGAATAAGTGACATCCAGCGGCGGCCCGGCCGGGCCGCCGTTCATGTCCCGAAAAGGAGGAAACAACATGCCGCTGGTACCGATGGTTATTGAACAGACAAACCGGGGAGAACGCTCCTACGATATTTATTCCCGCCTGCTGAAGGACCGGATCGTTTTCCTGGGCGGTGAAATCACCGATGACACGGCCAACCTGGTGGTTGCCCAGATGCTGTTCCTGGAGATGGAAGACCCGGACAGCGATATCAGCCTCTACATCAACAGCCCCGGCGGATCCGTGACGGCCGGCATGGCGATTTACGACACCATGCGCTATGTGAAGCCCCAGGTGCGGACCGTGTGCGTCGGCATGGCGGCCAGCATGGGCGCCTTCCTGCTGATGGCCGGCGAAAAGGGCAAACGGCTGGCTCTTCCCAACGCGGAGGTGATGATTCACCAGCCCCTGGGCGGCGCGCAGGGCCAGGCGACGGACGTGGCAATCCGGGCGGAATGGCTGATGAAGACCAAGAAGAAGATGACTGCCATGATGGCGGAGATGACCGGGCAGCCCCTGGAAAAGGTCCAGGCGGATGTGGAACGGGACTATTTCATGAGCGCTGAGGAAGCCCTGGAGTACCATATTATCGACGAGATCTATCAACCCCGCGACAAACAGGCGAAGTGAGGATCTGAAGCATGGCGAACAATAACGGATCGATGAACCGCCAGGGGCCGCGATGCTCATTCTGCGGCAAAACCCAGAATATGGTTGAGCGGCTGGTGGCCGGTCCCAATGTGTACATCTGCAATGAGTGCATCGACCTGTGCAACGACATCCTGAAGGATGAGGAGTTCATGGGCAACGAGGGCAGGGGCACCAAGCAGAAAGAGATGAAGAAGCTGCCGCTGCCCGCGGAGATGAAGGCCATCCTGGACGAGTATGTCATCGGCCAGGAACGAGCCAAAAAGGCGCTGAGCGTCGCGGTTTACAATCACTATAAGCGGAGCAACCGGAAGACGCGGAAAGAGGATGTGGAGCTGCAGAAGAGCAACATCCTGCTGCTGGGACCGACGGGAAGCGGAAAAACCTACCTGGCCCAGACGCTGGCCCGGATCCTGGAGGTTCCGTTTGCCATTGCCGATGCCACCAGCGTGACCGAAGCCGGATACGTGGGCGATGACGTGGAAACGATCCTGCTGCGGCTGATCCAGGCCGCGGACTGGGATATTGAAAAAGCCCAGCGGGGGATTGTCTATATCGATGAAATCGACAAGATTGCCCGGAAGGGCGAGAATATGTCCATTACCCGGGACGTCAGCGGCGAAGGCGTACAGCAGGCGCTGCTGAAAATCCTGGAGGGTACGGAAGCCGCAGTGCCGCCGCAGGGCGGACGGAAGCATCCCCACCAGGAGATGATCCGTATTGACACGACCAATATTCTGTTCATCTGCGGGGGCGCCTTTGACGGGCTGGTGCCAATCATTGAGAACCGGATCGGCAAGAAGGTGCTGGGCTTCGGCGCGGAGGTGCAGAGCCAGCGGGATCCCACCCGGACGGACGCGCTGAAGGACGTGCGGCCGGAGGACCTGACAAAGTACGGACTGATTCCGGAATTTGTCGGCCGCCTGCCGATCCTGGTGACGCTGGACGGGCTGGATGAGGACGCCCTGGTGCGGATCCTGACGGAACCGAAGAACGCCCTGTGCAAACAATATGAAGCGCTGCTGGATATGGACGGTGTGAAGCTGACCTTTGAAGAGGACGCCGTGCGGGAGATTGCCCGGCAGGCGATCCTGCGCAAGTGCGGCGCCCGGGGGCTGCGCGCCATCATTGAAGACTGCATGCTGGATACGATGTTTGAGCTGCCTGGGATGACGGACATCAACGAATGCGTGATTACCCATGATTCCGTGACCGGCGGCAAGCCGAAGCTGATTGCCGGGATGCGCAGGAGAAGCGCCAAGCGGGCGGACAGCCAGCGCCAGAGCGAGGACGCCAAGGAAATCAGCTGAGCGAAAATAAACAAACTGAAGAGGAAACGATGAGAAAACAGCAAACCGAACGTCTGCCGGTGCTGCCGCTGCGGGGGCTGATGCTCTTTCCGAATATGGTGCTCCACTTTGACGTGGGACGCCATAAGTCGGTCATGGCCCTGGAGCGGGGAATGTCTGACCGGCAGAAGGTTTTTCTGGTAAGCCAGAAGGACGAAAATGTTGAGGAACCGGGCTGGAAGGACCTGTGCAAGGTCGGAACCGTGGCGGAAATCCGCCAGGTGATGAACCTTCCCGGGGAAAATATCCGGGTGCTGGTGGAGGGGAAAAACCGCGGCGTGATCGAGGAAACGCTGGAGGACGACCCCTGCATGAGCGCCGTGATCCGTATTCACGAGGACAGGAATCCGCGGTCCGCGGAGGCCCGTGCGCTGCTGCGCACCTGCCAGGACCTTTTTGCCGAATATGCCAGGACCTCCCAGCGGGTCAGCCAGGAAACGGCGGACGCCGTCCGGATGGTTGAGAAGGCCGGGGAGGCGGCGGACCTGCTGGCGGCCAATGTGCTGACCAAGCAGGAGGACCGCCAGGCGATCCTGAACGAGCTGGATCCCCTGAAGCGGCTGGAAAAAATGTGCGCGATCCTGATGCGCGAAACAGACATGGCCGACGCGGAAAAACAGATCCAGGCGCGGATCCGCAAGCAGGTGGAGAAGAACCAGAAGGACTACTACCTGCGGGAGCAGATCAAAGCCATCCAGAACGAACTGGGAGAGCGGGATGATACGGAAACCTCCGACCTGCGCAAGCGGATGGAGGAGACCCCCCTGAACGAGGAAGCCCGGGCCAAGTGCGAAAAGGAGCTGGACCGGATGAGCCGGATGGCTCCCGGCACGCCGGAAGCCTCCGTGAGCCAGACCTATATCGAATGGATCCTGGACCTGCCCTGGGGTAAGGAGACAGAGGACAACCTGGACCTGAACCGGGCCAGGGAGATCCTGAACCGGGATCACTACGGCATGGAAGAGGTCAAGGAACGGATTATCGAATACCTGGCCGTACTGCGGATGAAGAAGGACATGAAGGGGCCGATCCTCTGCTTCGTGGGGCCTCCCGGCGTGGGCAAGACCAGCATCGTAAAGGCGATTGCCGAAGCGGTGGGCCGGAAGTTTGTGCAGATGAGCCTGGGCGGCGTACGGGACGAAGCGGAGATCCGCGGACACCGGCGGACCTATATCGGTTCCATTCCCGGGCGGATTATTTCCGGAATCAAACAGGCCGGAACCATCAATCCGGTATTCCTGTTTGACGAAATCGACAAAATGAGCGGGGATTTCCGCGGCGACCCGGCATCCGCCATGCTGGAGGTGCTGGACGCGGAACAGAACAACGCTTTCCGGGACCATTACCTGGAGCTGCCCTTTGACCTGAGCAAGGTGATGTTCATCACCACCGCCAACAGCATGGAAACTATTCCCGGACCGCTGCTGGACCGGATGGAACTGATTGAGGTTCCCAGCTATACCGAAGAGGAAAAGCTGCAGATCCTGCGGCGGCACCTGCTGCCCAAGCAGATCCGGGAGCACGGGCTGCGGGCGAATGCCCTGAAGATGAACGAGGCCGCCATGAAGGCCATGATCGAGGGCTACACCCGCGAGGCGGGCGTACGGACCCTGGAGCGGACCGCCGCGTCCGTCTGCCGGAAGGCGGCGGTGCGGATGCTGGACAGCGGGAAGCACTCCATGACCGTAAACGAAAAGACGCTGCGTGAGCTGCTGGGCGCGCCCCGGTTCCTGCGGGAGGACCTGGAAAAGGAACCGCGGATCGGCGTTGTCAACGGACTGGCGTATACGACCGTCGGCGGCGAAATGCTGGAAGTGGAATGCACCCTGATGCCCGGCAAAGGAAACCTCAAGATGACAGGACAGCTGGGCGATGTGATGAAGGAATCCGCGGAAGCGGCCTTCAGCTGGGTGCGGGCGCACAGTGAGGAGCTGAAGCTGGAGAAGGATTTCTACCAGCAGCAGGACATTCACATTCATGTGCCGGAAGGCGCCGTGCCCAAGGACGGACCTTCCGCCGGCGTCACGATGACCACCGCCCTGGTCAGCGCCCTGACCGGAACACCGGTTCGCCAGAACGTGGCCATGACAGGGGAAATCACCCTGCGGGGACGGGTGCTGCCCATCGGGGGACTGAAGGAAAAAACACTGGCGGCCTACCGGGCCGGAATTGATACCCTGATTATTCCGGAGGAAAACCGGAAAGACCTGGAAAAGATTCCGGACTATGTGCTGGAACGGTTTAAGATTATTCCGGTGCGGGAAATCCGGGAAGTGCTGGAAGCCGCCCTGAAGCGGGACTGAACCTGCCGCCCCGGCCGAAGGAGAGCCTCATGGAAATCAAGACTGCCGAATTTGTAACCTCCATGGCTGACTACGGGAAGTTTCCGGGAAAAGGACTTCCCCAGATTGCCGTGGCGGGCAAGAGCAACGTCGGAAAGAGCACGCTGATCAACCGCCTGTGCCGGCGGAACAAGCTGGCCAGAACCAGCTCCACCCCGGGCAAAACCCGGCTGCTGAACGTGTTTCTGCTGAACGGGGAAATTCATCTGGTGGATCTGCCCGGGTACGGGTTTGCGAAGGTGGACAAGCAGGAGAAGCTGCGCTGGGGCAAAATGATGCAGGATTACTTCGCCCAGGCCGACGAGCTGAAGCATGTGCTGTGCCTGGTGGATATCCGCCACGAGCCCACCGAGGATGACCTGACCATGAACCGCTTTTTGCGGGAGTCCGGAATTCCGTTTTCCGTGATTGCCACCAAGGCGGATAAAATCAGCCGGGGCGCCCGGATGAAATACCTGGCGCCGATCTGCCGGGCCCTGAGCGTACAGCCCTGGGAAGTGATCTGCTTCAGCGGGGAGGACGGAACCGGAAGGGACGATCTGCTGAAGCTGCTGGAACAGGTTCTGAAGGAATAAAGAGAGAAAAACCGGTTTCATACAAAAAACCAGTTTTTACCTATTGCATACCCGGATGGAAGAGTGTATAATCACGAGCCGTAAGAACAGGGACAGCCATAGCGGAGCCATGTGGGCCGGGGTTCCTAAAAGTGGAAACGGCGTACAGTTTTTGTCCTGCAATCGAATGGAATGTGGGTCCGGCTCCGCTGAGCAGCCCCAAAACATAGCCCGGGTGGGGAAATGATCCTGAATCGGGTGGATTCGAGGAGGAAAAGCAATGAACCTGGTAAAATGCCCCAGATGTGATCTCAACTATATCCGTGAGGATGAAAAGTACTGCAAGGTATGCCTGCGGGAGCTCAAGGGTGAAAACAACCAGGACGAGGTGGAACTCTGCAGCGTCTGCAACGAGGAACCCGCACTGCCCGGCCGGGATGTGTGCCTGTTCTGCCTGAAGGAAATGAACAAGAGCAACAGCACGGCGGATGACTCCTCCGAGAATGAAGGCAGGGAAAACGTGGATACCAGCAATATCGGCGATATGGACTCTGTCAGCGGCATGGATGAAATCATTCCGGAAGAGGATGAGAACATCCCGAGCCAGGAGTACGGCGAGATTGAGGAAGAGCTGAGCCTGGAAGATGTCCGGGAGGACGAGGAACGGGAAGCGGATGACGAAGAGGAAGAAGAGCAATAAGACCGGGGATTCGGTTTCGGAGAGGAATCAGAGATGCGCCTGTTTGCTATTGGGGACCTGCACATGCCGGGAGGCTGCGATAAGCCTATGGATGTGTTCGGACCTCAATGGGACAGGCATTTTTTGCGCATCAGCGAGGCCTGGCGGGAAACCGTCGGGGAGGAGGATACCGTCCTGATTCCGGGGGATATCAGCTGGGCGATGCAGATGGAGGACGCGCTGCCGGACCTGATGGAGATCGCCGCGCTGCCCGGCCGGAAGATCCTCTGCAAGGGGAACCACGAATACTGGTGGTCCTCCATCAGCCGGCTCCGCTCCGCCCTGCCGGAAGGTATGAAAGCCCTGCAGTTTGACGCGGTGGATGCAGGTCCCTGCGTGATCTGCGGAACCCGGGGATGGACCTATCCGACAGAACGGAATCCGCTGCCGCCGGAGGAGGAAAAAATCTTCCGCCGGGAAGTGAATCGCCTGGAGATCGCCCTGGACCGGGCTGAAGCACTGGGGAAGGGGAAACCCATCCTGGTGATGCTTCATTTTCCGCCCCGGATGGCGGACGATCCGGATACGCCCTATACCCGCGTGCTGGAAGAGAGGCCGCTTGTCCGGACGGTTGTGTACGGACACCTGCACGGACCGGCTTTTGCAGGCGGTTTCAGCGGCACCTGCCGCGGGATTTCCTACTATCCTGTATCCTGTGACGGGATCGGTTTCAGGCCGCGGGAAATCCCCTGGCCGGAAGGATCTGTGATCTGAATTCTAAACTTTTTGTTACAATTTATCCATGCGGGACAGCGGAACCGTCCCCCGATCGGGGGGCGGTTCTTTTTTATCCACAAAATGTAGATAAGGGGAACAAAATCCGGCACAAGCATATCTATAATTATTACATAAATATTACATAAGAATTAAGAAAAAGAAACAAAGATCCGGAAAAGAACTCAAAAATCGTTGAAATCAGGCTTGCATGGGGAACAAAACTATGCTAAATTGGTGGGGAAAAAGGGAAGAACAACCCAAAAATATACATAAAAGTGGTAGAAAGGGGGAGGACATCGATGGATGACCATCGGAACGAAGGGTCAAACGAGATGACCGAAACCCCCGAAAAGAAAGAAAAGAAAAGGCCTGTACGCTTTATCGGATCTTTCAGCCACAGCCTGGATGCCAAAGGACGGCTGGTGATTCCCCAGATTTTCCGGGAAAAGCTGGGAGAGCGGTTCTGCCTGGCGCCGTCCTATGATTTCAAATCGATCGCGGTCTATCCCACGGAGATGTGGGAGCGGCGGAACGAGGAATACGAAAAGCTCGGAAAGCTGGATCCGGCGGTGAGCTTTTACCTGGAGCAGTTCTATGCACTGAGCTACGAGGAGCAGACCTGCGACGGCCAGGGACGCGTACTCCTGCCGGCCAACATCCGCCAGAATATCCTCGGAGATGAACGGGACGTTGAAATTACCGGTGCCAACGACCATATCCGCGTCGTGACAGCGGCGGTCAGCAAGGAAAGCTGGAGCAGGTTTACTGCTGATCTGCCCAGGCTGCTGGAAAAAATCGCGGAGCTTGAAAGAAAAGGAAACGCTGAAACATAAAGGCACGCAAAGAAAAATGACCGGAGGGATCATGGATGCTGGATATGCCGATCCGTAACAGAGGAAAAATTCAGAACGCTGTCAGGGAGACGCGGGAAGGAATTCACAAGCGCTTTGGCGAACGTCAACAAGTGAGCAGCCTGCACCGCCAGCGCATGACCTGCTCCGGTTCCGTTCAGCCTTTTACCCATACGCAGGACTGGACCGGCAGCATGGGCATGAGCCCCAGCGGGAAGTTCCAGGTGGTGGAAGCGAAAGCCCGGCAGAAGGTTTTTGCCCGGGAAGGCATCCGGTGGGACGCCGCATGGGCGATCCTGGCTGCTGTAATTGTGATCTGCCTGGCGGTGCTGCTGGCAGACGCAGCCGGCATGGGAATCCGGTCCCGGAACATCAGCCGGCTGGAAGGCAAAATTCAGGATATGGACAGAAGGAACGCGGAGCTGCGGCAGGAAGTGGCGTATAACGCCGGGGATGTCAGCGTATGCACCGAAGCGGTGAAGCTGAACCTGATCTCCGGGAACGGTGTGCAGACGATTTCCCTGACGGTTCCGCAGAATATGAGCGCCGGCGCAGTCACCGCCGAAGTCTACAGCGCAAGCAGCGGATGGATGAGCGGGAGTACTGCCGACTGACAACAGACGGGAGATACCAGTATGAAGCTTAGTGAGCTTGTGAACGGGATGCCGTACGTGGTTTCCACGCGCGGCGATATGAATACGGAAATCCGGGAAATTACATCCTCCAGCCGGGATAAAACTGACGGAGGATTGTTTTTCTGCATTGTCGGGGCGCGGTTTGATGCCCATGACTACGCGTGGGAAGCAGTGGACAACGGATGCGTTGCCCTGATTGTGGAGCACTATATTGAACTGAAGGTGCCGCAGGTGCTGGTCAGCAACGGCCGGGCAGCCATGGCGCGCATTGCGGAGGCATTCTACGGGCATCCCTCCCGGCAGATGCGGATGATCGGCATTACGGGAACCAAGGGAAAAACAACCACGACCTACCTGCTGAAAAGCATCTGCGAAAAAGCCGGAATGAAATGCGGCATTATCGGCTCCACCGGCACCCTGGTGGAGCAGCAGCACCTGGACAGCAAACTGACCACGCCGGATCCGATTGACCTGCAGCGCATGCTGCGGATGATGGCGGATGAGGGGGTCAATGTCTGCTGCATGGAGGTCTCCGCCCACGCGATCGATATGAACCGGCTGGACGGCATGTCCTTTGAAGTAGGCTGCTATACCAACCTGAGCCAGGACCATCTGGACTATTTCTATACGATGGACCGGTATTTTGAGACCAAGAAGCTGTTTTTCACCTCCGGCATGGCCCAGAACGCGGCAATCAACGCGGATGACGAAACGGCGGAGAGGCTGATGGACGGCATGACCATTCCGTTCATCACCTACGGGATCTGCGTGAATTCGGACGTGTTTGCCCGGGATATCGAAATCACGGAGGAGGGCGTCCGCTTCAAGGTCCGGATGAACGGCATGGACAAGCTCAGCGTACACATGCATATGACCGGCATGTTCAACGTATACAACGCCCTGGCTGCAGCCAGCTGCGCGCTGATTATGGGCATTGAACCGGAGAAGATCAAGGAAGGCCTGGAGGCGGTTACGCATGTGCCGGGCCGGATTGAAGTGCTGCAGACCGGCACGCCCTACAAGGTGATCCTGGACTACAGCCATTCCCCGGATGCGCTGGAAAACATCCTGAAGACGGTCCGCCAGTTTACCCGGCACAGGCTGATTGCCCTGTTCGGCTGCGGCGGCGACCGGGATAAGGGGAAACGGCCCATGATGGGCGAAATCGGCGGACGGCTGGCGGACCACTGTATCCTGACGTCGGACAATCCGCGCACGGAGAACCCGATGGTCATCCTGGCGGCAATTGAAAAAGGAATCAAGCCGACCGGAAAGAGCTATGAAGTGATCGAAAACCGCCGGGAAGCGATCCGGAAAGCGCTGCGGATGGCGGAGGACGGGGATATTATCGTCCTGGCCGGCAAAGGCCATGAAACCTACCAGGAAATCATGGGCGTCAAGCGCCCCTTCGATGAAAAGGTCATCGTCAGCGAACTGCTGACGGAGATGCGGGAAGAAAAGGAAAAATGACATCCGGCGGAGAATTATAAAAGGATAGAGTTCTCCGGAAAGGAAGTCGGACGGCTGTATGTTGAGGATGACAGGGGCTCTGCTGCTTTCGGCGGCAATTGCGCTGCTGACAGGTCCGAAACTGATTGCATATTTAAAGAAACTGCATTTCGGACAGACAATTTATGAACTTGGACCGGCACACCAGAAAAAACAGGGAACGCCGGTGATGGGCGGACTGATGATGGCCGCCGGCATTGTTGCTGCATCGCTGGTGTTCCATCCGGCCAAATGGGACGGGATCCGGGATTTTATCCTCCCGCTGCTGGCGGTCTCCCTGCTGAGCATGGCTGTGGGATTTGCGGATGATTTCATCAAGGCCGTGAAGAAGAGGCATGACGGGCTTTCCCCATGGCAGAAGATCGCCGGACAGGTGATCGTTGCGCTGGCCTTCAGCCTGTACTGCTATTTTCACCCGGCCGTGGGAAGCCGGATCCGGATTCCTTTCTTCCGGGCAGAGTGGGACCTGGGCATTTTCTATATTCCGCTGATGACCCTGCTGACCATCTTTATCGTGAACAGCAGCAACCTGCAGGACGGACTGGACGGCCTGCTCAGTACGGTGACCGCGGTCGGGTCCTCCGCATGGGCGGTCATCTGCGTGCTGCTGATGACAGCGGGCGCGCTGGAGGGAATTGCAGACCCGAACGGAGCGGCGACCGTCGGCGTATTCATGATCAGCATGGCAGGCGCGTGCGTGGGATTCCTTCGCTACAACCGTTATCCCGCAAAAACCTTTATGGGAGATACCGGAAGCATGCTGCTGGGCGGCGGGATGGCCGCCGCAGCGCTGCTGCTGCGGCAGCCTTTCCTGCTGCTGCTGATTTTCTTTACCCCGGTGATGAGCAGCGTCAGCGTGATCCTGCAGCGGTACTACTTTAAGCTGACCCACGGAAAACGGATTTTCCTGATGAGCCCGATTCATCATCATTTTGAGAAAAAAGGCTATTCAGAGACACAGATTGTGAGCATGTACGCCGGGGTGACGCTGGTGCTGAGCCTGATTGCCATCCTGAGTGTTTTCTGAGAAATATGAGGCGGAAAGATGAATTACGAGCATAAGAAAGTTCTTGTCGTCGGCATGGCCCGAAGCGGCGTGGCAGCCGCCCAGCTGCTGCGCGCCTGCGGAGCGGACGTTACGGTGAATGACAGTAAAAGCGAGGAAGAGCTCGGGTCCCAGCTGATTCCGCTGGAAGGCCTGCAGCTGAACCGCCGCTTCGGATGCAGTGCCATGGAGCTGCTGGAAGGGCAGGACTGCCTGGTCATCTCCCCCGGAATTCCGGATTCGGCGCCTTTCGTCATCCGGGCAAAGGAAATGGGGATCTACGTGATCGGCGAGCTGGAGCTGGCTGCCCAGCTGTCCCGCGGGACATTGACCGCCGTCAGCGGCACCAACGGGAAAACCACCACGGTATCCCTGCTGGGGGAAATGTTTTCCAACAGCGGCAAGGTGACCCATGTGGTGGGCAATATCGGCTATCCTTTCTCGCTGGCCGCCCTGGTCAGCCGGAAGGAGGATGTGATCGTCTGTGAGGTTTCCTCCTTCCAGATGGAGACGGCTGATACATTCCATCCCCATGTGGCCCTGCTGACCAACATTACGGAGGACCACCTGAACCGGCACGGCACGATGGAGGTTTATACCGCACTGAAGATGCGGATGTTCCGGAACCAGACCCCGGATGATTACGCGGTGTTCAACGCGGATGATCCCGGCCTGCACGGGCTGGCCTCCCAGGTGCACAGCAAGGTGATGAAATTCAGCCGGAAGAAGGAAGTGCGGGAAGGAGCCTTTGTGCGCAATGACGCGGTATGGCTGCGGATGGACGGAACGGAGAAGCGGATCTGCCGGACGGATGAGATCTATATTCCCGGCCCGCATAACCTGGAGAATGCCCTGGGCGCCGTTTGCGTAGCCGGAGCGATGAAGATTCCGATTCCCGTCATCCGCCATACCCTGAAAACCTTCCGGGGCGTGGAGCATCGGATTGAGCGGGTCCGGGAGCTGGACGGCATCGTCTATATCAATGACAGCAAGGGGACCAATGTGGATTCCACCATCAAGGCAGTGCAGACGATGGCGGAGCCCACGGTGATGATCCTCGGCGGCTATGACAAGCACACCTCCTTTGACCCGCTGGCAAAGGAAATGGTGAACAGTTCCTGCATCCGGCGGGCGATCCTGATCGGTGAAACGGCGCCCCTGATCCAAAATGCGCTGAACCGCGCCGGCTTCGGGGAAACAGAGTTCGCGGACAGCCTGGGGCAGGCGGTGGAAAAGGCACGGGCTGCGGCCGACAAGGGATGGAATGTGCTGCTGAGCCCGGCATGCGCCAGCTTTGACATGTTCAAGGACTATGAAGAACGCGGTCGGGTATTCAAAGACATCGTAAACAACCTGGAATCAAAACACTAAAACAGACCGAAGTCTGGGAAAGGCGGACACGTCAGATGCAGGGATCCGGACAGTCATCCCCGGGCAGGAGAGCGGGGGATCCTTCACCGCTGGGCGGAAACGGCGGGGAGGAGCTGAAGGACTGGCAGCGAAACACCTGGTTCGGACCGGTGCCTCCCAACAGCAATCCCTTTGAGGAGCCGGAGGATGCGCCGGAGCTGCTGGAAGCCCGATCCAGCAACGTCAGCAACCATACGGGAAGTTTCTGGACGGACCAGCAGCAGACCGGATACCAGTATACGAAAGAGCAGTCAGAATCCTCCCGGCCATCCGCAAGAAACAGACCCGCCCGGAGGGGGGAACGGACCATTTCCCTCCGGGCTGTTGTTATTTTCATTGCCCTGGTGACCGCCGCGGCCCTGGTGGTCTGGTTTGGCGTGTTCCGGATCCGGGAGATCCGTGTGATCGGAAACCGGGAGATCTCCGCCGCGGACATTATCCGGTTCAGCGGCATCCGCAAGGGTGCGAGCATCCTGCAGCTCAGCGAGGCGGACACGGAGCGGAAAATGATTTCCTCCGCCATGACCGCAGCCTCGGAACAGGGAAACTATAATTATTACCGGCTGCAGTTCCGGTACCTGGAAAAGGACCTGCCGGGGACCGTGATTCTCGCGGTGCACGAACGGGAAGCCTGCTGCTTCCTGACCTGGTGCGGCATCATGTATGTGATGGATAAAAACGGCATGGTGCTCTATGAAACAGAGGATCCTGCCATGCCGGACCGGGTGCAGCTGGTGGAGGTGAAAGGAATGGATATCCGTTCCGGCGCCCAGGTCGGGCAGACCATGGTGCTGTCCTCCGCTTCGCAGGCGGTGGCTTTCAAGGACCTGTTCCTGGAGATGAAGGTGCTGGGGTGCACCGCCCAGATCCGGGAGGTGGACCTGAGCAATCCTGACTCCATCCTGCTGATGACCCGGGACGGCTATACGGTTTCCATGGGAAATCACGAGTCCCTGCACGCAAAGCTCCGCGCGTTGCTGCTGGTTCGCAAAAAGCTGGCGGAGATGGGCAAGTACAGCGGATCCATCAACGTTTCCAACCCCGGGGCGCCTTCTTTTTCACCGCCTTCCCAGCAGTAAAACCGGAGCCTCTGCAGAAAATTGTAACAAAATGCATTATTTTTGTAATAAAATCACCGCAAATACTTGCAAATCCTATAGGATCCGGCTATAATACCTTGTTGTGTGCGTATATTTGTAGGAATTCTGCATCAGCGTTTCCGCTGCATTCCTGAGCACGGGAGGTTGGAAAGGGTATGAAAACAACGGTTGCGGCCATCGATTTCGGAACAAGCAAAATTGTTACGCTCGTAGCCGAAAACAGCGGCAGCCAGCGCTGCGACATCATCGCAGCAGGCGTGGCCAAATATGACGGTTACCTGGAAGAAGGCTGGAACAATCCGGGCCAGCTGGACGAGGCCATCCGCCGTTCCATTGCCGACGCGGAAGAACAGGCCGGAACAAAAATCCGGGAGATCAATGTCGGTGTTCCCGGCGCTTTTACCCGCGTTTATGCGACCAAGGTGACCATTAACCTGAAGGGGACAGATCCCCGCGTGACATCCGCAGACGTGAAGGCAGCCTTCAGCAAGGCGGCGGAGAACCTGACCAACCTGCCCGGCGTCGTCGTTCATTCAAGCCCCGCGTGGTTCATGGTGGACAGCGGCAAGAAGACCCTGGAGCCTGTCGGCATGAAGGGCCGGGATATGACCGCTTTTATCAGCTTTGTGGTGGGCAACCGCTTCTTTGTGGATGACGTGACCAACCGGATGGCAGACCTGGGAATTGTGGTTTCCGGATTCTTCTCCACCTCCGCCGGAGAGGCCATGCTTTACCTGAACGAACAGGAGCGCGACCGCACTTCAGCGCTGATTGACATGGGATACCTGAATACCGAGATCATCGGTGTGGAAGGCGACGCGATTATTTACCACAAGGTGCTTGATCTCGGCGGCGGCGACATCGCGGTGGCGCTGGCTGAGGAGCTGGATATCTCCCTGAGCGCCGCAGAAGACATCAAGCGCAAGTTTGTCTACGGAATTGAGACCTCCGGCGAGACGTATGAGGTTCCCGGCGCGGACGGGCAGAAGGGAATGACTTTTACCCGGGAGCAGATCAAGCCCATTATTACCAAGACGCTGGACGAGATCTGCGAAAAGATCAAGGAATGCATAGACGATGACTTCGGATCGCTGGGCAGCTGGAGCAGCGTGTTCCTGACCGGCGGCGGGCTGAGCTTCAACCGCGGCGGCAAGGAATACCTGTCCGGGAAGCTGGGACGCCCTGTGCAGGAAACGCCCCGCCGCACCACCAAGCTGAACAGCCACTGCTTCTCGAGCGCCCTGGGTCTGATGGACCTGATTATTGATACGATTGAACAGCAGCATCAGCCGGCGGCAGGCGCAGGCGGCAGAATCAAGGACTTTTTCCGTAGTCTGTTGGGAGGTTAAACACATGATCGAATTCCAGAACGAAGAACAGAACACCTTTGCTTCCATCAAGGTCGTCGGCTGCGGCGGCGGCGGAAACAACGCGGTCAACCGGATGGTGGACGCGGGTCTGCGCGGTGTAGAATTCATCTCCATCAACACCGACCGGCAGGCGCTGGGACAGTCCAACGCGCAGGTTAAAATCCAGATCGGCGAAAAGCTGACCAAGGGCCTGGGCGCGGGCGCGATTCCTGAGGTGGGACGCCGCGCGGCAGAGGAAAGCCGTGAGGAGATCGCTTCCGCCCTGAAGGGCGCGGATCTGGTGTTCATCACGGCCGGCATGGGCGGCGGAACCGGAACCGGCGCGGCGCCCATCGTGGCCGAGATTGCCCGGGACATGGGAACCCTGACCATTGCCGTTGTGACCAAGCCCTTCAATTTTGAAGGCAAGCAGCGGATGAAGAACGCGGAAGCCGGTATCGACGAGCTGAAGCAGCATGTGGACACCCTGGTGGTGATTCCCAACGACCGGCTGCTGCAGGTGGTCAATAAGGGCACCACGATGCTGGAAGCTTTCCGCATTGCCGATGATGTCCTGCGCCAGGGCATCCAGGGCATCAGCGACCTGATTGCCGTGCCCGCGATGATCAACCTGGACTTTGCGGATGTAAAGACGGTGATGGAATCCGGCGGAATGGCCCATATGGGCATCGGTATCGGATCCGGCGAGAACCGACTGGTGGAAGCAGCCAAGAACGCGATTGCCTCCCCGCTGCTGGAGACCAATATCGACGGTGCACGCGCTGTGCTGATCAACGTGACCGGCGGCGCGGACATCTCCATCGTGGACATCAACGAAGCGGCCAACCTGATTATGGAAGCGGCCGATCCGGATGCCAACATTATCTTCGGCGCGGGCATTGACGAGACCATGGGCGAGGATGTCCGGATCACCGTCATTGCCACCGGATTTGAAAAGACGCCTTTCCCCAGCAAGGAGCCTGCCCGGAAGCCCCGGGAAATTGAGCATGAACGGCTCTATGGCTCCTTCGGAACCAATTTTGCCCGGACGGAGACCGCGGCCAAGCGGGATCTGTACGAAAGCAGCGCACCGGCTGCTTCCGCCTTCTCCAGCGGAAACACCGGCGATGTGCCTACCTTTATGGGATCCAGCCGGCCCAGCATGGGCGTTCCCGGCATGGTGAACACCGGATCCTTCCAGACGGGCTTCAGCTATGCGCAAACCACACCGCAGGCCACCCGGCCCTTCCAGCCCATGGGGAACGCCCAGACGGGCAGCAACGCCCCGGCGGCGCAGAACAGCTTCAGCGCCGGACAGCCCCAGAACTATCAGCCGCTGTTTAACAGCAACGGCCAGGTGACCGGCCAGACCGGAAGCTTCCAGGCGATTCCGCAGAATCAGGCCATGACGACGGACGATCATGGTGTGCCCGGTTTCCTGAAGCGCAGAAAATAACCGGATTCCATGAAACAGCGGGCAGATGCCCGCTGTTTTTTTCGAAGCTGAAATTTTTTAAAAATTTTTTGAAAAAGCCTGTAACGAAACCTGTTTTTGCGCGTCTAATCGATGAGTCCGGCAGAAAGGAGGTGAGAAAGTGGACCGGGAACAGACCGAGCAACTGTACGAAGCCCATTACATGCGGGTATTCTCCTACGTGATGACGCTGTCGGGAGACCGGGCGCTGGCCGAGGAGATTACCCAGGAAACCTTCTTCCGGGCTTTCGCGAAGTCCGGAGAATTCCGGAAGGAATCGGATGAGGTAACCTGGCTGTGTGCCATCGCCAGGAACTGCTTCTACGACGAGAAGCGGAGAGAGAGCAAAACGGCACCGATTCCGGAGGAAGTACCGGATACGGGTAAAGGGATTGAGCTGGCCGCGGCGGATCGGGATTCCTCCTTTCGAATCCATGTGGCCCTGCACGCCCTGGAGGAACCGTATCGGGAGATTTTTGAACTGAGGGTTTTCGGGGAACTGAGCTTCCGGGATATCGGCACCATTTTCGGGAAGACCGAAAACTGGGCCCGGGTCACTTATCACCGAGCCAGACTGAAATTACAGGAAAGGATGGAAGCACAATGAAGATTTCCTGCGATGTCATCCGGGATCTGCTGCCGCTTTACGCGGATGACGCCTGCAGCCAGGACAGCCGCCGGATGGTGGACGAGCACCTGACAGAATGCGCAGAATGCAGCGGGATACTGAAACGGCTGCAGGATAATGAAATAGAGAACGACCTGCAGATGGAAAAGCAGGACGTGATAGAATACGGCGCCCGGAAATTCAAGCGGCGCTCCGCCACGGTGGGCTCCACGGTTTCCGGGGTGTTCATGATCCCGATCCTGGTGTGCCTGATCATCAACCTGATGACAGGGTCCGCGATGGGCTGGTTCTTTATCGTCCTTGCAGCCCTGGCCGTGGCGGCCAGCCTGATCATCGTTCCCATTATGGCCCCGAAGGATAAGGCCTTCTGGACCTTCTGCTTCTCCAGCGCAAGCCTGATTGTCCTGCTGGGCGTGGTCTGCCTGGTGAGCCGCGGAAACTGGTTCTGGGTGGCGGCAAGCGCGGTGGCCTTCGGGCTTTCGGTGGTTTTCCTGCCCTTCGTGATCCGGGCAAAGCCGCTGCAGAAATGGGTTGGAAAGACGAATAAGGCCCTGCTGGTGCTGGCTGCGGACGCGGCACTGTTCCTGAACATGATGAACGCGATCCGGATCCAGGGGAACGGAGGCCCCGGCTTCCTCACCCTTGTCGGAGCGGCAGCCGGAATCGGACTGGTGGTACTGGCTATTATGAGAAACAGGGGGATCATGAAATGAGCAGGGATCAGAAAATCAAAATCGCGATGGTGGTCTGCGCAACGGTGCTGCTGTGCGCAGTGATCATTACCTCCACCGGGATGCTGAAGACAACGGGGATCGGCGGATATGCCCACGCGGATCAGTATACCGCCGGCAGCGCTGAAATCACGGAGAGCGTGAAAAACCTGGACATCAACTGGACCAGCGGAAAGGTTACGGTGGCGCATCACGAGGAAAACACCGGGCTGATCCGGGAGGATGCGGAGCGGGAGCTTTCGCCGGACGACCAGATGCAATGGTGGCTGGAAGGGGACACCCTTCATGTTCAGTTCACAAAGCCCGGTATCCGGTGGAACCTGCCGGAAAAAAGACTGACAGTGACGCTGCCGGAAGGAGCGGAGCTGGAGAACGTACGGATTCATACGACCTCCGGAGATATGGAAATTCCGGAGATCCAGGCCGGGGAGCTGACGCTGGAATCCACCTCCGGAGATATTGACGTAACGACGGAAACCTATAAAACAGCCGTCTGCACGACCTCCGGGGACCAGAAGATCCGCCTGAGAGGGGAAACGGGAGGCATCGCGGCAGATTCCACCAGCGGAAGCATTGACCTGGAAACGGGGAAGATTATCGATATTGAAGCGGCCACGACCTCCGGCGGTGTGCGCGTGGTTTCCGAAGAAGCGGAAAACGTGATGGCCGCCTCCACCAGCGGACGCATCGATGTCTCCCTGGGAAAGGTCCGGGCGCTGGAAATCAACGCCACTTCCGGCCAGGTCCGGGCGGCGCTGCCGGAAGAACCCGGCTTTACAGCCCGGGTGAGCACCACCAGCGGCGACGTGACCTGCGAGCTTCCGGCCAGCAAGGACGGCGACCGGTATGTCTGCGGGGACGGCAGCGCGCAGGTGGAGATCACCGCCACTTCAGGGGATGTCCGGATTGAAGCGGCAGAGACGAAAAAAGACGAGGAATAAGTGCCGGTAATTTGCCAAACCGGTTCTGTATAAACCGAAAAAAACAGCTTATCATAAAACCGTTCCGCAAAGGAACTGAGGAGAAACGGAAGGAGAGATCTGACATGACATGGATGATGACAATCGCGGCAGGTGCGGCCCTGGGATATTTCCTGGTACAGTATTTATCCAGAAACAACCGGGCGGAGCAGGAGAACCGGTATCCTGAAAGCGGAAACGCGGAGACGGCGGAGGCGCAGCCGGTGACCGCCGGACGGCTGCATAAGAGCGGCACAGACAAAAAGATTGCCGGTGTATGCGGCGGCATTGCCGAATACCTGCGCGTGGATTCATCTGTGGTCCGGCTGGTGACGGTGCTGCTGGTGCTTGGATGGGGCAGCGGCCTGCTGGCTTACCTGATCTGCGCACTGGTGCTGCCGGAAGAATAATCCGCGCCCGGAGGAAAGGGGACATGACCCGGTTCATGTCCCTTCTTTTTTTTGCCTGAAGCACGGATCCCGGAAAAAAACATCCGAACAATTTACAAGCCGGACGGAAAGGGGTACAATACCATATGTTGTATTCCTCAAGGGAAAATGAAAGGAGAGATTGTGTTATGAAGGATCTGAAGAAGTACGTGGCCGAGTTTATCGGGACGGCGGTGCTTGTGGGCGTTGCCTGCGGCGTAGCCGGCCAGGTATGCGATGTCGGCGGCGCCGGCCCCCTGATGACCGCGCTGGCTTTCGGACTGGTGATTGTCGCGATGGCCTATTCCATCGGGAACATCTCCGGATGCCATATCAACCCGGCAGTGTCCCTGGCCATGCTGATCAGCAAGAAAATGAGCGTGAAGGATTTCTGCGGCTATGTGATCGCGCAGTTCCTGGGCGCCACGGCCGGCGCCGGCCTGCTGTATGCCCTGGTGCGGGACAATACCAAGCTGGGCGCCAACGGGCTTTACGGCGCGAATATCTGGACGGAGCAGACCGGCAGCATCTGGCTGACCTTTGCGATTGAAGCAGTGCTGACCTTCATCTTTGTACTGGCCATCCTGGGCGTGACCTCCAAGGAAAGCAACAGCTCCGTTGCCGGCCTGGTGATCGGCGGCGCCCTGGTGCTGGTTCACCTGATCGGCATTCCCTTCACCGGAACCTCCGTCAATCCGGCCCGGACCTTCGGACCGGCCCTGTTTGCCGGCACCCTTTCCACCTACTGGGTATTCCTGCTGGCTCCGCTGGCCGGCGGCGCGCTGGCAGCGGTGGTATACCGTTTCCTGTCCAAGGAGAACTGATTCGAAAAAGCAATCAAAACGGGAGCAGGGCAGTCAGCCCCTGCTCCCGTTTTCCATTCATGCGGAATTCAGACAGCCGGACGATACAGGAGATCCGTCCGGGCCAGGGAAAGCAGATCCTCCGGCCGGGACTGCGGCCGGATCCAGTCACGGACGGCGCTTTCGGGGAGAATCAGGGGCATCCGGTCATGGATAAAACGGATGGATTCTCCGGGCTCGCGCGTCAGAATGACAAAGCAGGGGACGCCTTCCTCCAGCCGGTACAGGCCGCACAGCCAGGTGAGCCCGGGAGCATCCGGGCAGAGGCGGTATTTCGTACCGGTTTTCTTTTTCCCGTCCGGTGAGACGGGATGCTCCCACTCAAAATAGCCGGAGGAGGGGACCGCGCAGCGGCGGGACAGCCAGGATTCCCGGAACAGGGGGCGGGCGGCAGCCGTTTCCGTCCTGGCGTTGATGAGCAGGCTTTTTCCGGTGAATCCCCATTTCATCGGGAAAACCGCGGGGGCGCCTTTCCGGCCCGTTGCCAGGACCGGCGCCGCGTCAGCGGGCCTGACCTCACCGGAAACGCGGAGGGAAGCGCGCGGAAAGAGGTTTCCCGCCAGCGGGGAACGGTTCATGGCCTCGATGATCGGGCGAAGCTCCGGTGATTCCTCCAGCAAATACCTGCAGCACATAGCATATACTCCGTGTGTTTCTGATGATTTCAGAGTATACCGCATTTTCATTTGCAGGATCAAGCAAAACCCTTTACAGTTTTTCTGAAAACAGGTAAAATAATCCATAAGGGAACCAAAACGGTATACAAATCATTAAAGGAGGAAACCTTATGAAGAAACTGCTTGGAATCATTCTGGCGATCGCGCTGCTGCTGGGCTGCGCCGCGGCAGAGGAAGCGGCCGCGCCCGCCCTGGAAAAAAACCTGGTGATTCTCTACACCAGCGACATTCACTGCGGCGTGGAAGCCGGATGGGGCTATGCCGGCCTGTACGCCATTAAAGAGTATTACGCGAAGGACAACCATGTGCTGCTGGTGGACGACGGCGACGCCATCCAGGGTGAACCGATCGGCACCATGACCAAGGGTGAATCCATCATCGATATCATGAACGCGGTGGGATACGACCTGGCGATCCCCGGCAACCATGAATTCGATTACGGAATGGATACTTTCCTGAGCCTGACCGAAAAAGCGAATTTCCCGTACATCTCCTGCAACTTCAACAAGGAAGGCGAACTGGTTTTCGCGCCCTACGCGATCAAGGAATTTGACGGCGTGAAGTTCGGCTTTGTGGGCGTAACGACCCCCACGACCCCGCGTTCCTCCACCCCGAAGTATTTCATGGATGAAACCGGAAAATTCATCTATGGCTTCATGGAAGATACAACCGGTGAAGCCGTTTACACGGCTGTCCAGAACGCGGTGGACGCTGCCCGGGCGGAAGGCGCGGAGTTCGTCATCGTCATGGGCCATATGGGCAACGAAGATGAAGTCACCCCCTGGAAGTACAGCGACGTTATCGAACACACCAACGGCATCAACGTGTGGCTGGACGGCCACAGCCATGATTCCGAACAGGTTGTGATGAAGAACAAGGACGGCGAGGACGTCATCCGCTCCGCCTGCGGCACCAAGCTGGAAAGCATCGGCGTGGTGACCTTCGGGACAGACGGAACCCTCACCGCCGATTTGCTGAACTGGAACCAGAAGGTTTCGGCTCCCAAGCTGCTGGGCCTGGAGAACGCAGGCGCGGACGCCGTGAAGGCGGAGACCAAAGACCTGGATGAAGCCCTGCAGAGCGTTGTGGCCCAGAGCGCGGTGGATCTGTATATCTACGATCCCACTGCGGTTACGGAAGAGGGCAAGCCGATCCGGATCGTCCGGCGGACGGAAACCAACCTGGGTGACCTGTGCGCGGACGCGTACCTGGATCAGTCCGGCGTGGCGGACATCGCCTTCGTGAACGGCGGCGGCATCCGGGTGCAGCTGAATGCCGGCGACCTGACGCTGAACAACATCCTGACCGTGCATCCCTTCGGCAACAGCCTGACCGTGATCGAAGTCAGCGGACAGCAGGTGCTGGACGCGCTGGAATGGTCCGTGCACTCCATGCCGGGCGAATTCGGCGGATTCAACCAGGTGGCGGGCCTGACCTTCGAAGTGGACGCGACGATTGAAAGCCCCGTCCTCCAGGATGAGAACCAGATGTTCGGCGGCGTCGACGACACCAAGGAGCGCCGGGTGCGCAACGTGCTGGTGGCCGGCGAACCGCTGGATCCTGAAAAGACCTACAAGCTGGCTTCCACGGACTACCAGCTGCTGAACAACGGCGACGGATATACCATGTATGAAGGCGCCAAGGTGCTGCAGGAATCCGTGAAGCTGGACAACCAGGTCCTGATCGACTACATCCGGGATACCCTGGGCGGCGTGGTCGGCGAAGGATATGACAATCCCTACGGCCAGGGACGTATCGTCTCGGTCGGCGGCGAAGAATAAGCCCTGATTCATTGCATACAACAGCCCCGGTTCATCTGAACCGGGGCTGCGTTCGTTTCCTCATGTTCCGACCACCCTGGCCAGGAGGAGCGGACCGTTTTTTTTCAGCCACTGCTCCTGAACCCTGTAATCAGGGAGGATGCGAAGCACTTCGGCATAGAAGGCGGAAGAGTGATTCATATATTTCCGATGACAGAGCTCATGGACGATGACGCTGTCCAGCACCTCCCGGGGAGCCAGCATCAGGAGGCAGTTGAAATTCAGGTTTCCGTTGCTGCTGCAGCTGCCCCAGCGGGTTTTCTGGCAGCGGATGGTGATGCGACCGTAGGTGACGCCGATCCGCCGGGCAAAATAGGCGGCCCGGTCCGGAATCAGGGTTTTGGCTTCCTGCGCCAGGGAACGGATTTCCGCTTCCGTAAGAGGCGGAACGCTTTTTCTGGCTTCCTCCTGGGCTTTTGATTTCGCCAGGTGCACTTCAATCCAGTTCCGCTTTTCCGCCAGGAAGCGGTCGATCTCCGCCCGGGTGGCCCGCAGGGGAACCCGCAGAATCAACCGGCCCTGACGGATCTCGGCACACAGGGTTTTCCGCCGGCTGCGGATGATTTCCATGTCCATGGTTGTACCTCACTCAACTTTTCCCCGCAGCCCCCTGCTCCCGGCTTTTGAGGGACAGAGCGCAGGAGCATGCCGGAGAACTGACTCCGGGAACGTATTGCGAACAGACAGCGGACGGCATGCTCCGGCAGCTACAGCGTGATTTTCTGAACGCGCAGGATTTTTCCGTCCCGGAGGGTCAGTCTGGCCATGGTGACCTCTCCTCCGAACCGTGCCCGGCCGCAGCTGCCGGGATTGAGCCAGAGGCGCCCGTCGATCCATTCCTCGCTGTAAAGATGCGTATGGCCAAAGATGACGGCCTGGATTCCTTCCAGGTTCCGGGGAACATCATAGGGCTCATGGGTCATGACAAAGGAAACGCCCGCAATTTCAAACCGCAGGGTTCCGGCAAGATCCCGGAGCCCGGGCTGCCAGCGGTCATTGTTTCCCCGGACCGCATAGATGGAACCGTACAGGCGCAGCTCATCCAGATCTGTTTCCGAGATGATATCCCCGGCATGCAGGATATGGGTGCAATCCTGCAGCGCGGCGACGACCTCCCTGCGCAGCAGGCCGTGGCTGTCTGAAATGACGGCAACGTGAACGGCCTGATCCTTCTTCTCCGGCTGATTCATCCGGCACCCGCTCCTTTTCCCGGTGAGATTCGCTGCTTATGATTTCCAGATTATACCGGAAGCGGGGGCCGGTGTAAAGAAAACACAGGGAAAAAGCAGGAATAACCGGGCGTTGTATGATATGCTCTGTGCATTGATATCCCCTGAAGAGGAGGAAATCCTGCATGCAGAGAGGCGGCGGACCCCGGAGCCGGGGAATGTTCCTGACCGAAGATGAAAAACAAAACGCACCGAAGGTAACGAAGGAGCTGCTGCTCCGGGTGTTTTCCTACCTGAAGCCCTACTGGAAGCAGATGACGCTGGTGTTTGCCTGCATTATCGTCGCGTCGGTCTGCAGCCTGTTTCCATCCATCCTGACGGGCAGCATCATCGATGTGCTGACAGGAAAGAACCTGGGCGGATGGATCGGGGAAGGCATCTCCGCACTGATCCGGCTGATCCTGGTTTCACTGGCACTGCATTTCGCCTCCAACCTGATCGGCGTCGGACAGTCCTATCTGAACAACTGGATCGCGCAGCATATTTCCTATGATATGCGGAACCAGATGTACAGCCACCTGCAGAAAATGAGCCAGCGCTTTTTCACATCTGCCAACCAGGGAGATATCATTACCCGGATGACCAGCGATATCTCCGGAGTGGAATCCGTGGTCAGCAACACGTTTGCCAGCATCCTGTCCAATCCCATTACGCTGGTTGTTGCGCTGATTGCCATGTTCCAGAAGAACTGGATCCTGGCGCTGGTGGGTATTGTGGTGGTTCCGCTGTTTACGCTGCCGACGCGGATGGCCGGGAAAACCCGCTGGAAGCTGGCGGGAAAAGCCCAGGAATGCAACGATGAAATCAACGGAATCCTGAATGAAACGCTCTCTGTCAGCGGGCAGCTGCTGGTGAAGCTGTTCGGCCGGGAAAAAGCGGAGTACAAACGATACGAGGAAGCCAACGGACGGATGATCCGCCTGCGGATCCGGGAACAGATGGCCGGCCGGTGGTTTTTCATGCTGCTGAGCACCCTGATGACCATCGGGCCGATGCTGCTGTACCTGGTGGGCGGTATCCTGATGATGAAATACGACAGCAGCCTTTCCGTCGGTGACATCACGGTCCTGGTAGCCCTGCTGAACCGGATGTACGGGCCGGTGAACAGCCTGCTGAATGTCCAGGTGGACTGGATCCGGTCCATGGCGATGTTTACCCGGATCTTCGAGTATTATGACATGAAACCGGAGATCGACGACCGGCCGGATGCGATGGAGCTGACGAACGCGAAAGGCGAGATCCGGTTTGACCACGTCTTCTTCAGCTATGACGGGGAACGGCAGATCCTGAAGGATATCAATTTTACGCTGAAGAGCGGGGACTGCGTGGCCATCGTGGGTCCCAGCGGAAGCGGGAAGAGTACGATCGTGAACCTGATTCCCCGGCTGTGGGAGGCGACGAAGGGCAGCGTGACCTTTGACGGGAGGGATGTCCGCGAATGGACGCTGCATTCCCTGCGGGACGAGGTGGGCGTGGTGACGCAGGAAACCTACCTCTTTAACGGAACCATCCGGGAAAACCTGCTGTATGCCAAGCCGGAGGCAACCGAAGAGGAAATGATCCAGGCCTGCAGACAGGCGAATATTTATGACTTTATCGAAAAACAGCCGGAAGGGCTGGATACCATGGTCGGAAACCGGGGACTGAAGCTTTCCGGAGGAGAAAAACAGCGCATCTCCATTGCCCGGGAGCTGCTGAAGGACCCGGCACTGCTGATTTTTGACGAGGCTACCTCCGCCCTGGATTCGATTTCCGAGGCTGCGATTCAGGCCGCCATCAATCCGCTGATCGAGGAGAGGACCTCCATCCTGATTGCGCACAGGCTTTCCACGATCCTGGCGGCGGACGAGATCCTGGTGGTCCGGGACGGCACGATTGTGGAGCGCGGGACGCACAAGGAACTGGTGCATGCGGGCGGAACCTACCAGGAGCTGTACGAAACCCAGTTCAGCAAGGCAATGGAATAAGCCGGTTCAAAGGATACTTTTCCGGAATCCCCAAATGTGCTATAATTTTCCATGAACAGAAAACCGCATATCACGGAGGGAATCCATCCGCGAATTCAGCGGGGAGGGAGCAGCATGGTTCGCACGATTATCCGGGATCCGGCGTTTCTCAGTCAAAAATCAAAACCCGCAACCGCCGAGGACCTGCCGGCGGCGCAGGACCTGGCGGATACCCTGAGGGCACACCTGGACGAGACTGCCGGGCTGGCTGCCATTATGATCGGCGTGCGAAAAAGAATCATTGCCGTATGCAACGGGCCGATGATCATTCCTATGCTGAATCCGAAAATCCTCAGCGGTTCCGGGCAGTACGAGACGGAAGCAAGCTGTTTTCTGGCGGACGGGAAGCGGCATACCGCAGCCCGGTACAGGACCATCCGGATCCGGTGGCAGGATCAGCAGATGAAGGAGCATACGACCATCCTGGACGGATTCACAGCGGAGACGGTCCAGCATATGATCGATCACTGCAACGGGAAGGCGGAGTAGCCGGGAGCGGTGAGCAATCCGTATTTTTCCTTCAGGGAGAGGATGCGGCGGAGGCTTTCATCCAGACGCTTTTCGGTAAGCCTTCCGCTGCTCAGCGCATCCATGACCCCCTGATAAGCATTGGTGAAATTATACGGCAGGAGAAGCATATCCGCGCCGGCCTCCAGGGCCAGGACGCAGGCTTCCCCGGAGCCGTATTTTTCTTTGACTGCACTCATTCTCAGGGCATCCGTGATAATGACGCCGCTGAAGCCCAGCTCATCCCGGAGAAAAGCGATGACCGCGGAAGAGAGGGAGGCAGGCGCGCCGGGATCCACCCGGACGGCAACCTGATGGGAAATCATGACCATTTCCGCATCAGCCGCAATGCCGGCAGAGAAGGGAATGAAATCCACCCTGCGCCAATCCTCCGGCGTTTTTTCGGAAATACCGGCACCGGTGTGGGTGTCGCCGGATACGGCGCCAAGGCCGGGAAA
>ODAI013706883.1_pt1 | contig 38615 bp, 29 predicted proteins | sample 1539321 | NCBI WGS metagenome assembly ODAI01 (sample SAMN02144231, study PRJEB22623) | gut metagenome | biome: sheep rumen | host: Ovis aries | place: New Zealand
ACAAAACCGTTGGCTTCAATAGCCTGACTATAGGGGCCGATGGCGGCCGGAGCGTTTTTGGTTGAAATAACTTTCATCTGATTTGTGATGGTTAAAGGTTAAACCGTTTTTTTCTTTTTGGCGATGCAAATATACAAAATTAAAATGGCACTACGCAACTTTTTCCCGAAAAAAAGCAAACAATCCCCTTCCCCGCTCTTCTCTCCTTCCCTTCTTTGTTGCGGCTTATGCATGCTCGCCACACTCCTTTTCAGCAATTGCCGGAGCTCACTCGCGCTGAAAGAGGGCGACTTGCTCTTCCATGTGTCGCCAGAACAGAACGCCATCACCGAGGTCACTCCCGGCATGATTGACCATGTTGCCATCTATCTGGGCCGTGGAGAAGTCATCGAAGCCGTTGGCCGGGGAGTCGTCGTCACGCCCATCGATTCACTTCAGCACCAAGACGGCCTTTACCTTGTGGGCCGCACCAAGGCCGACATCGCTTCATCCCTCAGCAATGCCAAGCGCTTTCTCGGGCGCAGCTACGACTGGTTCTACCTGGCCGACAACGACGAAATCTATTGTTCCGAACTCGTTCAGTTCTCATTCGTCGACAAACAGGGGCAGCCGATGTTCTCTCCCATACCCATGTCCTTCCACGACAGCACGGGCAAAATCACGGACTATTGGACCCAGTTCTATGCCCGACACGACATGAACGTGCCCGAAGGAGCGCCTGGAACCAACCCGTCGGAACTCGCTCAGCGGCCTGCCGTCAGGCTGCTTGGCCCACTCAAGACCGACGGCCGAATCAGCAGGCAGAAGCCTTCGTTGCGTTAAAAAGTTTAAAACAGCAAGAAACCTCTCTCTAATTCAAATATTTTTTAGTAATTTTGTAGGCCGAATAAGAAACAACTGCACAACTGTAAAATTCTAATTCAACAAATTTTATACACAAAAGATTATGACTATCAACGATTTCAACTTTGCCGGTAAGAAGGCAATCGTGCGCGTTGACTTCAACGTGCCCCTCGATGAAAATGGTAAAATCACCGACGACACCCGTATTCGTGGTGCCCTTCCCACTCTGAAGAAGATTCTTGCAGACGGTGGTGCACTCATCATCATGAGCCACATGGGTAAGCCCAAAGGCAAAGTGAACCCGAAGCTCTCGCTCGGTCAGATCAAGGACGCCGTTGCTGAGGCACTTGGCGCTCCCGTTCTGTTTGCCCCCGACTGCGCCAAGGCAAAGGAGCAGGCCGACGCCCTGAAGGCTGGTGAGGTGCTGCTGCTTGAGAACCTGCGCTTCTATCCTGAGGAAGAAGGCAAGCCCGTGGGTGTTGAAAAGGGCACTCCCGAGTACGAAGAGGCCAAGAAAGCCATGAAGGCCAGCCAGAAGGAGTTTGCCAAGACATTGGCTTCTTACGCTGACTGCTATGTAATGGATGCCTTCGGTACTGCTCACCGCAAGCACGCTTCTACTGCTGTTATCGCTGACTACTTCGACGCTAACAACAAGATGCTGGGTCTGCTGATGGAGAAGGAGGTACAGGCTGTTGACAACGTGCTCAGCAACATCAAACGTCCGTTCGTTGCTATCATGGGCGGTTCTAAGGTATCTTCTAAGATTGGTATTATCGAGAACCTGCTGGGCAAGGTTGACAAGCTCATCCTCTGCGGTGGTATGACCTACACCTTTGCAAAGGCTCACGGTGGTGAGATTGGCGACTCTATCGTTGAAATGGACAAGCTGGATGTAGCCCTGGGTGTTGAGGAGCTGGCCAAGAAGAACGGAGTAGAGCTCGTGCTGGGTTCTGACTGCACCGCCACCAACGGTCTCGACTTCGACACCATGAGTGTGAAGCCTGGTGCTGAGATTATCAACTGCCCTGCCAACAAAGTTCCTGCTGGTTTCGAGGGTGTTGACGCTGGTCCTGAGAGCCAGAAGGCTTTCGCAGCTGCTATCGCAGGTGCTAAGACCATCCTGTGGAACGGTCCTGCCGGTGTCTTCGAGTGCGATACTTTCACTCCAGGTTCTCGTGCCATCGGTGATGCTATCGCCAAGGCAACTGCCGAGGGTGCTTTCTCTCTGATTGGCGGTGGTGATTCCGTAGCTTGCGTTAACAAGTTCGGTCTAGCTGACAAGGTTTCTTACATCTCTACTGGCGGCGGTGCTCTGCTCGAGGCAATTGAGGGTAAGATTCTCCCAGGCGTTGCTGCTATAAAAGGTGAGTAAATGACTGTTTAATTGAGAATTAAGTTGAAAAAAATTTATAGCTTTATCATGATGGCCGCACTGCTTTCAGCTTGCGGCCATCGTGCTTCTCAGCAGGGTGCTGAAGAGACTGATTCCGTTGCAGTTGCGCATGAATTCCAAGTAGATAGCATTTGCGTAGAGCGCGAAGACTCTATGGCAAGCGTAACCATCAGCATCGACTGGCCTACCAGTGGCAGCGATTCACTGATGCAGTCCATCCGTCAATATCTCTGTGAGGAACTGGCTTCCTCCCCTATTCAGGAAGGCGAGCCAACGGTGAAGTATTACGACAATCCGCTGGAGGCGGTCAAGACGACAGCCGACAATCGTTATGAGGAGCTGGCAGCCTCGTGGAAGGAAATCCGGTCCAACGGCTATCCTGGCATGGAGTTCTCTTTCTTTCTACACTCCATGCTGTTGGAGAATGCAGAGCGGTATGTTACCTATCTGACCAAAAGCGAAGGGTTTCAGGGCGGTGCCCACGGTTTTGCCTCAGCAGCAGGACAGACCTTCCGCAAAAGCGATGGTAAGCACATCGGTTATAAGACAGTGTATAACAACAAGACGGAGAGATTCGAACAGCAAGACCAGACACTCTTCAAAGACACAAAGTCGCCCAAATTGTATGCCCTCATCAAGGAAGGCGTTCGAAGCTATTTCAAGGAGTTCGACGAGCCCGTTGTCACTGACGAACAGCTGAAAGACCTGCTCATCAGCGTGGATGATATCAACCGCATCCCTCTACCCAGTGCACCCCCGACTTTCACCAAGAAGGGTCTCGCATTTCTCTACCAGCAGTACGAGATTGCCCCTTACGCTGCAGGCATGGTCAACTTCGACATTCCCTACGACAAGATACGCCCCTTCCTTACCCCGGAGGCAGCAGACCTCATTCCCCAGTAAATTTTTGTAACCATTTATTTGGTTGTTTAAATTGAATTTGCTATCTTTGCCAAGAATTTACTAAACCCCAAAAGAATAGACAATGAAAAAGCTGTTATTCATCGTAGGTCTCGCCTTGACTAGCGTGACAGCATCAGCACAGGACGAAGTTGGTCTGCCTGCCGGGCTTTTCACACTGGAATGGAAGTTTAACCCCTTTGACTACGAGTCTAAACCCGTGAAAGTGGCACAGTTAAACGGACGTTTGTTCCTCAACGACAAGAGTGCTGTCCGCATGGGCGTTGGTGTAGGATTCGACAGAGATACTGACGAGAAGACCATCTCAGAAATAGTAGAAGCAAGTAAGACGGAAGGCATCAGCAAGATTACCAACGATGCTTTGACGCTCAGGTTCTCGTTGGGCTATGAGTATCATTTTGCCAACACGGGACGTCTGGATTTCTACGGCGGTCTGGAAGGAGGTTATCTGGGACGTTTCTATTCGGGTACTAAGGAGATAAGCACCACGACCGTTCAAATTTTATCATCGTCATACGTCGCAAGCGAAAACTTCCAGAACACGGAGTATAACAAGCGTAATTCGGATGGTGACAAGTTGAACGAGAATGGCATCTTCGGAACCATTTTCACAGGTATTGACTTCTATGTTTACAAGAAACTGTATATCGGTGCCGAACTGGGTGTTACCTTCAATACGGGGAAGAAAAAGAACGGCAACTATACGGAAGTGACAGGCAACAAGGAAATCATCGGCGAAAACGTTATTCCTGGTCTAACCACCAAGTATTCTTCGGAGACGGGCATTTACACGGACTCTACCGGAAAAGTGGAAAACCGACCTGTTTACGAAACAAAAGGATCATATACTAAAGTTTATATCGAACCCGCCATTCGCATTGGTTGGATGTTCTAAAAAAATAACTATTATACTTATGAGTAAGAAATTCATTATTGGAGATCGCACCAAAGATGAGTGGATCTCTGTTCTCGACACCGAGAAGAAAAAACTGGAGTTTACCAACCACATTGCAACAGCCAAGGAGTTCCACGGCTTCGAGGATACCAAGACCGTGCTGAAAAAGTTGCAGGAGACAGGTTACTTTACCGACCTGCAGGTTTATGTGAAAGACGAAGACGGCAAGGCATATCGCCCCAACGAGAGTGACGCTTTCCACATGTAAGCTTATGCAATACAGAGAATTAGGTAAAACAGGAATGAAGGTGTCGGAGCTAGGCTTCGGCGCTTCTTCTTTGGGTGGTGTGTTCCATTCTTTCAACGAGAACCGTGGCATTGACGCCGTTTTTGCCGCTGTCGATGCAGGTATCAACATCATCGACGTGTCGCCATATTACGGTCATTATAAAGCAGAAATCGTACTGGGAAAAGCCCTCAAGGATATTCCGCACGACAAATTCTTCCTTTCTACCAAGGTCGGTCGCTACGGCAAGGACGGCGTCAACACATGGGATTACTCGGCCAAGCGTGCCAAGGAGAGCGTCTATGAGAGTCTGGAGCGCTTGCACATCGACTATATCGACATCATCAACGTTCACGACATTGAGTTCCAAGGCCGTATGGAAGGCGGACTGCAGAAGGTGGTAGACGAGACCCTGCCCGCACTGCATGAACTGAAGAAGGAAGGCGTCGTGAAGCATGTGGGTATTACCGACCTTCAGTTGGAGAATTTGAAATGGGTTATCGAGCATGCTGAGCCGGGTATGGTGGAAAGTGTCATGAACTTCTGCCACTACTGTTTGTGCGACGATAAGCTGGTGGATTTTATGGATTTCTTCGACGAGCGCGGCATTGGTGTGCTGTCTGCATCGCCTTTCAGCATGGGACTGCTCACTGAGCGCGGCGTGCCCGACTGGCATCCTGCTCCCAAGCCTTTAGTAGAGGTTTGCCGCAAGGCTGCCGACTATTGCAAGCAGAAGGGTTATCCCATCGAGAAACTCGCCATGCAGTTCTCATGCTCTAATCCTCGCATCGCCTCTACCGTGTTCAGCACCACGCGACCTGAAGCTATTAAGGCCAACATCGCCTATATCGAGGAACCGATGGACGAGCAACTGGTGAAGGAGGTTCGTGAAATTATTGGTGACCAACAACGCGTCAGTTGGGCAAACACATAAAGATGTCTGATGGAAGAAGTAAGATGTAAGATAATTGATGCACATGCGCACCTGTGGCTAAATGTAGATACGGTGGTGAATGGACAGCCCATCCACCCTCTTGAGCCTAACCGTAGCCGTAGCATCTTCTTCGGCGAGGAACGTCAGATGCTGCCGCCCTACATGACGGACGGGCAAAACACAGCTGAGCGTTTTCTGTCCAACATGGACTATGCGCAGGTTTCTGCAGCTGTCATTACTCAGGAGTTTATCGACGGACTGCAGAACAGCTATCTGATGCAGGTTCAACAACGCTACCCCACCCATTTCTTCTGTTTCGGAATGCCGGACACACGTAAGACAGGATTCTTCGTTGAAGGCCAAGATCTCATTCAACAGGGCTTCCGTGGGTTGAAAATTCCTGCTGCCAGACTGCCACAGCAGTTCCTCAACGACGAGATGATGCAACTGATGCACCTGATGGAAGACCGCGGCATCATTCTCGGCATCGAACTCGCCGACGGCGACGCACAGGTGGGACAGATGGAAGAGATTATCAGTGAGTGTCCACAATTAAAGATAGCCATAGGCCATTTCGGCATGGTGACTCGCCCTAACTGGATGAATCAGATTCGTCTGGCTCGCCATGAGAATGTCTATGTGGAGAGTGGTGGTATCACATGGCTTTTCAACGACGAGTTCTACCCCTTCCCATCTGCCATCCGCGCCATCAAAGAAGCTGCTGATGCCGTGGGTATCGAGAAACTGATGTGGGGCTCCGACTATCCGCGTACCATCACTGCCATTACGTATAAGATGTCCTACGACTTCGTTACCAAAAGCAAAGAACTGACTGACAACGAGAAAACCCTGTTCCTTTCAGAGAATGCCAAGCGCTTCTTCGGCTTTGGCAAACTCATCGAACTTCCCTACATCAAAAACATGAGCGAATAATATTTTTGAATCAAATAAGATGAAAGCAATACAAATTACCGAACCTTCCGTGATGAAGGTCGTTGACATTGAGAAACCTCAATGCGGAGCAGACGAAGTGCTGCTGAAGATACATTACGTTGGATTTTGCGGTAGCGACCTTAACACCTATCGCGGACTGAACCCGATGGTGAAAATGCCCGTGATTCCCGGACATGAGATTGGTGCAGAGATAGCCAAGACGGGAGCAAACGTACCAGCTCACCTGAAGGCAGGAATGGCTGTTACCGTCAATCCATACACCAATTGCGGACATTGTCCGTCGTGTAAGAACCGGCGCTATAACGCCTGTCAGCACAATGAGACACTAGGTGTTCAGCGCGATGGTGCCATGCGCGAATACATTGCCGTTCCCTGGCAGAAAGTTATCCCCATCGGCAACATCACCGTAGAGCATGCTGCCATCATCGAACCAATGTCTGTTGGATTCCATGCCGTCAGCCGCGCTCAGGTGGTTGACACCGATACCGTTATGGTCATTGGTTGTGGCATGGTGGGTGTTGGTGCTGTAGTTCGTGCCATCATGCGCGGCGCTAAGGTCATTGCCTGTGATATGGACGACGAGAAACTGGCCATTGTGCGTGGCTTGGGAGCTGAATACACCATCAACAGCGCCAAGGAGAACGTTCACGAGCGCCTGCAAGAAATCACCCAAGGTGCCGGTCCTGATGTCGTCATCGAAGCTGTGGGTGCTCCCGTCACCTATCAGATGGCAGTCAACGAAGTCGCCTTCACAGGTCGCGTTGTTTGTATTGGTTATGCCAAGCAGGACGTACAGTTCACCACCAAGCTCTTCGTACAAAAAGAGCTTGACATCCGTGGCTCTCGCAATGCACAGCCCGAGGACTTCGAGGGCGTCATCCGCTATCTCGAGAAGAACAACCCACCCTACGACATCCTGATTTCCAATGAAGTAAACCCGGAACAAGCCGAAAAGGCTATGAAACAATGGATGGAAGCACCTGCTAAGGTGTTTCGCATCCTCGTAAAATTCACATAATAACATGAGAAAACAGCTATTCATTACAACAACTCTGTGCCTTCTCTCCTTCGCTGGTCTGATGGCACAGACTCTTCATGTGGCTTCACCAGACGGGAAGCTACAAGTGAACATTGCCTGTGAACAAGGACGGGCCAGTTATAGTGTCAACTACGATGGTAAGAGCATGGTAACAACCTCTGCCCTCGGACTGAAGGCAGACATTGGCGACTTCACCAAAGGACTCACATTAAAAGACAGCAAGCAGAGTCGCATTGACAGAAGCTACACCATGACGCGCACCAAGACATCGTCGTCGCACTTCATTGCCAACCAATTGGACATACAACTGGAGAACAACGAAAGGCTACCCCTTACTATTACCTTTGTGGTAAGCAACAACGACGTGGCTTTCCGCTACACCTTATTAAAAGGAAAGGGCGAGTTCTGCGGCAGCGCCGTCATAAAGAAGGAGGCTACCGCCTTCAACTTCCCGGAGAAAGCCACCAGCTTCATCTGTCCACAGAGCAAGACCATGGTGGGATTTGCCCAGACCAAGCCTTCGTATGAGGAGGAATACACGGCTGACGCACCCCTTGCCAAGCCCTCAGCTTTCGGTGAGGGATATACCTTCCCCTGTCTCTTCCATATCGCAGAAGACGGATGGGTACTGGTCAGCGAGACAGGCACCAACGGACATTATGTAGGCTCCCACCTGAGCGACTATCAGCCAGGCAATGGATATAGCATCACCTTCCCCAATAAAGACGAGATGAAAGGAATGGGAAGCCACTATGCTGCCATAGCCCTGCCCGGTCATACCCCTTGGCGCACGCTGACCATTGGCTCCACCCTTGAACCCATTGTTGAAACCACCATTCCCTACGATGTGGTTGAGCCTCTGTACGAGGCTTCCACCAACTACAAGCCAGGGCGTTATACCTGGGGTTGGATACTCTGGCAGGATGCCTCCACCAACTACGATGATCAGGTCAAGATGATAGATGTCGCTGCTACGATGGGCTATGAATACACCCTCGTCGATGCCTTGTGGGACACGCAGATTGGCCGTGAGCGCCTGGAGCAGCTCTCCAAGTATGCACAGAGCAAGGGCGTCAAGCTCTTATTGTGGTACAATTCCAACGGCACATGGAACGATGCTCCACAAGGCCCACGCCACGGCATGAGTACCGCTATTGCCCGCGAACGTGAGATGGCATGGATGGAGCGAATCGGCATAGCAGGTATCAAAGTTGACTTCTTCGGAGGTGACAAGCAGGAGATGATGCAACTCTATGAAGACATTCTGGCCGATGCCAACCGTCACAAGCTACAGGTCATCTTCCACGGATGCTCCCTGCCTCGCGGATGGGAACGCATGTATCCTAACTTCGTAGCTAGCGAAGCCTTCCTTGCTTCCGAGAACATCTTCTTCACAGAATACCACGCCAAGAAAGAAGGCTTTGAACTCACCATGCACCCCTTCTCACGCAATGCTGTAGCAGCTGCAGACTGGGGCGGCGTCCTCATGAACCGCTATATGAGCCGTGACAACAAGAGCCGTCACCAGCGCTATACCAGCGACATTTTTGAAATGGCCTCATCTATTGTTATCCAGACTAGCGTTAACTGCGTGGCTATCTATCCCAACAACCTCGAGGAACTTCCTCAGTTCGAACTCGATTTCCTGCGTGAGATTCCTACCACATGGGACGAGGTTCAATACATAGACGGTTATCCAACCCAATTCGTAGTACTTGCCCGTCGTACAGGCAATAAGTGGTACGTCGGTGGACTCAATGGAACCCAGGAGAAGAAGGTACTCACCCTCTCCCTCCCCATGTTCGCAGGTAAGACTGTCAGATACTATACCGACAAGCCACAGAAGAAGGGCGAACTGCTCCCCACCTCTGAACTAAAAACCCTGAAGGTTGGAGCGGACGGCAAGGCAAAGGTGTCCATTCAGGCTATGGGTGGAATTATCCTCGCCGATATTTACTAAAAATGGCGTGGAAACTGAAATATCGATGCACTACGTGCGGCTATGAAGCCGAGGTGTATGAGGGGCGTGGTCTCTTCCGGCAAGAGATTACGCCCATTTCTTGCTGTGATTGCAAAACCATCCAAAACATCGTTGTGGGCGGGATCATTGCCGATGTTGCTCCCTCCTACCGAAGCGAGGTAGGTAGGCTATGCCTACAATGCGGAAGCGCCAACATCAAGATATGGGATAAACGCACCTGTCCAAAATGTCAGGGTGAGATGCAGGAAACTGGCGAGAAAGAATTCTGGACTTAGCGATGAATTCAAGAGAGAACCGACGATAATCTTACCATGATAAGCATTTACATCAAGTGATATAATAATAAAAAAAGAACAATTCTTTTGCGTTTTCCATTTTTTATGTTAATTTTGCATCGCCGATGGATGAAGCCCCACTTGTCAAGGGGTACCGTTAGGCAAGAAAAATAGCATAGAAATATGAAAGTATTAAAATTTGGCGGAACGTCCGTAGGTTCCGTAAAAAGCATTCTTAGCTTGAAAAATATTGTGGAGGCAGAGGCTCGGACGCAACCTGTCATAGTAGTAGTAAGTGCACTTAGCGGCATTACCGACAAGTTGATTGCGACCTCGCAAATGGCTCTCAGGGGTGATGATCGCTGGCGTGATGAATTTGATGCTATGGTTACCCGCCATCATCAGATGATAGACACTATCATCACCGACGACAAGAAACGAGTAGATTTATTTAATAAGGTTGACCAGCTTTTCGATCAGTTGAAAAGTATTTATTATGGTGTCTTCCTCATTCACGACTTAAGCGAGAAGACGCAAGCTGCCATTGTAAGCTATGGCGAGCGCCTGTCGTCGAACATCGTAGCTTCCCTCATCAAGGGTGGCGTTCGCATGAACAGCCGTGACTTTATACGTACGGAGCGCAAGAACGGCAAGCACACGCTGGATAGCGAACTGACGGTTCATATGGTCCGTGAGGCTTTCGCTCCCTTCTTTAGTGACACAGCAACCAGCAACAAAATGGTAGCCGTTGTGCCTGGCTTTATTTCCCGTGATCGTGATACTGGCGAAACCACCAATTTAGGTCGCGGTGGTTCTGACTATACCGCTGCCATTATTGCGGCAGCATTGGATGCAGAGGTTTTAGAGATTTGGACTGATGTTGACGGTTTCATGACTGCCGACCCCCGTGTCATCAAGACAGCCTATACAATCAACGAGTTGTCATACATCGAAGCGATGGAGCTTTGTAACTTCGGTGCCAAGGTAATCTATCCGCCAACTATCTATCCTGTCTGTGTCAAGAATATTCCCATCAAGGTGAAGAACACCTTCAACCCCGAACATCCAGGAACTCTTATCAAGGACCATATTGAGAACGATCAAAAGCCGATTAAGGGAATTTCCTCTATTAAGGGCACTACACTCATTACGGTGACAGGTCTTTCGATGGTAGGCGTAATTGGTGTCAATCGACGTATTTTCACAACGCTGGCCAACAAGGGAATATCAGTATTCATGGTATCACAGGCCTCTTCAGAGAACTCAACCTCTATCGGTGTTCGAGACGAGGATGCGGAGGCAGCTGTTGAGGTACTGAACGAACAATTCGCCAAAGAGATAGAGACAGGTGCCATGTTCCCCATGCATGCTGAGAGCGGACTGGCTACTATCGCCATTGTAGGTGAGAATATGAAACACACACCTGGTATTGCAGGTAAATTGTTTGGAACGCTGGGCCGTTCGGGTATCTCAGTAATAGCCTGTGCACAAGGTGCCTCCGAGACCAACATTTCGTTTGTTGTCGATGGGCGTTTCCTACGTAAGTCACTCAACGTTTTGCACGATTCGTTCTTCTTGTCAGAGTATAAGGTGCTCAACCTTTTCATCTGTGGCGTAGGTACTGTGGGAGGTAAACTTATCGAACAGATACGCTCTCAATACGAAGAACTAATGCAACGTAACGGTCTAAAGCTCAACGTTGTAGGTATTGCATCCTCAAAGAAATATTTACTCGATCGTGATGGCATTGACCTCTCCACCTATAAGGAACAGTTGAGCAATGCTCCCCTACCAGAACAGAAGCTGGGCGATGCCATTATTCAGATGAACATCTTCAATTCCGTTTTTGTGGATTGCACGGCAAGCAAGGATATTGCAGGGTTGTATCAAACTTTCCTGGAGCACAACATCAGCGTCATTGCAGCAAACAAGTTAGCCGCTTCAAGCGATTACGACAACTATATCAAGCTGAAGAAGACCGCTCGCAACCGAGGTGTATGGTTCCGCTATGAAACCAACGTAGGCGCAGGACTACCTATTATCGGTACTATCAACGACCTTCGCAACTCTGGCGACAAAATCCTGAAGATTGAGGCCGTGCTCTCGGGAACATTGAACTTCATCTTCAACGAGCTCAGCGCCTCTGTGCCCTTCTCTGAAACGGTTCGCCGCGCCAAGGAACAAGGCTATTCTGAGCCTGACCCACGCATAGACCTTAGCGGAACTGACGTTATCCGAAAACTGGTGATTCTAACTCGCGAAGCAGGCTACAAAGTAGAACAGCAAGACGTAGAGAAACACCTCTTTGTGCCCGACGACTATTTCATGGGATCTGTAGATGACTTCTGGGCTAAGTTGCCAGCACTGGATGCCGACTTTGAGAAACGCCGTCAACAACTGGAGACCGAAGGTAAGCGTTGGCGCTTTGTTGCCACGATGGAGCATGGAAAGACCAATGTCGCCTTGAAAGAAGTAGATAGCAATCATCCCTTCTATAATTTGGAAGGCTCCAACAACATCGTGCTTCTTACCACCGAACGCTATAAAGAGTACCCCATGCAGATTCAAGGCTATGGCGCAGGCGCCTCTGTTACGGCTGCCGGAGTGTTTGCCAATATCATGTCAATTGCCAACATCTAGAAGAAGCGTCTTATGAAGCATATAATTATTTTGGGAGACGGAATGGCAGACCACAAGGTGGCTAGCCTTGGTAACAAGACCCTTTTGCAATATGCACGTCCGGAATATATGAATCTGTTAGCTAGAGAAGGACGAACGGGACGACTGATAACAGTTCCCGAAGGATTCCCTCCTGGTTCCGAGGTTGCCAACACAGCCATTCTAGGCTACGACCTCAATCATGTTTACGAAGGACGCGGTCCTCTGGAAGCTGCCTCCATTGGCTACGAAATGGCAGATGACGATTTTGCTATCCGTTGTAACATCATCACGCTGGAGGACGGCAAAATTATCACCCACAATGGGGGAAACCTGGAAACTGCTGATGCCGACGTATTAATAAAATACCTGAACGAAAAGCTTGCTAAACCTATCAATGAACGGGAAAGGCTACGGGTAGGCGCGCCAGCAGGAATGGGATGTGAACGCGTGAAGTTCGTTACAGGCATCCAGTATCGCCACCTCTTAATAATAAAGGGAGGCAATAAGCACATCACATGCTATCCGCCGCACGACCATCCTAACGAACCTTGGCGTTCCCTGTTGGTCATCCCCGAAACGGGTTACGTGAACGATGCTGTCGCAGACAACACCCGTCTCACTCCTCAACAAACTGCCGACTTGCTGAACTACTTGATTATCAGTTCACAGGAACTATTAGCAAACCATCCTTATAATTTGGCTAAGGCCGCCAAAGGGGAGCGACAAGCCAACAGCATCTGGCCTTGGAGCGGTGGTTATCGTCCTTCTATGAAGACCTTGATGCAACAATATCCCGACATCAAGAGCGGGGCTGTCATTTCAGCAGTTGACCTGATTCAGGGCATTGGAAAATATGCTGGTCTTCGAATCATCAAGGTGCCTGGCGCTACCGGACTGACCAATACCAACTACGAAGGTAAGGCACAGGCTGCTATTGAAGCCCTGAAGCAGGACGATTTCGTATTCGTACATGTAGAGGCTACTGACGAAGCGGGTCACGATGGCGACACCGCCCTAAAGCTGAAAGCCATCGACTATCTGGACAAACGGCTCATCAAACCCATTTTGGAAGCTATCAAAAAAATGGATGAGCCTGTCTGTATCGCCATATTGCCCGATCACCCTACTCCCGTCGAGCTTCGCATCCACGTCAACGAGCCCGTACCTTTCATCATCTGGTATTCAGGCATTACCCCCGATGACGTGCAAAACTACGATGAGGAATCCTGTGTAAGCGGAAGCTATGGACTCTTGCGACTGAATGAATTTATGAACGAACTCATGAAAATTAATTAAGGATATGAATTACTATAGCACAAACGGAAATGCACCGCTTGCCAGTTTGGAGAAAGCGGTGGTGAAAGGATTGGCAGAAGACCGCGGACTCTATATGCCGGAACGTATTGAGAAATTGCCCAAAGCTTTTTTTGAGGACATCAGCAGCATGTCGTTTCAGGACATCGCCTACAACGTTGCAAGCAATTTCTTTGGCGAGGATGTGGATGAGGACGCCTTACAGGATATCGTGTACGATACCCTAAGCTTTGACTGCCCCGTGGTAAAAGTGACGGATAACATCTACTCTTTAGAACTGTTCCATGGGCCTACCCTCGCCTTCAAGGATGTAGGTGCTAGGTTTATGGCACGACTGCTGGGATATTTCCTGCGCCAGAAGTCTTCTGGAAAGACGGTGAACGTACTAGTAGCAACCAGTGGCGATACCGGATCGGCTGTTGCCAACGGATTCCTGGGTGTTGAGGGCATCCACGTCTATGTACTCTACCCCAAAGGTAAAGTGAGTCCCATTCAAGAGTGCCAGTTCACAACACTAGGCCAAAACATCACCGCCATCGAGGTGGATGGTGTGTTCGACGACTGTCAAGCACTGGTGAAGTCGGCCTTCATGGACAAAGAGCTGAACGATCACATGATGCTGACATCGGCCAATTCTATTAATGTGGCACGCTTCCTGCCCCAGGCATTCTATTATTTCAATGCGTATGCCCGTATGTCCGCTCAATTATCGACTTCTAACTCAGATCTCGTCATGTGTGTCCCCTCAGGAAACTTTGGCAACATCTGCGCAGCCCTGTTCGGACATGAAATGGGACTGCCCATCAAGCGGTTCATTGCTGCCAACAATGCCAACGACGTATTCTTCAACTATCTGCAGACAGGGAAATACGAGCCCAAAGCAAGCATTCAGACGTTGGCCAATGCAATGGACGTAGGCGATCCCTCTAATTTTGCACGCATCTACGACCTGTACGGCAAGTCACACGAGCGCATCAGCACACTCATCAGCGGGGCTACATATAAAGATGAACAGATAATAGAGACCATGCGTCAATGCTATAGCAAAACCGGCTATATACTTGACCCTCACGGTGCTTGCGGATACAGAGCACTGCAGGAAGGATTGAAAAAAAACGAGGTAGGCGTGTTCTGTGAGACGGCTCATCCCGCCAAGTTCAAAGAGAAAGTTGATGACATTTTAGGCATTGACATTGAGATTCCTGCCCGCCTGAAAGCCTTCATGGAAGGTGAAAAACAAAGCGTGGAGATGACCAAGGACTTTACTGATTTCAAGCGTTTCCTGATGCAGCAATAGAAAAAATTTCGCAAACGTTAACGTGTTAATTTTGTGAAAAGTGACACTCTTTACAAAAATAACAACTAACTTTGCAACTGAAAAAACAAACTATTACAAAAATACAAATTACAAGTATGTTGAAACCGTTAAACAAAAATTTCGCTCCTAAGAGCGTGATGCCTGAAAAGGTCATTCAGTTTGGTGAGGGTAACTTCCTCCGTGCATTCGTTGATTGGATCATCTGGAACATGGACCAGAAGACCAACTTCAATGGTAGTGTTGTTGTCGTACAGCCTATCGACAAGGGTATGGTAGAATGGCTGAATGGTCAGGACTGCCTGTACCACGTAAACCTGCAGGGTCGTGAGAACGGAAAACCCGTGAATACGCTGGAGCGTATCGACGTCATCAGCCGTGCACTGAACCCCTACTCTCAGAACGATGCTTTCATGGCTTTGGCCGATCAGCCTGAGATCCGTTTTGTTATTTCTAACACTACTGAGGCCGGTATCGCCTTCGATCCTAGCTGTAAGCTGGAGGATAAGCCCGCTTCAAGCTACCCCGGTAAATTGGTTCAGCTGCTGTATCGTCGTTTCCAGACCTTCAACGGTGATCCTACAAAGGGATTGATTATCTTCCCCTGTGAGCTCATTTTCCTGAATGGCCATGTGCTGAAAGATTGCATCAACAAGTATATTGAATTGTGGCAGTTGCCTGCAGACTTCAAGAAGTGGTTCGACGAGTGCTGCGGTGTTTATGCTACGCTGGTTGACCGTATCGTACCTGGATTCCCCCGCAAGGAGATTGCCCAGATTCAGGAGAAGGTGGGCTATCGCGACAACTTGGTTGTACAGGCAGAAAACTTCCACCTGTGGGTTATTGAGGCTCCCAAGGAAGTTGCCAACGAGTTCCCTGCAGACAAAGCTGGACTGCACGTGCTGTTCGTTCCATCAGAGGAGCCCTACCACAAGCGTAAAGTTACCTTGTTGAATGGTCCGCACACCGTACTGAGCCCTGTTGCCTTCCTAAGCGGTGTTAACATTGTTCGTGATGCTTGCAATCACGAAGTTATCTCAAAGTATATCCACAAGGTACAGTTCGACGAACTCATGCAAACCCTCGATCTGCCGATGGAAGAGCTGGAGAAGTTTGCCGGCGACGTGCTGGAGCGCTTCGACAATCCATTCGTAGATCATCAGGTTACCAGCATTATGCTTAACTCATTCCCCAAGTTTCAGGCTCGCGACCTGCCCGGCGTGAAGACTTATCTAGAGCGCAAGGGCGAGCTGCCTAAGGGTCTGGTATTCGGTTTGGCTGCCATCATTACCTATTATAAGGGCGGTAAGCGTGCCGATGGCGTGGAGATTGTACCCAACGACGACCAGAAGATTATGGACTTACTGAAGGACCTTTGGGCTACCGGTGACACTCAGAAGGTTGCTGATGGCGTATTGAGTGCTGAGTTCATCTGGCAGGAGGACTTGAACAAGATTCAGGGCCTAAACACGATGGTTAAACAGTTCCTCGACCTGATTCAGGACAAGGGCATGCTGGAAGCTGTCAAGACAATTCTGTAATCTACCATCTTACGAATACTATTTGCGGAGAGCACCACACGTGCTCTCCGTTTTTGGTAATGTATCTTTTACTTCTTTTTTCGTTACTTATTATATAATTATTGTGAAAAACAACAATTATATGGATTTTTTTTGTAAATTTGCAAAACATTTTGAACTTGAACTATCAAATATCTAACAAATACATTATTAATTATTTAGTTATGAAGAACGACAACAAAATCATGAATCGTGCAGCGGACAACATCCGTATCCTCGCTGCTTCGATGGTTGAGAAAGCTAAGTCTGGTCACCCAGGCGGTGCAATGGGTGGTGCTGATTTCATTAACACCCTTTACAGTGAATTCCTTGTTTACGACCCAGAGAATCCCGCTTGGGAAGGTCGTGACCGTTTCTTCCTCGACCCTGGTCACATGGCTCCCATGCTCTACAGCCAACTTGCCTTGATTGGCAAGTTCACCCTGGAAGATTTGAAGAACTTACGTCAGTGGGGCTCTGTTACTCCCGGTCACCCTGAGCGCGAGATTGCCCGTGGCATTGAGAACACGTCTGGTCCTTTGGGACAGGGACACTGCTTCGCCGTAGGTGCCGCTATTGCCGCCAAATTCCTGAAGGCTCGTCTGGGCAACGTGATGAACCAGACCATCTATGCATACATCTCTGACGGTGGTGTGCAGGAGGAAATTTCTCAGGGTGCAGGCCGTATTGCTGGTAACCTTGGACTTGACAACCTCATCATGTTCTACGATGCTAACGACATCCAGCTCTCTACCAAGACTGAGGTGGTAACCAGCGAGGACACCGCTAAGAAATACGAAGCATGGGGCTGGTTCGTACAGAAGATTGACGGAAACGACGTTGATCAGATCCGCGAGGCCATCAAGAAGGCTCAGGCAGAAAAAGAGCGTCCAAGTTTGATTATCGGTCATTGCGTAATGGGTAAGGGTGCCCGTAAGGCCGACAACACATCATACGAGAGCAACTGCGCTACTCATGGTGCTCCTCTCGGTGGTGATGCTTACATCAACACCATGAAGAACCTCGGTGCCGATCCTGAGAATCCATTCCAAATCTTCCCCGAAGTTCAGGAGTTGTATGCTAAGCGTGCTGAGGAACTGAAGAAAATTGTTGCTGAGCGCTATGCTGAGAAGGCAGAGTGGGCAAAAGGCCATCCCGTACAGGCCAAGCAGTTGGAGGAGTGGTTCAGCGGTAAGGCTCCTGAGATTGACTGGAGTAAGGTAGAACAGAAAGCCGGCTCTGCTACACGTAGCGCATCAGCTGCCGTTTTGGGTCAGCTTGCTGAGCAGGTTCCCAACATGATTTGTGCTTCTGCCGACCTCTCTAACTCTGATAATACTAATGGCTTCCTGAAGAAGACCCACGACTTGGTTCGCGGCGACTTCAGCGGTGCTTTCTTCCAAGCTGGAGTAGCCGAGCTTACGATGGCATGCTGCTGCATAGGTATGGCTCTGCACGGTGGTGTTATCCCCGCATGCGGTACTTTCTTCGTATTCTCTGACTACATGAAACCTGCCGTTCGTATGGCGGCCCTGATGGAACTGCCCGTGAAGTTCATATGGACTCACGATGCCTTCCGCGTTGGCGAGGATGGTCCTACCCACGAGCCTGTAGAGCAGGAAGCACAGATTCGCCTGATGGAGAAACTGAAGAACCATCACGGCAAGAACTCTGTACTCGTTGTTCGTCCTGCAGATGCCGAAGAAACCACAGTTTGCTGGCGCATGGCTATGGAAAACACCGATACACCAACCGCACTTATCTTCTCTCGTCAGAACATCGAGATGCTGCCTGAGGGTAACGACTACAACCAGGCCACCAAGGGTGCTTATGTTGTAGCTGGCTCAGATGAGAACTACGATGTTATCTTGCTGGCTTCCGGTTCAGAGGTTTCAACCCTCGAAGCTGGTGCCAAGTTGCTCCGTGAAGACGGCGTGAAGGTTCGAATCGTGAGCGTTCCTTCAGAAGGATTGTTCCGCAGCCAAAGCAAGGAGTATCAGCAGAGCGTACTGCCCTGTGGCAAGAAGAAGTTCGGTTTGACCGCTGGTCTGCCCGTAAACCTCGAGGGTCTGGTTGGTGCTGATGGTACAGTATGGGGCTTGGAGAGCTTTGGTTTCTCTGCTCCTTACAAAGTGCTCGACGAGAAACTGGGCTTCACCGGCCAAAATGTTTACGAACAGGTGAAGAAGTTACTTGCATAATTTTGTGTTTAATCTTTAAGATTTATATTAAACATGGATATTAAGACAGTTGGTGTAGCCTGTGATCACGCAGGCTACCCATTAAAGAAGTTCGTTCTCCAGTATCTGGAGGAGAAAGGTTATCCGTATAAGGACTATGGCACATGGAGTGATGCCCCAGTAGATTATCCTGACTTTGGACATGCACTGGCCGAAGGTATCGAGAGTGGCGAGGTATATCCAGGCATTGCTATCTGTGGCAGCGGCGAGGGAATCGCCATCACGCTGAATAAGCACCAGCAGGTACGCGCAGGCTTATGCTGGATTCCAGAGATTGCACATCTTATCCGTCAGCACAACGATGCCAATGTCCTTGTGATGCCTGGTCGGTTCATCGACAACAACATGGCACGTAAGATTATGGATGAGTTCTTTACTGCCACTTTCGAAGGTGGACGCCACCAAAAACGTGTTGACAAGATTGCGATTAAATAACTTTAATAGGGTTATTTATAAAAATAATTGGGGTGTAAGGACTTGCATCTCAATTATTTTTTTTACCTTTGCACCCCGTTATGAAAAAGATTATATTTTTATTGATCCTGCTTGGAAGTGTGATCGGTATTCAGGCACAAGAACACGAGACCCCCAATGCTCAGCAAGCTCGTCGTATGTTCATGGATATATATAATAAGGTTTATGGCGATGAAGGTGCCACCCTGCATTATAAAGTGAACATTATCGGACTCTACAAGACTGAGGGTACGATTTGGATGAAGCAGAAGAAGAGCAAGTTTATCGACGAGAAATACATTGCATGGAACGACGATGTAACCTTCCACCGACTGGAACGCAAGAAAAAGCGCATTGTCATCTACGATGCCCATTCTGAGGAGCGCGACAAATATGCCGCAAAGTTCAAGTTCATACCGGACAACTACACCTATAGCATCAAGGATGAAAAGAACAAAGGCATCGCCATCACACTCAAGGCAAAGAAGGGTGTAAAGGGCATCAAGGAGGCCCGCGTTATGCTGGACCGTCAGACACACGCTCCTACCAGTATCCGCATCAAGGTCGGCATCTTCCACACCACTATTAAGATCAGCAACTTCAAGGTGGGAGATATCAGTGACGATCTGTTCAATTTTCCCAAGGATCAATACAAAAATTACGAATACGAAGATAAAAGATAATGAGGAAATATGCATTATTCTTTGATATTGACGGAACACTGGTGAGTTTCAAGACCCATCAGATACCGCCATCAACTATCTTCGCTCTCACGCAGGCCAAAGCCAATGGTCATCAAGTGTTTATCGCTACAGGTCGTCCTCCATTGATTATCACTAACCTGGGAGCCATCGAGCACCTGATAGACGGCTATATCACCATCAATGGAGCACTTTGTTTTATCAATAACAAAGTTATCAGTTGTAAGGACATTTCCCATGATGCAGCCCTTTTCGCTGTTAACGATGCTCAAGAAAAAAACTACGGATTAATCATTGTTGGCGAAAAAGATGTTGCCGTAATAGACCCACATGGTGAGGTTGACCGCATATTCCGTCAGGAAATCGCTGTGGAGAATCTTGAGAAGGCCAAACCCATAGAAGAAGTCCTCAAACAACGCATTCTTCAACTCACGCCATTCTTCTCTGTCGAATACGAACACGAGTTCATGGCCCACATTCCCTGTTGTACCTCTGGTCGTTGGCATCCAGCCTTCACCGATGTCACCGCCATAGGTGCAGACAAAGGTGAAGGCATATTGACAATGGCACGGAACCTGAACTTAAATCCAGAATATACAATAGCTTTTGGCGATGGAGGCAACGACACTTCCATGATTAAGACCGCAGGCATCGGTGTGGCTATGGGTAATGCACTTGACACGCTCAAGCAAGATGCCGACTACACCACCTCCTCCGTTGACGAAGACGGCATTCTGAACGCACTCAGACATTTCAATTTAATTTAACCATCTATATTCGGAAAGCAACGCAGAAATTCGCTTTCAAAGTTGGGGGTTAGTACACCCTGTCCTATGGCTTCACGAATCTCTTGCATCGTCCAGAAACGACCGCCATCTAATTCATCAGTAGAAGGTGAGATGGGACCATCGTAGGTCGTTCGGTTCACATACACTAGTTCACGTTCACGCTGACTCTCGAAAATATATTTGTCGATGAATTCCGGGATAAAGTCCGTTATGCCCAGTTCCTCACGAACCTCCCGTCGAAGAGCCTCTTCGGGAGTCTCACCATAGTCAATATGACCACCTACTGCCGTGTCCCACTTACCTGGTTGTATATCTTTCCACTCGGGCCTCCGTTGCAGGTAGATGTCTCCTTGTGTATTAAACACATGCAAGTGAACCACAGGATGAAGCAGTTTTGAACCGCTATGGCACTCGCCCCGAGTCGCCTTTCCCACTACCCTGCCCTCGTCATCGACAAGAGGGAATATTTCTAGTTGATTGTCTTTCATTCTTCTATTTTTTCTGCAAAAATACAAAATAACCTCATCATTTTACCGATTTATGCGAGCAAATATAGAAAATGCCAAATAACATATCATCAAAAAATGAATCCGTAGCGGCTAATCAGTCCATTGGATAATGGACACCCCAATCTGCCCTGAGTTGGTCCATCAGTTGCATGACGTAAAGGGTTTCCTGATGAGGCATCTCGCTGGGTTCCAGCAGTCCGTCTATCAAGGCTTGACGGCAGGCTGCAAACTGGTACTCATAGCCTGTGATTTGCTGGGGCACACGGATCTCCTCTACAAAGATGCGGTCGCGCTTATTGATGGTGACGCGCTGCGGATTGTTGATGTTGTCGATGATGATGTTGCCCTCGGTACCAGCTATAACACCGATATTGTCGCCGACACAGGCTGCGCTGGACTGTACATTGGCCAGCAGGCCGTCCTCCAGAATCAGGGTGATGGCATTGGTCAAATCCATGCCCGTATCGGTCTTGACCGAGTGGCCGTCGATGCTTTTGATAGGAGCATCAGCGAACATACGCACAAAGTTCAGGGCATAGACACCCAGATCGAGCAAGGCACCGCCACAAAGGTCGGGACGGAAGATGCGCTCCTTGCGCCCCATCGAATAGCCCAGCGTTGCAGTAATCAGTCGGGGCTGACCGATGCGGCCGTCGGCTATCAACTGACGGACGATGCTGACTACGGGCTGATAGCGTGTCCAGATGGCTTCAGCAATGAACACCTTGCACTCGTGGGCCAGGGTGATGATCTCCTGTGCTTGTCGCAAATTGGCCATGAAGGCTTTCTCCACCAGACAGGGCTTACCAGCGAGGAGTGCCTCACGGGTGACGTCGTAGTGATGAGAGTGCGGCGTAGCTACATAGATGAGGTCCACATCGGGGTCAGCTATCAGCTCGGCATAGGAGCCGTATGCTTTGGGAATGTTCCACTTCTGGGCAAACGCCTCAGCTTTCTCCAACGAGCGCGAGCCGATGGCATAAGCGTCACAATCGATTATATCTTTCAGGGTGATGACAGCCTTCTCGGCTATCCAGCCTGCGCCAATGATGCCGACGCGCATAGTTCCATTTTTATCCATAAATCGATTAGAATTTGAATTTGTGTTTGGCTTCTTCCTGTGCTTCTATAACGCGGTCACACCACGCGTCGAAGTCGGGCTCTTCTATCTGTAGCTCCGGATGACTGAGCATGTAAGCAACACTGCGACGCACACCCTCATGGAAACACATGGTGGCTTGGAATCCGGGAACGGCACGCTTCAATTTGGCACAATCGAAAACCACGGTCAACGACTTATCTCCCAACAGGTTACCCTCATAATCCCACTCCTTCGGTGCTACGGCAGCCAAGAAGTCGGAAGCCACATAATAGAACCGAGGCGTTACGTTCAGCGCCTTGGCTATACACTCGTAGATCTGCGTCCACGTCAGTTGTTCGTCGCTCATAATCTGAAACGCCTCACCGATAGCTTTGGGATTGCCCAGCAAGCCGATAAAACCACGGGCAAAGTCCTCGTTCCACGTCAGTGTCCACAACGAGGTGCCGTCGCCCTGAATGATGACAGGTTTGCCGTCCATCATACGCTTCAACACCTGCCAACTGCCCTTGGGACCATGTACGCTGGTGGGCACGCCACGCTCGCAATAGGTGTGACTGGGACGGACAATGGTGATGGGAAATCCGTTGTCGCGATATTCTTTCATCAACAGTTCCTCGCAAGCTATCTTGTTGCGCGAGTACTGCCAATGCGGGTTGGCAAGTGTGGTGCCTTCGGTTATCACGTGGTTAGCGGCAGGTTTGTTGTAGGCCGAAGCCGACGAGATATAGACATACTGACGGGTGCGACCACGAAAGAGACGGATGTCACGCTCCACCTGGGCGGGCACAAAGCCGATAAATTCACAAACAGCATCGAACATCTCGCCTTCGATGTTGGCAAGTACGGTAGCCTCGTCATCAATGTCGCAGATTACCTGACGAACGTTGGCTGGCACCTCGCTTTTGCGCGTGCCACGATTGAGCAGCCACAGGTCATGTCCTGTTTCAGAAAGCTGACGGGTAATGGCACTACTGATGGTGCCCGTTCCGCCAATGATTAAAATCTTCATCCGCGTGCCATTTTATAGATTGCCTCCATGTCCTCAGCCTTCAGTACTTTGAAACAGCCACAGGTGGACTGATAGTCACGGCTGCACTTGCGCACCATCTCACGGATTTCATCATCGGTAATGTCGCGACTGATGAGTTCCTTGATTGTGGTAGGCATGCCGATGGCATGGTAGAAGCGCTCCATGGCCTCGATACCCTTCAGTGCTGTGCCCTCGGGATCGGTGAAATCGTTGGGAACATCCATCACGTTGACGGCAAAGCGCACGAAACGGCTCAGGTTCTCGTGCATCACATAACGAGCCCAACTGGGCCATACGGCAGCCAGTCCTGCACCATGTGTCACGTCGAACATACCGCTCAGTTCGTGCTCCAACTGATGGGTAGCCCAGTCATCGGCAACACCGCAACCGGTTAATCCCCAATGGGCCACACTACCACCCCACATAATCTGGGCACGATGGCGATAGTCCTCTGGATTCTTCAGCACCTCGAAAACGGCAGTCTTCATCCTGCGCAACACAGCCTCGGCCAGATCGGTGGTCAGATCCATATCATCGTCCTTCGTGAAGTATCGCTCCATGGTGTGCATCATCATATCGGTCACTCCCGCAGCGGTCTGGTAAGGAGGCAGGGTGAAGGTGCGACGGGGATTCATGATAGCAAACTTAGGACGTGACATATTGTTGGAATAACCCAACTTCACATCGCCATCCTCATTGGTTACCACGCTGGCCTCACTCATCTCACTACCCGCAGCAGGGATAGTCAGGACGGAAGCTACGGGAAGCATGGTAACTGGCTCTGCCTTACCCAAATAGAAGTCCCACACATCGCCGTCATAGCATACACCATAGGCTATACCCTTGGCGGAATCGATAACGCTGCCGCCACCTACGGCCAGCACGAAATCGACATGCTCCTTGCGACAGAGTTCGATACCTTCATGAACCAATGACAGACGCGGGTTGGGTACTACGCCGCCCAGCGTAACATACTCTACTCCACCCTCGCGAAGCAGCGTACATATTTTATCCAACAGACCAGACTTGACAGCACTCTTTCCACCATAGTGTACCAACACCTTCGTACCACCATATTTCTTCACCAGACGAGCCACCTGCTCCTCAGACTGTTCACCAAATACCACCTCGGTAGGCGCATAATAATTAAAATCTTTCATATTGTATAATTGATAATAATAAATGTTACTGATAATTTTGTTAGACGTCAGGAAGGGTGTAAGGTTTAACCTAAGTAGTGACAATTTGAAGATTGATGCGTCTTAGGAATATATGAAACAGATACTCCTCTCCATCAGTTTGTTCTGCACCTTAGGCATGCAGGCTGCAGAGATTAACATCACCCCCGACTCGTCGCTCACCGATGCTGTGCGTAAGGCGCGCGAAATGAGACGTCTGGGAAAGGCTACCGAGGTGACCATCCACCTGGAAGCAGGAACATACTACTTATATGAGCCCCTTCGACTGCGTCCAGAGGACAGCGGACTGACCATTGAAGGCGACGGTGCTGTCATCAGCGGAGGTATGAAGATCACGGAATGGAAGAAACAGGGAAAGCTGCTGGTAGCTGACGTACCCGACTTTAACGGCAGGCCTGTTGATTTCCGCCAATTGTGGGTAAACGGTCAAAAAGCGATAAGGGCGCGCAACGTGATCGACTTTGAACAGATGAACCGCATCCGCACCTACGACAAGAAGAACCATATCTTGTGGGTGCCCAAGAAGGCGGTGGAGAAAATTATGAAGGAGCCCTATGCGGAAATGGTTTTACACGAGATGTGGTGTACGTCGAACCTGCGCATCAAGAGTATAGAAATACAAGGCGACTCGGCAGCCATCCGTTTCCATAACCCGGAGGCAAAGCTCCAGTTTGAGCATCCTTGGCCATCGCCCATGACACCCGACACCAAGCATCCCTCGCCGTTCTACCTGACTAATGCAAAGGAGTTGCTGGACGAGCCCGGCGAGTGGTACCATGATATCCGAGGGCATAAGTTATACTATATGCCTCGGATAAATGAGAAATTAGAAATTAGAAATGAGAAATTGAGTGCCACCGTTCCTGTATTGGAGACGTTGGTTGAGTTTATCGGTAGTGCAGAGCACCCCGTTCGCAATATAACAATCAAAGGCATTAAGTTCTGCCATACCTCATGGATGCGCCCCTCGGAGAAAGGACACGTGCCCCTGCAGGCTGGCATGTATCTGACGGAGGCCTATAAGTTGCGCCCCTCCATTGACCGCCCCAATAACCATAAATTGGACAATCAGGGATGGCTGGGACGCGCCCGCGCTGCCGTGGAATTGCGCTATACTGAGAACTGCAACTTTGAGGGCTGCCGTTTCGAACACCTGGGCGGCTCGGGACTGGACTATGTCATTGCCTGTCGTCGTGGGAAGACAACGAACTGCACGTTCAACGACATCGCCATGAATGGCTACGTCTGCGGCTCGTTCTCACCGGAAGGTCTGGAGACTCACCTGCCCTATCAGCCTACCGACTTCCGCGAGGTGTGTACCCAGCAGGAGGTGAGCAACTGCGAGTTCTACGATGTCACCAACGAGGACTGGGGGTGTGTAGCTATCTGTGCAGGTTATGTGAGCGGCATCAACATCGAACATAACACCATCCACGACGTAAGCTATACAGGCATCTCGTTAGGATGGGGATGGAACCGCGACTTAGTATGTATGAAGGACAACAAGGTGCATGCTAACCTTATTTATAATTATGCGCAGCACATGTACGACTGTGCGGGCATCTATACGCTGGGCAACCAGCCGGGCACCTTCATCTCGGAGAATGTGGTGCGTGACATTGCCACACCCAGCTACGTGCATGACCCCAACCACTGGTTCTACCTCTATACCGACGAGGGATCCAGCAACATCACGCTAAAAGACAACTGGACACCCAGCGAGAAATTCCTGAAGAATGCCAACGGACCAGGCAACATTTGGGAGAATAACGGTCCGCAAGTAAACGAAAACATCAAACGCAATGCAGGCAGAAAATAAAGCAACATGGATATGGTATCCGGGCGACTTCGAAGTATGGCTCGGCAACATCTTCAACAATCGCAGAACGGAGCGCGGAGCCCTGTTCCCACCGTTCTGGAAACAGGACTCACACTATGTGACGGTAGAATTCTCGAAAGCTTTCACGCTTGACCACGAGGAGACTATTACTATCGCTGCCGAAGGCCAGTTCAACTTCGCCATCGACGGAAAACTGCAGTCCGTTGCCACGGGGGCAATACGCTGCATGGAAAACGACACCTTCACATTCACCGTTCCCCAAGGTCAGCACAAGCTGAACTTGAAGATATGGAACCAAGCTACACCGCCCGCCCTCTTCATCGACGGAAAGACCATCAAGACAGACTCTACCTGGCTGGCGACCTACGAGGACAAGCTGTGGATTGACGAGAACGGTGTGGCACACGGCTCAGGCATCTACGTGCCTGCTGCCTCGTGGAACTTCGACAGCATCGACACCCCACCCTCGTTGTACCATCTGGAGTGCGAAGAGCTGCGTCCCGTCAGCAGCAAATCCATCACGACAAACGGCACGCTCTACGACTTTGGCAAAGAGACCTTCGGCTACCTGACGGTCAGGAATCTGCAAGGCACCGTCAACGTCTATTATGGAGAGAGCCGCGAGGAAGCGCTGGATAAAGACCACTGCGAAACGCTCGACAGGTTGGAGAACACGGAACCTTGGGACTATATAGCAGAAAGCAAGGCTTTTCGTTTCGTCTATATAGAAAAGGAAGCAGGAGCCACCTACGACGACGTGTCCATGGACTACGAGTTCTCGCCTCACGATATGACCCATAGCGGTTCGTTCCGTTGTTCCGACGAGGAAATTAACAAGATATGGGAGGTGGGTGCCTACACGATGGACCTCACTACCCGCGAGTTCTTCATGGACGGCATTAAGCGCGACCGCTGGACGTGGAGTGGCGATGCCATCCAGTCGTACCTGATGAACTACTACCTGCGCTTCGATACGGAATGTGTGAAACGGACCATCCGACAACTCAGGGGAAAAGACCCTGTGACGGCCCATGTGAATACCATCATGGACTATACCTTTTACTGGTTTAAATCCGTTTTGGACTACTACCAATATACAGGCGACGCGGACTTCGTTCGCGAGATGTGGCCTAGGATGGTGACGCTGATGGACTATGTCCTCAGCCGCACCAACAGCGAGGGAATGGCAGAAGGACAGCCCGACGACTGGATTTTCGTGGACTGGGTGGACTTCCCCATGCACAAGCGCGGCATACTCTGTTTCGAACAGATCCTGTTCTGCAAGGCACTGGAAACCATGGCGCTCTGTGCCAAGCTCTTAGGCATCAACAAGAGCGACTACCGCATCAAGGCCGAGGAGTTGCGCAACAAGGTGAGGCAGACCTTCTGGAGCTACGAGCAGAAGGCCTATTATCACGCGCTGGAAGATGGTGTGCTGAACAAGCAGATTACCAAGTTCCCCAATATGTTTGCCATCATCTACGGATATGCCTATGAGGAACAGCGGCAGGAAATCATGAAAAGCGTCATGCTCAATCCCGACATCGACCCCATCACGACGCCCTATATGCGATTCTACGAACTGGAAGCCCTCTGCATCGACGGATTGCACACCCAGGTATTGCAGGAGATGCGCGACTACTGGGGCGGCATGTTACGCGAAGGAGCCACCTCGTTCTGGGAGAAATACGTGCCGTCGGAACAGGGCATCCAGCATCTTGCCATGTATGGTCGTCCTTATGGCAAGTCGTTATGTCACGCCTGGGGAGCCTCGCCCGTCTATCTGCTGGGCAAGTATTATCTGGGCGTGAAACCTACCAAACCCGGCTATGAGGAATATGAGGTAAGACCTGCTTTAGGCGACCTGGAATGGATGAAGGGCGATGTGCCCACCCCGCATGGCATGATACATGTGGAAATGGACAAGAAGCATATAAAAATACGTGCCACGGAAGGTCGCGGCACGCTCTATTACAAAGACCAGCAGGTGGACATCAAGCCCAACCAAGAGGTGGTACTTACTCTATCGTAGAGAACACATAAGCCGTGTGCGAACGGAATGTCTCGTCAGGGCGCAGCACGGTAGAGGGAAACTGTGGCTGGTTGGGAGAGTCAGCCAGATGCATCGCCTCGAAACAGATGGCAGAACGTCGCGGATAATACACATCCTGCTTGCCACGTGTGTTACCTTTCAGACCGTTACCCGTATAGATGTGCAGCACAGGTTCGGTAGTATAGACCGTCATCCGCGTCTTGGTGGCTTCATCAGTAATCACGGCAGCAGCCTTCTGGTTGCTGCCTTTTGTATTCAACACAAAGCTATGGTCGTAGCCTCGCGTAATCTTCAGCTGCTCGTCATCGTCATCAATTCTTGCACCAATCTTCGTCGGTTTGCGGAAATCGAAGGGTGTTCCTTTCACCTTCCTCATCTTGCCGTCCAGGTTTTTCCGGACATCGAAAGTAGCAATCTTGTCGCTATTCACCCACAGTGTCTGGTTGGTAATTTCCTGGTCCAGATGTCCTGAGATGTTGAAGAACGAGTGGTTCGTCAGATTCAGCACAGTAGGCTTCGTGGTCGTAGCCTCATAACTGATTTCCAACCCGTTTCTGCTGGTGAGCGCATAGGTCACGTTGAGGGTGAGTTGTCCGGGAAATCCGTTCTCACCGTCAGCAGAGACATACTGCAATGTCACGGTACTGTCCGTCTGGCTTTTCAGCGTCCATACATGGTCAGCAAAACCGGGATATCCTCCATGCGAGATCACTCCCTTGCCATTATCCTGCAAAGAGTACTCTACTCCATCCAGCGTGAACTTGGCACCCTTGATGCGGCCCACATAACGACCCACCGTAGCACCATAGTTCTGTCGGAAGCGACGGTAGTCCACCACATTGTCAAAGCCTGTCACGCAATCCTTTCCATTATATACAAGACTGACCAGACGAGCTCCGTAATTAGTGATGCAAGCCTCCATACCCTGTTGGTTATGAAGGGTATAGAGTGAAGTATGCTGTCCGTCGATAACTGCGGAATAGCGCAGAGGGTCCAGCCACGATTGGGTGATAGCAGACCTTTCCTTTTCACTACAAGTAAAGGTATAGCTGCCACCTGCCTGCGTGTCGATATCATATTCATAGACAGGACGCACAGGAAGTTGTTCCAAGGTCTTGAGTTCAGCAGACTGGAGGGGTTCCTTGACAGCAGCCGGTTCGAGCAATGTGTTAGGACACGGACCACTGGCGGGTCGTAAGTCCCTGCCCTGCAATGCCACGTAAGAACGCAGGCGAAGCGTGCCTCCTATCGTCGAACGGATAGTAGTCTGTGTAAGGGCACCTTTCTGCCATTGAATATCCACCTCAAAACCACCACGGGCTCGCAGTCCGCGCACCTCACCATCTGTCCAGTCGTCAGGAAGGGCGGGCAATAGATGAACAGCTCCGTCGTGACTCTGTACCAGCATCTCACAGACACCTGCCGAGCATCCGAAATTACCATCAATCTGGAAGGGAGGATGAGCGTCGAAAAGGTTCGGATAAGTTCGTCCCTCCGGATAGTTCTTAGCTTCCTCATCGCGAGGCAACAGTCGCAGCATGTTCTTGATAATCCGATAGGCATGATTGCCGTCCAGCATGCGCGCCCAGAAATTGGTTTTCCATCCCAGGCTCCATCCTGTAGCCATATCGCCACGTTGTTTCAACGTGTTGGAAGCTGCTGTGAAAAGCTCTGGATGGGTATAGGGTGAAATCTGGTTAGAGGGATAGAGACCATAAAGGTGAGAGATATGGCGATGCTCGTCTTTCGGATCGTCAGCATCGATTAGCCACTCCTGCAACTGTCCGTAGCGGCCTATCTGCATGGGCGGCAGCTTGGCGAGACATTCTTTCAGACGGCTCACCTCAGTTTCTGACTTCCCCAACACGTTGGCAGCACGGATAGTATTGCTCAGCACGTCGAAGACTATCTGGTTGTCCATTGTTGAACCAGCAGTCACATTCGTTCCCTTGCCACTTGGTCCATGCTCAGGCGATACTGTAGGCACCGTCATCATCCACCCAGCTGCATTCTTCAATGCGCCATCGGCAGGATACTCGCGCATAAAGTCACACAAGAAATCAGCTGCTCCCTTCATCACCGGATAATAGTCGGCCAGGAACTTCTTGTCGCCCGTGAAGAGATAGTGTTGCCACAGATGAGTGGAGAGCCATGCGCCTCCCGTTGGGAACATGCCCCAAGGTGTTCCATCTACAGGACCGGCAATGCGCCAGAGGTCGGTATTATGATGAGCTACCCACCCCTTGCAGTTATACATCACCTTGGCTGTCTCGGCACCCGTCGAACTAAGGTCACGAATCATTGAGAACAGCGGTTGCTGGGTTTCTGCGAGATTGCCCACCAAGGCAGGCCAGTAGTTCATCTCCGCATTGATATTGATGGTGTATTTCGAATCCCATGGGGCATTCATCTTGTCGTTCCATACACCTTGCAGATTTGCTGGCTGACCACCTGGCTGCGAAGAGGAAATCAGCAGGTAGCGACCATACTGCATCATGAGTGACACCATATCGAGGTCGGTGCCGTCAAACTTGGCCAAACGCTCGTCCGTAGGAAGATTCGAGAACCGAGGTGCCTTGGGCAATTCCAGATACACGCGGTTATACTGCTCCTGGTATTTCTTCACGTGCTCGTCCATTAACTGCTGATAGCTCTTGCCCGCCAACTGTTGGAGCGAGAGGCTGTTCTTCTGGTCAGCATTGCCGCTGATGTCGTGGTAGTTTACGAAGTTGGTAGCAGCCACGATATAGAGCGTAGCCGTAGTAGCCTTGCTCACCTTCACCTGCAGTCCTTTGTCTTGCAACTTACCGTCGGCCATCACCTTCACACGCAACTGAGCCAGAAGCTTTCCTTCAATACCCTCTTGCGACACATTATTTATATAAGAAGTCAACTCATGATTCTTCACCGTATTCGTAGCCACCAAGGGACTCTTGCAATCAACGGCAAACGACAGGGCACTCTTCTTGTCGGCAGTCAGGTGTACGATGAGGACGTTGGCAGCCTGCGAGGCAAAGACAGTACGCTCGTAGCGCACACCATCCACCGTGTACGACGTGGTGTTCAATGCCTTGGAAAGACTCAGCGAACGACGATAGTCCTCAGGACTTCCCTTACCGGGATAGTTGAACGTCAGAAAGACGCTGCTCATAGGCAGATAGCGCATACCGTGAGGACCCTTGATGAAGTGCTGGTCTATCAGTCGGGCAGCCTCCTGTTCCCGTCCTGCGAAGATGAGTTTCCTCACCTCAGGCATGCTTTGCAGCGACTCACGACTGTTGTTCTCATGGGGAGAACCACTCCAGAACGTCTCCTCGTTCAACTGGATTTCCTCTACATCGGTCTTTCCATAGACCATTGCTCCTAAATGCGAATTTCCTATGGGAAGTGCTTCCAGCCAATGTGCGGCAGGACGGTTGTACCATAGGGAATGCTGCTGGGCAGTAGCCGTCATAGCCACCAGCACCAGACCTGTCAATATCATTCTTTTCATAACTAGCGGCAAAGTTACGAAATAAATTTTTAACGCCAACCCACAATCTTCAGAAAATTGCAAGTTGGCGTTATATTACTATGAATCAAAAAATATCGGAATGAAGATTAATCCTCTGGGATATCTGCCGGACGGGGACCGCGAGGACCACGTGGACCACCATGATGTCCAGGACGTCCGTGATGTCCGTGTCTGTGCTTTTCCTGGAACTTCTTGTACTGCTCGGGCGTCAGAATGCTCTTCAGTTTCTCGTTATAAGCCTTACGCTTCTCTCCGAACTCCTTGCGTTTCTCCATCCGCTCCTTGCGTTCCTTCATCTGTTCCTTGCGCTCCTTCATCTGCTCCTTCTGGTCCTTTACAAATTCCTTGTTAAGGTCCAGTACCTTGGCCTTCTGCTCAGCAGTCAGTTCCAAATCGTCAGCCATACGGTTTGTCATCTCCTCGGCATTGAACTCCTTGGGAGCCTTACGTTCTTTCTTGTCACCATCTTGTGCCATTACTGCTGTCATAGAGAGCAGGGCAACCATTGTCAATAAAATCTTTTTCATGTTGTTTTGTTTTTAAAAGTGATACATTATTAATTATTTTCTCTCTTGGGCTTTCGCCGTTGTCCCGACGAGCGAGACCTCTCAATTGTCAATCGACATCTATATGACGTTGCAAAGGTAGGAAAAGTAAAATCGGCAACATGAAGATTTCAGCGAACGGGCATTTTTCTTCAGCGAAATGCCCAATGTTTCGGAAAAAAAATGTATCTTTGCAGCAGAAGACCTAACATTAATGTAATCATGAAGCCAGAGAGAAAGGAGAAAAAAGGGAAACAACCTAAACCAATACGGCACTTGCTGAACCACCAGAAGCATGTGGTTCCGCTTTTGAACATGGCACTAGGCGTTATCTCGTTCCTAGCCTATACCGCTTCTCTCTTCATGATAGTCAGTGCCATCGTTGAGTTCGGATTCCAGCTGACGGAGAAACAGGTGCTGGAGCTGAACTGGTTATACTTTTGGGTATGGATAACGTTCCTCATAGACCGCGGCAGTCATCTGCTGTTAATGAGAAAGGGCTATGCGAAGTCTGAATACAGTTTTCTGGGATGGTGTACAAACGGCTTGTTGATGCTGACGCTGATTCCCATCATCGTGAAGATGACGGGGATAGACGACAGCACAGGAATGATAAGCATTCTGGACAACCGTGTATTCCACGTGCTGGTGCTTTTCCTGGTATCCATCATCGACCTGTCTGACGGAATAATCCGGCTGATGGGGCGTAAGATTAATCCCGCATTGATGCTCGCCGTTAGCTTCATGGCATTCATCCTGGTGGGCTCAGGTGTGCTGATGATGCCACGCTGTGTACTGCCTGGTGTTCACCTGTCGTGGATTGACTCGTTGTTCACGGCTACGAGTGCCGTCTGCGTAACAGGACTTACCACCATCGACGTGCCTACCACGTTTACCTGTCTAGGGCAACTGGTTATCATGGTGCTTATCCAGGTAGGAGGACTGGGTGTAATGACCATCACAAGTTTCTTTGCCCTCTTCTTCATGGGTAACACAAGCCTGTACAACCAGATTATGGTGCGCGACATGGTGAGCAGCAAGTCATTGGCCTCGCTATGGTCCACGTTGCTGAACATTTTCGGCTTTACGGCATTCCTTGAAACGGTGGGTGCTGTGGGGATTTTCCTGAATGTCCACGGCACGATAGGCCTTGACTTCGCCCATGAGGTGCTGTTCAGCGTGTTCCATTCTGTATCGGCTTTCTGCAATGCGGGATTCTCCATTTACATGGACGGTCTGGGAGCACCGGTGCTGATGACGGGGCATTGCTGGTTATACATTATTATATCGTTGCTCATCATCATGGGAGGCATAGGCTATCCGGTGCTGGTCAACATGAAGATTATAGTTTACAAAAGGGCACGACAGATTTGGCGATGGATGCGCGGGCGTCATTATGCCAGCCTGAGCATTCCCGTGCTCTACGACCTGAACACGAAGATAGTGCTACGAACCACCGCCCTGTTGATTATATTCGGAACGGTGTTCATCGGATATTTTGAGTGGAGCAACACCTTTGCCGACTTGATGCCACACGAGAAAGTGGTCCAGGCATTCTTCAATGCAGTAAGCCCTCGTACGGCAGGATTCATCAGCGTGAACCTGAACAGCATGTGCATTCAGTCCATCATCATCTATACCATACTGATGTGGATAGGTGGTGCTTCGCAATCGACGGCAGGTGGTGTGAAAGTGAACGCCTTTGCCGTAGCTTTCCTGAACCTACGCGCCGTGATACATGGTACCGATCGAGTGGAGTTTGCAGGCAGGGAGCTCTCTATTGACTCCATCCGCCGAGCCAATGTGGCTGTGTTTGCCAGTATCTTCGTACTGTTCAGCTTTGTGTTCGCCATCACCATCATTGAGCCGCAGCTACCCCTGAAAGCCATCGTCTTCGAGTGTGTGTCAGCCTTCGGAACGGTAGGCTCTTCGCTGGGCATCACCCCTGTGTTGAAAGACGGCAGCAAGGTGCTGTTAGTCATTCTGATGTTCCTGGGTCGTGTGGGTGTGGTGACGCTGGCCCAGGCTGTGCTCAGACAATATAAGAACCAGAATTACAAATTACCTCAAGACAGTATTATCATATCATGAAGTGTATCATTATCGGATTAGGAACATACGGCAGGGTGCTGGTGGACGAACTGTCTGCCCTGGGCCACGAAGTTATTGCTGCTGACAATGACGCCAGCCGTGTAGAGAGAGTAAAGGACATGTGTGATGCCGCGTTTCAGATTGAAGCTACCGACGAGCTAGCCCTGTCGGTACTGCCCCTGAAGAAGGTCGATATCGTGATTGTTGCCATCGGTCAGAACCTGGGTGCCTCCGTGCGTGTGGTTGCCCTGCTGAAGAAGCTGGGCGTAGAGCACATCTATGCCCGCGCTATGGACTATGTCCACAAAAATATCCTGCAAGCATTCAGCATCGACAAGATACTCATTCCCGAGGAGCGTGCAGCCCGTTCGCTGGTTCGCGAGATGGAACTGGGTTCAAAGGCCGACCTCTTCCGTGTGGACGACAAGTATTGCATATATAAGTTCCAGATACCCGAACAGTTCATTGGGGTATTGCCCAACGAGCTGCATCTCAATGAGCAGTTTCAGCTGAAGGTTATAGCCATCAAGAAGGCAAAGAAGGTACAGAACTTCATCGGCATCGAATATAACGATTCCGAAGTGGTCAACATCACCAAAGAGAACGAACCTTTGGAGGCCAACGACGAACTGGTATGCTACGGCAAGGAATCAGACTTCAGAAAGCTCTACAACTTCCTATAGCACCCCTAGCCTGTTCGCCGACTCTGTCTCAACGATTCAAAGCGATATTGTAGTTATAATATTGCGGATTGCCCGTCACGTCCTTAATCACCTTCAGGAACGGCGGGAAGTTAACACACTCCTGTTGGGCTACGCCTTTGGTCTCCAGCAGCACCAAGTTGTCGATAGGCTCGTGGAAGGAGTCTATCTCGAAATACTGGCCTTTCCAGATGAACGAACGGCGTGTCTTGTGAATAGTGGCACGATAGGGATCGGCCTGCTGAAGTAACGATTCGTAGAGGGCATTGCTCACCTGTCGCTCCGTCTCCACTACCTCTGTTGAAGAGATACGCTTCTTGGTCTTGTGGACATTAACCACTTCCCCACCCCAGTCACGGCGACGAAGACGAACCTCACAGTCTGGGTCAGCCACCAGATACGTCTGGGTAATCTCACTCTCCACACATTCCGGCAACTGTCCTGTTATTTCCACAATATAAGTACGAACCTCCTCAATGGGCTGAGGAATCTCCAGCACATTGGATATTTCCTTCAGTACGCGATGCAGCTTGGTGTCGAAATCATCGTGGTTATTGATAACACGAAGATGGGGATGCCCCACCCACGCACGATTCACCTTCTTGTCCAAGTCACGAGCCAATTTCAGTCCTTCCTCGTTAGCCTGCTCATAGCGATTCGCATTGTTAGCCACCGTATAATACTGCTCGGCACCATCGGCAGCAGACACCAGGTGGAGCACGGCATCATAGCGCTCGCGAAGCTGGTTGCTGCACGTGCCGCACTTGGCGGTGATATCCTGCCACATCTCCGGAGAGATATAGGCCGAGATGTCCATTGTACCACGGTCGCACACCACGAAGGTAGGCTTCGTACAGGTTTCCGCCATCCGCATAAACGAATCCTCCAAAGCCAGCTGCGTTTGAAGAATGGCCAACTCGCCCTCGTAGTAGAGCTTGGGATTAGGCGTCAGATAGCTCCATCCTCCCTGGCTGTACATGGTGGGAACTTCGGGTACGGTAAACACCTTGAAACCCAGATTGGAAAAATGCTCAATGATGCGCACCAGTGCCGTGGTCTTTCCGGCACAGGGTCCGCCTGTCAGGACGATTCGCTTGACGTTGCTCATGCTGTGTGTTGTTGGTTATTGCTCACTTAATCACGACCTTTTTACCGTTGTGGATATAGAGGCCCTTCGTGGGCTGATCCACGCGGCGGCCCTGCAGGTCGTAATAACTGTCGTCAGTCAACTTTGAAGTCTTTACTGTCTCAATGCCATCCGTGGGCAGTTGTAAGTCGAACTCGACGGATCCGTCAGTATTCTTCTTAATGTTGCTGATGGTGACGTCCCAGGCAGCCCCACTCATGAACTTCTGGCCACTGATGGTGTTGACGCCATTACCATAGAGGTTGGAGTTAGCGGCATTGTAGTTCAGTTCCATTCCGTCGGCAGTAATCACCCTGGCGCGTCGCTTCGCCATGACGTTGTTGGGAGCGTCATCTTTCCACGCTTGCTCATCGTATGAATAGCGAGTCAGCAGCAAGCCGGTGCCATAGTCGGTGGGGTACCAGGTCGATGGCTGGCGTGTCTCGATAATGAAGTATTCCTTAAAGCCCGCGTCTTTTTGATCGTTGCTCCGACGGAACACCAGACAGTCGCCTGCGATGTTTTCTGTTGTCCCTGGGTAGAGGTTATAGGGTGCGTACAACGTATAATGACCACTCTGGTCGACGCTTCCTATGGACCACCATCCCAGGTAACTGCGCTCATAGGCGGTATAGCCCATGGGTGTCCAGTTGGCATTGTCTCCGCAGTAGGGGCCCGTATCCATTACTGACCAGTTGCCGAAATTATTGTCATATTTCTCAGGCGGATCCTGCTTTGTTTCAGGGTCAGTGCGTGTGGCGTACCAGTCGGGCAGTCCGAGGGCGTGGCCCAGTTCGTGAACCATGACGCCGATGCCCGCGAGCCCCGTCACGGTTTTCTCGGTTTCACCCGTCGATATTTTATAGTCCGTCAGTTCTTGGCCTACAAAGTAGGAGTTCAAGGTGACGGTTTCGGTATCGCTCAGTTTAACTGTCCTAAAGTCTGTTAGTACTTCGTTGTACTCGTACTTCCCCATGTCTAATTGGTGGGGCCAGATCAGGTCGGGCTGGTCATCACTATGTTCCGACTCTGCACTACCGGCAAACAACAGGACAATCAGGGGTATGCCGTCATAATGCCAATCGTCCTTCGCTTTGATGTCGTATTTCTTGAAGTCCACGCCCGGAATCTGCGCCTTGGCAGCACGCATGGCGTCGCCGGCCAACTCGATGACGCGGGCGTCTTTGACTACGTTACCTTTCTCGTCTTTGATGTTTTCACCATAGTATTTGTACGACTTGTCAACCGTCACCTTGCCCAGCACCTTAAAGTTGGGCTTGAACATATTCTTCGACTGTGCCACGAAAAAGTCGCGCACACTGCCAACGCCGTAGGTCCTGTCGTTATAATTGTACGTGAATCCTTCCTTCGTCAGGTAGTCCTGCATCAGTTCTGGCGTGTGTGCCGCACTGAACTTTGTGTCGCTGAAGTCTACCAGCAGTACCGGTATTTCCCATTCGCCAAGGCTGTACTGGCTTCCCTGGGAATTCCAACCTCTGTATCCCAGTCCGTCGATGGTCGATGTAAGGATGGAACGGCGCGCCGGACGGCTGAACCGTTCGCGAGCGGCGTAGCGCTGGGCGTTGATGGTCGCCATGTCGGTCATGACAAAGGTGTCGCCCTGTTGCACATAACATCGTCCCTGGGCATCCTGCCACCAACTACTGTATTCGTCACCACGGGCCTCTACCCTTACCGTTGTTCCGTCAGCCAGCGTCAGCGTTCTCCACTGCCCCGGTTTTGCGGGAACTGCACTGGCCTGTACTGCCATCAGCAGCAGTGCGACCATCATAAAAAACTTTGTAGTTTTCATATTCATACCTAAAATTTTATACCTATTTAGTCATATTATATTTTTCGCCGACAAAGATACAAAATAAATAAGAGAAACAAAAACAAAACTATCATTTATTATCATTTATTTTTCGCGATTCAATTTGCGTATAGGCGCACAATCGTTTGCGTATAGCCGAATAATCGTTTGCGTATAGGCAAACGATGGATTAGTAGGCTTTTTGTACCTAATCTCCTTACTCTTTGTACCTGATAACCTTAGAGATTGTACCTTAAAACCTTAGGTACAAATCAAAAAGATTCTTCGTGGTCGTATTGGGGCATGTAGCGAATCAGCTTGTGTATAGCGGCTTGTGCCATTGCCTCATAGGCCCGTTCGCTGGGGTGCAGGTGGTCGCCGCTGTCATAGCCCTCGGCAAATGCTTTGGGAGTGGTAACGCTGCGTACTGCAGCATCGAAATCAATACAGCCATCGAAAATAGGCGAGGTGCGTAACCACTTATTAAACTCCTGGCGCATATTCTCGCGGTCTTCGTTGTATGTGCGCCAGCCATCT
>ODAI010149361.1_pt1 | contig 38612 bp, 35 predicted proteins | sample 1539321 | NCBI WGS metagenome assembly ODAI01 (sample SAMN02144231, study PRJEB22623) | gut metagenome | biome: sheep rumen | host: Ovis aries | place: New Zealand
CGGGGACGGATATATAGATTTGATAATCAAGTCTGTCAGAAGCATAGGAATTATCGTCATTCTGGAATTAAAACAGACTTCAGATGAAAACGAAGACAAGGTTCTTACTGCCCGGGATGCTGTTGAACAGATAATCAGAAAGAAATATGCCGATCCGTTTATTAAACGGAACGACATCAAAGCTGTTATTTCTTACGGTATCTGCTTCTGTAAAAAAGAATGTTCCGTTGTAGGAAAAAAGCTGAAATCATTATGAATTGGCCAGGCGGAATTTTACCCTGCCTTCTGCTTCAGGATTCTTTTCAGCATTGACAATACGGCTCCAGTAACTGTAAACAAAATTGTCATCAATTACCTTGTCGATCAGACTGTTCATGATTTTAAGGCAGCTCTGATAATCTCTTCCGGTAACAAACGATTTAAAATTTTTAATCAGTTTTCGTGATTTAAGCGGAGCATTCTGCTCAACTACGCGAATTTCAGAATTATATGTACAGATGCTTACATTCATATACTGGGTAAGGAATTCATCATTTCTCGCTAAATTCATGCAGGCCTTGCATATATCGGTGCATACAACAAGATCATCAGCAGTCAGCACTTCATATTTAGCCTGATCTACCATTCGGTTGAGTTTTTCCTTATATTGCCTGAACAAAGCTCTGCGCTGCCACAAAAAAAAGAAGATGCAGCAAAGGAACTTGTAGGACAGGGTGTCGTTGTCCTGGGATAAAGCACGATGAACTGCATTAATATCCATACCCATTCCTACTGCCGTGCTGTCATGTCCCTTGGCAGCTTTCTCGACCTTCGACAGATTTTCTATCACCAGCAACAATCTGAAATCTTTTTTCGAGAGAAACAAATCCACAATATTTCCTGCATCCTGAGCTGCCATTGTCAAAAAATCTCCTATGGGATGTGATCAAGCGGCTAATTAAGAATTTAATCAAGCTTTCTTATTCTTAAAAAACACACTTATCTGCAATTTCAGACTTACTAAATCCGCCAGTACTATTATGTTCGGATCTAAAACTTAAAATATTCAATATATATATATTTTCTACTAAAATTTATTTTTTTTAAACAAAAAAATGTTCTTTCGTCACACCTGAAACAAAAATTCTGAAATTTTGAAAACCGGACTCAACAGGAACAATCAGATCCTCATGGCAGTTCATCCAGGTGCGACCATACGGGATCTTTTTATTCGACAGTTGATGTCTGCAGAATTGCAACAATCCTTATATTACAAGGCGTTAACAATGTTACGACGTGCGCTCATACCCGCACCTGAAGCAGAAAACCACTCTGAGGACTAACGCAGGAACAGGTATTTCAGGCTGGATCTTTTCACAGTTGCGTAACATCCGGCTCAGGATCAGAGCACCACTGCAGTCAAACAAAATTCCGTAATTTATCCAGCTAATTCCTCGTCAGAGTCAAGGCAGGCATCCCGGGGAAGTTCAGCTTAAGCTTGTTCCCGTTCAGACTGAATCCGATCATTACCTGCTCACCGTTCGGGAATGAAGCGACCAGATTCTGATCCAGAACCATAAAATCACAGACAGTATTACCCTGACCGGCAGTAAAAAGGTTCAGTTTGTATGTGTACGGAATTTTTGTTTTTTCAATGGTCATACGCGCATTAATCGCAACATCGTCCCCGCTATAGAATCCTGTGAGTTCCGGTACGGCGGATCGGGCCGGCGGCAGCGGACCACTCCTGCGTTTAAGGACGGTCTGATGTCCGTCTCGTGAAGTAAGATAAAGCTGTCCGGTCGTGCGATCAAGATAAAAGCAGTATTCACTGAAACGCATTCCGCTGGTTTTCAGCAGGTTGCGCTCCACTTTGTATGTGCCAGAAGCGGTTATATTTTCATTAACTTTGGTCCTGCGGTAGTCGACCCTCCCGTTGTGGAATTTCCAGATTTCAACATCAGACACCCACTCTCCTTCAAGCATATCAGGTGTATAAGTATCCAGCGGATCCAGCAGCATTCTGGTTCCGGAGGTATTTTCGATGAGATACCATCGTCGTCCATCCCCCTGACCGTCAAGAAAAGACAGCCAGCTGTTGAATATTCTGCTGTTCACAGTCAGAATAATCTGAGGAACTCCTGCCATTTCAACGCTCATCAGTCCGTTTGCCAGAACTTCCATACTGCTGTCCAATCCGATCCAGCGCCCTGTACGGGCATACTGATCGTAATAAAAGGACAGGATCCTGAAATTCGGCATCATGGTAACCTCATTGCCGGAGGTGACAAACTGCACCAGACTGTAATTACCAAGTACATTGGCGACACCGTTCGGGGAATTGAGAACCTTGAAAGTATTGTCAATCATTGCCTTCTGCTCAGGAGAGGCATAGACAACCACCTCGGGAGTTCTCACGATATTTTTTTCTCCGCTGACGGTTTCAGCCTCAAGAATGTGCCCAAGTACCGAACCTTCAGGAACAGTCTGGAAAACCAGCATCAGCAGATCTTCTGACAGGACGATCTGACCGCGCTCCATCACCCCCAGGGATCCTTTGTCATCCAGTGTCTGAGTAATAGGGAAAAGCCTGCCGTTTTTCTTCAGTTTAAAAGGTCCGATAAACCTTCCGTCCAGCTCATACGCCACCACTGCGTTTTTTGTGTTAAGCACCATGGTATTATTGTTAAACGTCAGCTGCAGCAGAATTCTTTTCCCGCCGAGGCTGTCATCTGTATAGAAAGCCATGCAGCTGGTGGTCTGCTCGTCCGGATCTGCGCTGGTGGAAATCATGTTCACAGTGGCCGGAACAACCGAACTCCCGTTCTTCAGTGCAAAACGGGTTCCGGCAATTTCACGCATCAGCGTTGTAGTTCCGTTGTTATATTTTGGTGAAATCAGAGAAAAGTAACCGCTGTCGGTTTCAGTGATATTGACCTTCAGCATTTCTCTGACCAGGTTGCGGGAATGGATCAGGATCTGTCCGCCGGAACGTTCATACTGCATCATGTGAGTCCAGAGAATATCATTGCCGGTAACATCAAATTTAATCACGTTCTTGGACAGCATCTTGAGCCGGTTGACCGGGGTGACTGTAAAATCGGAAGCCCGCTCCCCTGTTTTTCCGTCAATCAGCTTCGGCACACCGATCTGAATATTGGAAAAATATGGTTTATATCCTCCCTTGATCCTCTGGGTCTGATAAAGAGCTTCAAGAAAATTTCCAAATCCGCTGCTGCGGGCAAACGAGGTTGAAAAATACTCATTAATGATAAAGTCCCTTCTAAGCGGCAGATAGACAGACAGCCCCTGCAGGGATTTTGCATTGGCAGTGGATTGAGTTGTCACCGTCAATCTGGCAATGGCATCCTGTACCGCTGCTGTTACGGCAGGACTAATGTTCACCTCCTGTCTTAGTTTTCTGATCCAGTCATTCAGGGACAGTGACCACATACCGTCTGCTGCAGCACGCAGATCAGTTGAAATGTCAGTCAGATTGGTGGTATACACTAGAGAACTGGTTATTTCAGAATACTTATGCGGGATCACAGCAGTAAGATTGGCAGTAAGAGCCCGCAGTGAATCTATAACCTGCGGCATCACACTGAGATCGTAGGCACTCATGGCAGCCGGCAGATTGGCCTGAAGATGATCAACAGTTTCAATATAATTTTTTACAAGGGCGGATACTATCTGTCTGACCGGATTGCCGGGTTTGAAATACGACAGCGCAGTTTCATAATTAAGACCTTCGTTCCACTCCACCGGCGGAGATGCCACCACATAATCCGCCACCTGGGCGACTTCGGCAAGAACATCAATCTGACCCATCAGGCACAGTTCAAAGTGAAGAATATCCAGTCTGCCCCTCGGCAGCAGATGGGCAACCGATTTAATCGCCGCAGTGAACTCCTGGACATTCATAAAATATTTGCCTGGCTTTCCGTTGCCGCCGTCATCGTCATTAAGAAAATTTTTCCAGCCGCCGCCGTGATTGAATGCCATGAAATCATAATGTCTGGCAGGTGCAAGCTTAACCGCAAGCTTTATAAACTCCGCCACATTCTCAGGACGGCTCATATCCAGTTCACCGAAATCACGGATTTCAGGCGACATAAAACGTGGAGGAAGATCCCTGCTCTGCACGTTGTTTTTCCGGATCATGAACAGCTTGGCACCGGTCCAGTTTCCCACGTCGGAACTGTACTTACTGGAACGGTCGAACAGAACCACCACATTCACATCATCATGAATACCGCGCTCCATTTCAAGAAATTCTTCAAGAAATCCGTCTTCAAGATTGTTGTCACCGTCCATGTAGACCATAATGGTCCATTCCTTCTCCGGCTGGGCGGCACCAGTAAGAAAGCTGTTATCAGCCTTAACTGCGGTTACCGGCATTAAAATCACTGAAAGAAGAATCAGCAAAGATGAAACTGTTCTGAAAAAAAATTTTCTTCGGGCAGTCCGGGCAGGAGCTGCAGTCAGATGAAGGAAAAATCTAAACATGGCGCAACCTTATCTGATGTCAGAATTATGATTGGAAGAAACTGTTCTTTATTAATTCTGCCATAACTGACAGTTGCGATTATTGAAACCGATCGCAAATTGCCTATGAACCTGAGCAGTCTGAAATTCGCATTTGAACCTGTCGGAATTTCCGACAGATTGAGCAAATGAAAAACGTCACAGCACCGGACGCCCGAAAAATATTGAAATCTGAACTGTCGCCGATGGTGCAACCGGACACATCAGTAAATTGTAATCGGGATCTTTTCCAGGTTCAGATATGGAAGTTCCGACTGTCCGAGCGCATCAGGAGGAAACCGGACAGTAGGCCAACCTGCACCCCTGGTTTCATTTCGTTACGCTATGGAGAATAAAGAAAAATCCGATCGTAAACGGCAGCCGGGATCAGCAGTATTTAAGAATTTCCTGAAGCATATCCCTGAGCATGGTTATCTTTTCGCCGTCAAGCGCACATCCCCTGCCGGTAAGAGAACTGCAGACCTGATTCGGAATATCCTTTGCCTTTTCGTAAAGCTCCTTTCCCTTATCAGTCAGTTTTACAATTCCGACCCGTTCATCCTCCCCGCTTCTTGATTTACTGATATAACCGTCATTTACCAGTTTCTTGAGTACAGGAGTGATCGTACCTGAATCCAGATAGAGTTTCTGACAGAGATCCCTGATAGTAATCTGCTCCTCCTCCCACAGAACCATCATGGTCACATACTGGGTATATGTCAGCCCTAGAGGATCAAGAAAAGGTGCATAACTGCGGGCAACTCTTCGTGCACAGGCATAAAGGGAAAAACAAACCTGACTTTTAAGCTTAAGAGATGCATCCGATATCATATAAGTACCCAAAACCAAACCGCAAGAAAACAATCAAGGACCACTGCACTATTTTACCGGTAATTATGACCGCTGTCCGCTATATTAATCTACAAAATCAATTTAATCAAATTTAATTTGATTAAATTGATTTTGTAATGTATCATGATAATGTTGATTGAATTTCAGCTCCGCCGTTTCGGAAAGATTAGAGCTGTAATATGAACCAGTAATTTGAGGAGAACAATATGAGTATGATTATGATCGACAATGATAATTTTCAGAAGGAAGTTCTTGAAGATAAGGAATTTAAGCTTCTTGTTTTCGGGGCTCAGTGGTGCGGCCAGTGCAAAGTTCTGAAACCGGCAGTCATGGAATACGGCACAGCACATCCGGAAATAAAAATCTGTCTTCATGATGTGGAACAGGCTACCGACGCAGCTGAAAAGCTTAATGTGAAAAGCATCCCGTGCGTGATCATTATGAAAGACGGCAGTGAAATTGCCAGACGTAACGGTGCCATGAGCGCAAGACAGCTCAACGATTTTATTGCGAAAAATCTCGAATAGAGAATAATCTACCCGTCAGAAGCAATCACAGCCACCAGGACCGGAGTATCACCCGTACATACTCCGGTTTCCTCTTTCCGGCACACTATACTGATCTGATCAGTAGAAAAACGCACAAAACCAAAATTTCTGTTAGAATAGCAAACCAAAGAACATTACTCCTTTCTCCGGTTTAACTCTGACAACCCGCAATGAATACACCGATACAGAAAAAAGAAGCATCTGAAAGGATCGCAATCGAAAACACCGTTAAAGAATTAAGAATCAACAGGGCCTACTTTGCCGAGTATTCTAAAACCGGATATGTACAGATCATCAACCGGCTTCTTTATACTTTTGTCGATCATAAATATCTGCAGAAGGAAGAGCAGAAACATATCAATGAAGTTCACACGGTTAAATTCAGCTGGATCGGACTGAGAGCAGATCTGAAGGAAATCTGCACAGTTTCGAAACGTGAGCTTGATTTTGAATCCTTGGTTGATCTTTTACCTGAAAGATTTGCCTCCGGAACAGAAAAAATATTTTTTATCACCGGCGACGGGTGGGTATATTACGGGACTCTGAATGAAACCATGAAAGTCCTGAAAAACCTTTGCCTTGATGAAATATACCTTGTGACAGCCGATTTTCAAAAGCTCGCAGTTTACAGTTCGGACAGCGAACTTCTTCAGATCTTAAGCAGACAGTAAAAAATTAAAAATCTCCCCAGTACTCATCAAACTGCACTATCTGTCTATGTATATAAATTTCCCCGGAATGAAAAAAGTTTTGATTTCAATGGAAATTCAAAATTATCGCACCCGTAGAAATGTTCACATACTAGACACAGCAACAGGTAATATGCAGCTAACGAATAAACTACATTTTTCAAATTAGCAAGTTCGAAGTTGCACATATTGCCATTAGTTGACTCGACCTCACAAGTCCGTCGGTGTTTAACCTCGTTATGCTCCCGCCACCAGTCGGAGCACTGTAAATCAGAAAATTTTCCAAAAGGAACAACCGTTATTTTATCCCCGTATAAAGATAGTACAACAGGCTCATTAGGCAAATTAGGCCATAACTCTTTCAGCTGCGCATATCTTTGCAACATACACTGCCTCTTATTTTTTATACAGTTCCTTTCATCATGTTCTACACAAAAATCTTCAGCCAAAGAATCCAAACCGCTGCATGAATCAGAAAACAGCGACCTATATTTGTGAGAGAATGTATTGAAATTTTTTTTGTCAATCGAAACATACTGATCTGTTTCTAGAAACTCATCTTCAAGTGTCTTAAATTCCTTAACATAGTACCTTACAAAATCACTATACTTCATATTAACCACCATATTTACTTTTACTGTTTGCACCATTGAACTATCAGAATAATTCATTAAAAATTTCCTTTACATCATTAATTCTGGGGTAACTGAGAATTGTTTTCTTGTTTCTGTTCAGCTTTTATGATTTTTTTCATATTTGTGCGCCTTAATTTACAATCACGATTCATGCGGCGTCTTGCAGCTTTTTCCAGTCTACGTTCCTGTTCCTCAATATAGGCCCAATCAGCCCTCGTAGCCCCTTCGCTTGTCGCTTCTATTAGTTCTTTTTCAGACAGACACTCATCCCACAAAAAATCCCATTCACTCATGAATACCTCCATCAAAACTAAATAATCAAAATTTGCTTAATCATGTTAACTTTTAAACCAATCTAAAAGTAATTTTCCTTTTTCGCTGGCTGTTAACGTTCCATTAGAATAGTCTGTAACACTCATAAGACCATTCCTTACCGAAAAGACCCCAGGGTTCAAACCTTGAGAATAATGTTGCTGAAGTTCATTTTCTGAAAGGTTCAGAAGTTTCAAAACAACATTTTTTACATCCTCAGGCAACTTATTATCTTTCATAAGCTGATCTGTTAAATGGATACTGTCATTTTTTTCAAGAAAAGGCAGTAAAATCTCAGCCTTAGACATCGATATTTCAAAAGGACTGTAATCTAAGTATTCATCCCAGAAAGTTTCCCTGAAACCATAATCTATAAGTTCAATAATTTGTCTCTTTGAAAGTTTTCTTATGCTGAATTCAGTATCGGGATCATTTTTTAAAATTTTTAGAAGAAAATCTTTTTTTAAATATCTGATAACTTCAAACAGACGATCAGCATTTTTCATAAAATTAATACTTCCAACCTTGTTCACAAATTCAAACGGTACATTCTTTAGATCTTCGTTATAAATGGACAACTCGGCTTCGCATTGTTCTCTGTAAAAGCTTGCATCAATTGAATCTTTGAGTTTATCATCATCTAAGAATTTCGCGTCGTATATGCATAGGACTCCGAAAAGTTCCTGTTGCAATAAATTCAGACTCATTCGATCAATTTTTTTATTTATTACGTCTGAGAATAGAAAATCAGGCCAATTATCCTTTGACTGCCTGTTTTTCAATTCTGCCGTGATTTCACAAACCAAATCATCTACGGAAACATTCAAAACATCTGCAAGTTTCGGCAGACGATCAAAACTAATATCTGAACTTCCTTTTTCCCAGTTCTGAACAGAAGTCACAGAAACAGACATTTTTTCAGCCAGTTGCTCTTGAGTTAATCCTGACCTTCTCCGTAATGAGGCAATGCATACAGATGATTTGCTATTACTTTTCATATTCGTTCATCCTATCGATTTATACCTATAATAATTTATAACACACAAAACAACACCAAGTGTTACTTGTTTTTAACACAATTATTACTTAGTGCAAACACAATTTAAAATTTCAAATAAAGTTAGAACTATAGAACATCATATCTTTAAAAAAAGTAAGTCCCGCATCACAGCGGGACAGATATAACTTTTAGATAATATCGTTCATCATTCATACATGGATAAATCGCATAACACAGAGTCACAATAAGCGAAAAAAAATTTTAGGTTTGATATTAATTAATACAATTTGGCTCTGTTGTTACAACAGAACCTACAATTTTAGGCAATATTCTGCTGTTATTTTCAAGACAGCTTTTCTACGATTATTCCTGGAGGATAAATTTTCCTGAAGCATAGATGATCGGATTTTATAATTTTCACAGATCAGTTTTTCTACTGAGCAGATCGGTAATCTGAGGAGCTGGTGACAAAATATTTTGGTTGCTCTATTCAAGGATCTGCCAGTTTTCTCGCGTTGAATTATATTTTTTTCGCATTAAATATTTTTCTGTTTTCTCATAGAGTTCCAGGTAAACCAAAGTAAAATCACGCCCTTTTTGGACATTTGAACCCCGTTTAATCATGTCTGACCAAAATCCTATTCTATGATTTAAAACAAGAACAAGTTCAATCAACAATACACTATTTGACTTCCATTCACTGAATAATCGGTGGTATGTTTCATAAATTGCATCTGTTCCAATATGATCTGCATTATCAAACTGCAGGTGTGCATCAGTTTTGCAAACATAGCCTTGTGCCTTTTTTGGAACGTAATAATGGTGCATAAACAAAGTCGTCATATAATTTTCTCAAAATATCACAGTTGTTTTACTCCAGGACTTCCCATTTTTTTCTGATGTTTTTATAGTCTCTGCTCTCTATATAATTATAGGTCTTATCATACAAATCTAAATATAACAGGGTAAACTCGAGATATTTAGGATTTTCCGGATCGTTACGGTGCATTTCATCCCAAAAAACTATTCTATGATTCAAAACCAGTTTCAGCTCGACAATCAAGGAGCTGTCTGTTTTCCATAGATTGAATAATCTATCGTATGTTTCCAAAACAGCTTCCCTGCCAATATGATCCGCATTGTCAAACTGTAGGTGTGCATCAGTTTTACACACGTGACCTTGCGCTTTTTTGGGAACGTAATAATGGTGCATGAATAGTGTTGTCATAGTTAAATCCTAAAGATCAATAGCATCTTCCCAACTATCTGGGCCGTATAAAATTTCATCCAATTTTTCAAATAAATCTAAATAGATGGACGTATATTCAACTGCCTTTTTATTTTGGGGAGATTTTATTATTTCATTATTCCAAAAAGTACAGCGATGATTTAAAACCAGCATAAGCTCCATGATGTATACGGAATTATCTTTCCATTCGTTATAAAGTCTGTCGTATGTTTCAAGAATGGCATCCACTCCAATATGGTCAGCGTTGTCAAATTCCTCATGAAAATTGGTAAGATAGGTACACCCGAAGGCTTTTTTAGGAATGTAATAATGGTGCAAAAATAATATTTTCATGGTTCTCCCCCCAAAATATTAATGCTGTTATATCATTCGATGATTTGCCATCTTTTTCTAGTAAACGGGTGATTTTTACTCAACAGGTACCGACGCAGCCACTCGTATAAATCCAGATAAATCGTGGCTAATTCGAGAAATTTGGGATTTGAAGGTTCTTTAAGATTTTTTTCATCCCAAAATGCTATCCTAAGATTCAATACATAAGATAGTTCTTCTACTAATGGGCCGTTTTCTTTATACTGATTAAATAATTTATGAAAGGTTTCTTTGATTGCTTCTATTCCTATATGATCTGCGTTATCAAATTCTTCATGGAAATTAGAAAGATAGGTATAACCATAACTCTTTTTGGGCACAAAATAGTGGTGCATAAATAGTGTTGTCATAAGCGTTTAACCTAAATCGTTTAGGATAGTTATTCTATGATTTGCCATTCTTTTCTTGTTTCATAATGATTTTTTCGCGTTATATAGCTGTGCAATTTTTCAAAAAGTTCCAAGTATAAAAAAATGTAATCGCGATATTTTTGATTTTCAGGATCGCCTCTGTGTAGCTTATCCCAAAATGCAATCCTATGGTTCAATACGTGAGATAGTTCTTTTAACAACGGTAAATTATTTTTCCACTTTTCAAACAATCTATCGTATGTTTCCTGAATTGCCTCTGTCCCGATATGATCTGCCTGATCAAAATCTTCGTGAAAATTCATTAGATATGCGCACCCGAAATAACTCTTCTGCGGTACAAAATAATAGTGCAAAAATAACGTTGTCATGATTGCTCCTCTAAAGTATTCATGTACATTATTCGATAATATCCCAATTTTTTCTGGTCTCGCAGAAGTATTTTCTTCTTCGGTATTTTCGAGCTTTTTCACATAGATCTAAATAAAGCAACACATACTCAAGATGATTTTTGTTCATTCCTTCTTTCCTATATTTTTCATCCCAAAAAGCAACTCTATGATTTAAAACAAGCATAAGTTCTCGGAGGAATGTCTCATTTGATTTCCATTCTTCAAACAGTCTGTTATAAGTTTCCAGAATTGCATCTGTTCCAATGTGATCTGCATTATCAAACTGCTCATGAAAATTTGTTAAATATGTGTAACCCCAATCACTCTTTGGTACATAATAGTGCTGCAAAAATAAAGTTGTCATAAGCATTCAACCTAAAGGCTTAAGATATTCATTCCCGGATTTGCCAATCCTTTCTAGTTTCATGATAATTTTTACTCGCCATGTATCTATCTGTTTTTTCGTATAAATCCAAGTACAATAATGTAAGCTCTGTATATTTAGGATTATCGAGTTCTTTATGGTGCATATCATCCCAAAATGAAATCCTGTGATTCAAGACTATTCTTAGTTCGCGAAGAAATAAGTATCTTGTTTTCCATTTATTGAAAAGTCTGTCATATGTTTCAAGAACAGCCTTCCTGCCAATGTGATCGGCATTATCAAATTCTTCGTGAAAATTCAGAAGATATGTATATCCCCAATCACTCTTCGGTACGTAGTAATGGTGCAAAAATAAAGTTGTCATAAGCATTTAACCCAAACGGCTTAAGATATTTATTCCAGGATTTGCCAGTTTTTCCTGGCGCCATAATAATTTTTTCCCCGTCTGTATTTATATATTTTTTCATATAGATCTAGGTATAAAAGCCCAAACTCAAGATGCTGTTTGTTCATTTCCTTTCCATGACTTCCACCCCAAAAGGCAACTCTGTGATTAAGAACAATCATTAGTTCTCGTAGGAATGTCTCGTTTGACTTACATTCTTCAAACAGTCTGTTATAAGTTTCCAGAATTGCATCAGTTCCAATGTGATCTGCGTTATCAAACTGTTCATGAAAATCAGTAATAAAGGTATAACCAAAATCCTCTTTCGGGACGTAATAGTGGTGTAAAAACAAATTTGTCATGAATATCACCTGCTATATTTAAGAACAAGATCCGTCAGTTCTGCGGAGGGCACTGTTAGAAACTTCTATTCATTACAGTTTCAGAAATTCCGAACGGATCTGAACATAAAAAAAGATCACCAGACACACATACCAGAAAAAACAACAGTCAGGGGTAATCATCTGTAAACCGTTATTTTTGATCTTCCTGCAATCTATTATACAGATAAATTTATAATATACAACATATTTACATTGTTTGTTTATGTTTTTTTTTATTTCATGAACTGACAGATTTGAAAATTTAACACTAAAAAAATAACAGTTCCTATTTATACGTTTCCTGACAGTCCATTCAAAGGATCAAAATGCAGTTTTAATCAAAAACAGATCTATTCATATATTCGAAACTTTGTTAAATCACATCTGCTCTTATTGCGGTCTCTCTTTATTATTTTGCAGATCAGCCTGGTTCTGTTTGACTCAATTCATATTTCTAGGAATTCGTTACTGTTAACTTTGAGGCAGCACTCATTCCTGATAAATACTTAAGTCATAAAGATATGTTTCCGTCTCAACATTTGCATGCCTGTAACCGTCCATGAAAGAAAAGTATACTGATTCAGGAAATTTGTTTTGAAAAATAAGAGGGTAAAAGCACTGCTCTGCAGTTATTAACTTACTGTCCCGTACTGATTTACGGGTAAACAGTAATTGAGGAAAGAGTAGTCCGGCGCTCACGAAAACTCCAGTATTCAGCAAAAAGACAAAACCCTTGCCGATCATCGATGATCCGGCAGGGGCTGCTTTCTTTCTTGTATATACGGGATCTTTTCTATGCTTTCCAGTCGTCGGTGTACTCAATATTACCGTCAGTGTAGGACCAGGTAATCTTTGAGTAGGTGAAACTTACGTCTTCCATATCGTGATATGGTTTGTTCTCAGCCAGGAAAGTGGTTGGAGTATTTTCATCCATCTCTACAATTACTGCATCGTTTACGGTAATCTTGTAGTACAGTTCCTCTTCGCCGGTTGGTTTGATGCGATAGAAATCAATTTCAACGTCAACCTGCTCGCCCTTGCAGCATGCTGCAAACAGTTTTGGTGATGCAACATCCTTGGCCTTGGTTACTGTCAGCGGATGATGAATACGCTGTCCGGTTGGCAGTCCGGTGTGAATATCACGAGGAATTTCAACCTTGTGATCCATTGCATAAACAAGAATCTTATCCTTCTTGTCACCGCCCTGATCGCAAGAACCCTTGATTTCGCCCTGGTTTTTACCGGTAACTTTCATATACATTGTTAAAGCCATAATACAAACTCCATAAATCTTTTGTTGGTAGAAAATAACATTTTGTTTGTTTACCCTTTAAACGATCCGGAATCTGAAAGGTTACAAAGATTTTGAAATGATCTTAAAAAATTTTTCTAAATTAGTCACAGCAAAAAACCCCATACCATGGAGCTGATATGAGGTTTGATCTTTTTTTTTGTTGATTGGGATAAATTCTTTATGCCTTCCAGTCGTCGGTGAACTCAATATTGCCGTCAGTATAGGACCAGGTGATCTTTGAATATGTAAAGCTTACGTCTTCCATGTCGTGATATGGTTTGTTCTCTGCCAGGAAGGTGGTTGGGGTGTTTTCGCCCATTTCTACAATTACCGCATCATTGATGGTGATCTTGTAGTACAGTTCCTCTTCGCCGGTTGGTTTGATTCTGTAGAAATCAAGTTCAACGTCAACCTGCTCACCCTTACAGCATGCTGCAAACAGTTTTGGTGATGCTACATCCTTGGCCTTGGTTACAGTAAGAGGATGATGGATGCGCTGGCCGGTCGGCAGTCCGGTGTGAGTATCCTTTGGAATTTCAACCCTGTGATCCATTGCATAAACAAGGATTTTATCCTTTTTGTCGCCGCCCTGATCGCAAGAACCCTTGATTTCGCCCTGGTTTTTACCGGTAACTTTCATATACATTGTTAAAGCCATAATACACGCTCCATAATCTGTTATTGAAACTGAATTTTGCTGCTCTGTTACCCTTTAAACGAAGGAGTTCGGAAAAGGTTACAAAAAAGTTACAAAATAATCTGATAATTTATTTACCGGAAATTTTCTGAGCCTATGAAAGATCGCAATTACGTGTTGCCCGCCGCAGCCTGTCAGGGAGATCTCCATCAAAAAAAATTCTGCTCTTCTTCGTAAATTGAAGCTACCATAACATTAGATGTTATAATCGAAAGATAAGTGACATTGCGTATGACCCGTTATGTTCACCGCTGCCGCTCTGTCAGCTTCAGATCCGGGCTGCACCGGAACATACCGTTCAGAGTCATGCAGGAAATCATCTGTTTCAGGAGGAGGACCAATATGGTATCCAAGAAAATACTTATTAAAACCGGAAAAATTCTTCTGCCCGTGATTATTGCTGCAGGTAAACCTGTGTTTGATGCAGCCAGACGAAAATTCTCTTCTAAAACCGCCACCCCGGTTCCGGGTTCGATCCTTTTCTGCGAACTGGACGTAGGATACGCCGAGCACTCCGGAATTTATGTCGGTGGCGGTGAAAAATGCATCATTGAACTTGCAAATATTGACGGTAGCTGCATGATCAAAAGGGTTACACCCGAGGAGTTTGTTAACGGCGGGCTCGGTTCAACCATTTATATATCATGTCACCATAATACAGCGGTCGGTCGGGAATACATAGCAAGTACTGCAGAAACCATGGTGGGTAAATGCTTAGGGGATTACAGTTTTGCAAAGAACAACTGCCATATGTTTACGGATTACTGCATATGCAGCAGCAATATAGAACAGGGTCCCCTGAACTGGGAAAAATTATTGAAATCATTGAAGAATCATGAGATGAAAATGACACTGGATCATGTCAAAAAAAGAGCAAGAGAAATCATGAATGCAGATCAGTGGCTCAAATGGGACTACCAAGCCGGCAGATTACCAACCGGGGATCAATAACATGGGATTATTCAACTATGCAAAATCGGTTGTTTCGACCGCAGTTAATACACCCGTACATGCTCTGCTCAGATCCTTTCGCGATAATGTGCTGGCTGAGCATGTTACTCCTGTTCCCGGTTCGGTTCTGTACTGTGATCTTGCCGCCGGCTATGCGGAACATTCCGGGATCTATGTAGGAGGAGGCGCTACAAAATGCATAGTTGAACTGAGCAGACAGCAAGGCAGATGTGTGATCAATCTGGTTTCGCCCGGTGAGTTCATCAGCGGAGGAATAGGGTTCAGTATATATGTATCAAGCCGCAACGGCCATGCGGTAGGAAAAAAATCTGTTGCAAGGGTTGCACTGGAACTGGTGGACAGGATTTGGGTAGGTACAACATTGCAATTAACAACTGTCATATGTTCACCTATCTGTGCCTGTGTAAAAAAGATCCCGATCTATTGAGATCAATTGCCAATGCAGAAATGACGCTTTCAAACTTAAAAGATCAGGCCCGGAAAGTAATGAAAGCCGACGAGTGGCGGGTGTGGGACGACATGACCATACCGATCAGCTGGAATGATTAGAAAAATAAAAAGGACGCACTGCAGTCGGCTGTGCATCCCGTCAATAACCCGGAAGCGGATAATGAATTAATATCCCTTCTTCTTTCTCATGGCCTTTTTACGTTCCTGTGATTTAACGTATTTCATCATGCGGCGTTTTTTGCGCATCTGGCTCTGAGTAAGTTTATTAACCTTTCCTTCGAACGGATTTTCACCTTCAACAAATTCAAGGCTGATCGGAGTACCGATTATTTCCAGCGCATCACGGAAGTAATTGGTAAGGTAACGCTTGTATGATTCAGGCAGATCGTTAACCATATTGCCGTGAATAACAATTCTCGGAGGATTGTATCCGCCTGCATGGGCGTATTTAAGTTTAACTCTTCTGCTACGAACCATCGGCGGCTGATGTTCTGATGTAGCCATCATCATCAGTCTGGTCAGTCTTGAAGTACTGATCCTGCGGGTTGCAGATCTGTAGGCTTCATCGATGGACTCAAACAGATGACCTACTCCGGTACCGTGCAGAGCGGAAATAAAATGGATCTTGGCAAAGTTGACAAAACCGAGTCTCAGCTCCAGCTCCTGCTTAATCTTTTCCTTCTCCTCTCCTTTCAGTCCGTCCCACTTGTTGATGGCGATAACGATAGATCTGCCGGCATTGAGAATAAAACTCAGAAGCCCCAGATCCTGATCGGTCAACCCCTCATGGGCATCAATCAGCAGAATAGTTACATGGGAATCTTCAATCGCCTTGAGGGTCTTGATAACCGAGAATTTTTCAACAGTTTCGGTAACCTTTTTACGTTTTCTAACACCGGCAGTATCGATTACCACATATTTGCGTTCGTCACGCTCCATCGGAATATAGATTGAATCCCTGGTGGTACCCGGAAAATCGTAGACAATAACTCTTTCCTCGCCGAGCATACGGTTGGTCAGAGTTGATTTACCCACATTCGGACGGCCCACAATGGCAAATTTAATCGGTTCATCGGATTCCTCAAAATCTCCCTCGGAAGGTTCAAGCTGTTCAGCCTCCATTTCAGAAGGAGGAATATCAAGGGAGGAAGGATCCTCCGGCAGTGAACAGTACGGAAGTTCCTGAATGTATTTGATATAGAAGCAGGTATCCTCGCCGCTCAGACGGTCGCCTGAATTAAACTCCAGGAACAGATCTACACCGTTATGGAACACGGACAGCATTATCTCGTCGCCGTGCTGCTCAACTTCAACATTCTCCTGAAGTTTCAGCGCCTTGAGAGGAACATATTCATAGGTCAGATCCTCCTTGAACTGCGGCACCAGACCGCCGACGAAATTAAAACTTACGCGGTTGTTGCGTTCATCCTCCTCCACGTCATCCATCGAGGTTTCTTCTTCACGAGGAACGAAGTCCGGTGCAGAGGTTTTAACCTTTACCAGCATCGGATACAGCACATCCTCCAGCAGGGAGGACACGCCCATGCCGTGAGCTGCGGCAATCTGATAAATTTCGCCGAAACCAAGAGAGTAAAACTCGGCACAGGCACTGTCGGCATCAATACCGTCCACCTTGTTGGCGACCAGGATGGTAGGTTTGTCGATCTTGCGGGCATATTCAACAATCATGTTGTCACCGGCAAGCACACCGTCACGGGCATCAACAATAAATGCGATAATATCAGCCTCCTGCATTGCCAGGTAGGACTGTTTGGCCATCTGGAGTTCAATTCCCTCCTCAGACCCGTCGATACCGCCGGTATCGATCACAATGAATTCGAGGCCGTTGATTTCAGCCTTACCGTATTTACGGTCGCGGGTAAGCCCCGGGAAATTGGCCACAAGCGCATCACGGCTTCTGGTTAAACGGTTGAATAAAGTCGATTTTCCCACGTTGGGACGTCCGACCAAAGCTACTACAGGGGTCATAGGCTCCTCTTATATACAGCGGCCCGTCCGGACCTGCTTAATCTAAAAATCTTTCGGTTTAATCAAGGTGTTTTAAGCCGCAAACATTGCTGACAGTTCACGGCACTGCGGATTATTCGCCGTCCTCCTTAAGGGTGATGGCATAAACTTTGCCGCTGCGGGTCTGCAGATAGGCAACGTCGTCATAGACAACGGGAGCAACATTAAGTCCGCTGCCGTCATAATCATCCATGGAAACGATGGTACCGGTGGCATTGTCAAGCCAGTACAGATATCCGTCCATATCGCCAACCAGAACATAGGAGCGGTAGGAAACCGGGCCGGTTACACCGCGGTATGACAGATCACGGTTGAGCCAGCGCTCCTCACCGCTTGAACGGGAAACTGAATGAATATGTCCTTCATCATCGGTAACAAAAATATCTGAATAATCATAGCCGATATCTTTGGAGGAGCTGATCTCTTTCTTCCAGCCGCCGCCGGCAACAATATTGAGAAGACTGCCGTGGTAGCCGACAGCATAAAGCTGACCGTCAACAAACAGCGGCATTGCATCCACATCACCGATGGTTTCAATGGCGTTGCTTCCCTTCGGAAGACTGACGATAAAGCTGTGAACCAGCATACCGGTTTCGGAATCAACAATGGAAATCTTGCCCTGGGAGGTACCGTACATAATCAGCTTGCCTCTTTCGATCTCAATCGGGCTGGAGGTTCCGCGCAGAGTCAGTGACTGCTCCTCTTTCGGAGTCGACCACAGTTTATGTCCGTCGTAGTCTGACAGGGCTACCAGCTGTCCGTCGGTGGTCAGCACCACTACCCGGTCGGCAAGAGCAAGCGGTCTTGACATCATTTCATAGCCGATATTGTTTTTCCATTTCAGAGAACCGTCGGAACGATCGATGGCATACACATAGCCGTTCTCTGAAGTTACATAGAGAGAATCAAGTCCGAGACTTACACCGCCGGAAATACGGGCACTGCGGCGATCATCATTCTCCTCCTCATCGGACAAATCGATGCTCCACAGAGTTTTTCCGGTGGCACGCTCCAGACATTCCACATCTCCGTCACGGGAGGCAACAAACACCTTCTCATCCGATACAGCAGGAACCAGGAAGGAGTAGAAGCGATCCACCCCGTCTCCGACAGAAGTTTTCCAGAGAATTCTAGGTTCGAACTGATTCTGAATTTCAGGTACATCAGCCACCACATAAACATCGCGTTCAAACAGCGAGCATGACTGTGTCAGAAGAGAGGCGGCAAATATGCCTGCCAGCAGTAAACTCTTGCGAAACATTATTATTCCTTGATTACGATAAAACCCACTGAATTTTATCACAAAATAGGGCGTCTAAGAAAAAAAAGTTACGCTGAATGCAACGGGGCGGCACAGACATAAAAAAGAGCACCGGCAAGAACCGGTACCCTTCTTCAGAAAATTTAAACCGCCTTATACGGAACTATTTTGCGTCAGCTTCAGTCTTTACTTCAGTCTTTGCTTCAGTCTTTACTTCAGTCTTTGCTGTGGCAGCAGAACCGTTCAGATCGTCAAGCTTAATCTTCAGCAGCTGGTTGTGCTGGATCTCCTGGGAATCCTTGATTTTATCATAGGCTTTCTGGTATGCGGCGCGGGCTTCATCATTTTTACCCTGCAGAAGCTTGAAATCACCGACGAGTTCAGAAACGGTGGCACCGTAAATCTCGTCATTGAGTTCATTCAGGAGTTTATACGCATCATCAAATCTCTGCTCCTGGGCGTAAACGCGGGCAAGGCGGAGTTTGGAGATTGAAGCCAGTGCGTCATCACTGCTCTTTGCGGAAATTTCAAGATTAACCATGGCTTTTTCAATATCATTCTTCTGATCAACAGCAAGAGTTGCCAGGTTGAAAGCGGCAAGTTCAGCATAGATACTGCCGTCCTGATCCTTGATCAGTTTCTCGGTAGCCTTGACGGTGTTTTCGTTGTAGTCGGCATTCAGATTCTTGATCACGGTCATGTAGGTATAGGTGTTCTCCTCCATCACTCCCTGACGGTAGCTTTTGAACTGCTCCCAGCCGAGAATACCGATCACACCCATAATAATACCGATAATAATAGTCTTACCGTTCTGTTTCCAGAATTTCTGCAGCTCTTCCGCCTGCTGCTCTTCGGTACTGTATAATTCCATTAATTAACTCCCAACAATTTTTTTAATTCTTCTGCAACAGCGCTAATTTTAACATTTAACTGTTCAGATTCAACACGTAAATTCTTTATTCCGATTTCATTTTTTGCCAGTTCATCATCTGCAAGAACCAGGGCGAACAGCGCTCCGGACTTGTCGGCACGCTTGAACTGCTTCTTGAAGTTCCCGCCGCTGCAGTTGGTCAGAATGCGGATCCCGCTGATCTGATCCCTCAGCTGTTCGGCAATAACCATGGACTGTCTTACCGCCTCGTCACCTACAGCACAGAAGTAGACATCCACCGGATTCTCCACTTCCACCGCATTGATTGACTGGAGCAGCAGAATAAATCTTTCAAGACCGATGGCAAATCCAACAGCCGGTGTAGGCTGTGCGCCCAGCTGTTCAACCAGACCGTCATAACGGCCGCCGCCGCAGATGGTACCCTGGGCGCCGAGCAGATCGGTTACCCATTCGAATACGGTATGGTTGTAATAGTCAAGACCGCGCACCAGTCTCGGATTGATTTCATATTTCACACCGTTGGCATCAAGTATGGCTCTGAGACGGTCGAAATGATTTCTGGTCTCCTCTCCGAAATAGTCAGTCAGCTTAGGGGCATTCTGCAGTATTTCAAGAACCTTCTCATTCTTGGTGTCAAGCACGCGCAGCGGATTGGTATACATACGGCGCTGGCAGTCCTCATCAAGACTCTCCTTGTGCTGTTCAAGGAATGAAACCAGAGCCTCACGGTAGCTGGCACGCTCCTCGGAGGAGCCGAGGGAGTTAAGCTGAAGCACCACATGATCACCAATCCCGAACTTCTTCCAGATGCGGTTGGTCAGCAGAATAATCTCAGCATCGATTTCAGCACTGGAAATACCGAATATTTCAGCACCGAACTGGTGGAATTCGCGGTAGCGGCCCTTCTGCGGCTTCTCATGACGGAACATGGAACCGGTGTACCATACACGGCGCTCCTGGTTGTGAATAAGACCGTGTTCAATACAGGCTCTCACACAGCCTGCGGTACCCTCAGGTCTCAAAGATAAAGAATCACCGTTGTCATCAAAGGTGTACATTTCCTTTTCCACCACATCGGTAATCTCACCGATGGAACGGACAAACAGACTGGTATATTCAACAGCCGGCATTCTCATTTCGGCGTAGCCGTAGGAAGCCATGATCTGCTTGAGGGTTGTTTCAACTTTCTGCCACAAAGGACTCTCATCAGGAAGAATATCCTTCATTCCTGTAATTGACTGAATTTGCACTGCCATAAAAATCTCAAATCTTGTTATTTATAATTAATTACTGTTTACAATCATTCTGCGGGATGCTTCAGGATGTTCCCTGAGATAGGCAACCCGTGCACGAATCTTTCTTTCTAGTTCATCTATCAGGATCTCATGCGGAATTCTGTCCACGCGTTCGCCGTTTTCATAATAACCGCACTGTTTTTTGGCACCCGCCACCCCGATATCGGCCTTGATGCATTCCCCCGGGCCGTTGACCACACAGCCGATAATGGCCACATCAAGCGGCATGGTGATATCGGCAAGTCTCTTTTCCAGGGCATCCACCGTACCGATTACATCATACTCGCGACGCGAGCAGGTCGGACAGGCAATGAAATTGATCCCGCGGGATCTGAGTCCCAGGGATTTAAGAATATCGAATCCCACCTTTACCTCCTCCACCGGATCTGCGGCAAGGGAGACTCTCAGTGTATCGCCGATCCCCTCGCTGAGCATCAGACCCAGTCCGATGGAGGATTTGACCGAGCCCATTCTCAGACCGCCGGCCTCGGTTATTCCAAGATGAAGCGGCTGATCGATTCTGGTGGCCAGCTGACGGTAGGCATTGACGCATAAAAACATATCAGATGCCTTGACACTGACTTTAAAGTACGGGAAGTTGAAACGGTCAAGATAGTCTACATTGCGCATGGCGGACTCAACCAGGGCCTCCGGAGTTGGTTCCCCGTATTTCTCCAGCAGATCCTTTTCAAGAGAACCGCCGTTTACCCCGATCCTGATCGGAATATTATGGTCACGGGCGCTGTCAACCACCATTTGAACACGATCCACATTGCCGATGTTGCCCGGATTAATCCTCAGGCAGTCAGCACCGTAATCAGCCACCTTGAGGGCGATACGGTAGTCAAAATGGATATCGGCAACTACAGGGATCTGAACCTGTTTTCTGATTTCTCTGAAAGCCTCGGCCGCATCCATTGAAGGAACTGATACACGCACAATATCAGCGCCGGCGGCGGCAATGGCATTAATCTGGGCCACGGTGGCCGCAACATCGGTCGTTTCAGTATTGGTCATACTCTGAACGGAAATAGGAGCATCTCCGCCCACGGCAACGTTGCCGACCTTAATCTGCAACGATTTCCGGCGTTTAATGTTTGAATAGGAATTACTCATTTTACCTGGTACTTACTTCAAGATGATAAGGTTTATCAGGAACTGCACTGCTCAAATCCACCAGATAGTCGTTGACAATAAGACGGGAGATATTGCCGGGAGCTCCTATGGTGAATTTCAAAGGCATATTGATCAGATTGTAGTCCAGAACACGATCTTTCTTGTATACGCGGGCCGTAACACGGCGGTCGTTCATTCCGGATTTCAGATCCAGCCAGCAGTCACCCCTGAATTCAATATGGATATTATAATTAGGACTGGTATTAATTTCTATAATAGAATGATTTGATGAATTACGCTGAGCTTCAATTTCAGCGCTGGAACCGTTGATATCAACGGTCGGTTCGGGAACAACCACGGAAAGTTTCCTTGAACTCCAGTCGGTTGCGGGAACTGTTGCAGACTCCTCTGCCGAAGTCTGGTTCTCATCTCTGATAAGCGATGATGCAACATTCTCGGACGGGCTCGGGTCATAGGCATCTGTGTCGGCGGCAGTCTGCTCCTTTGCCGCGGAATTATCACGTATTTCCTGCTGCAGCCGGTCAAAATCCTCCAGTTCCTGCTCTCTGGTTTTAGAGACAGATTCAGGATCCGTGTTCTCTTCAATGGTCATCTGAATGCTCTCATCTTCATTGAATTCGGCAAACGGCACATGATCATCAAGCAGCGGAGCCGGTTCTGAATATTTGTACCACAGGAAAAAGCTTAATATGAGAAGAAGCAGCAGAAGGATCAGTCCGGCAATCAGACCGGCGGTAACCGCCATCTTCTTGTTATGCTGAGCGCGGTAATGTCTGGCCTCAAGATTCTCCTTCTCCCTTCTGCTGGCGGTGTTGCCCACATAGTCATCGTAAATCCTGAGGATCCCGTCACTGTCGATTTTCAAAAGTTCGGCGTAACTTCTGACATAGCCGCGGGAAAAAACATCAGCGGTTTTGCGATCAAGAAGATTATTCTCGAGATCTCTGACCAGGGACACGCGCAGATTGAGCGTAGAGGCCACGTCACTTAGACTCAGTCCCTGACGTTCCCTTTCTTCCCGTAGAATCTCGCCGAATGTAATCTTCTTCTGTGCCATCTGAGCAGTTCTTAATCAACAGTTGTTAAACAGCAAACCTGCAATCTGTATTAATTATTAGTAATCGTTGTTCTGGTATTTCTTAGCCTCCGGGGAATTCGGATAACGGGTCAACAGAAGATCGCCGTACTTTCTGGCCTCATCGATATTTCCTGATCCTTCCTCAATTCTCAGTTTGATAAACAGACTCAGTGAATTGTCTTCACTGTAGTGGCTGAATCTTGACATCATCATTCTTGCTGTGTTCACATCATCCACACCGAGAGCCAGTTCAGCTCTGAACAGAAGCAGAATAGGAGTGGTTGAGTTATAGGCAAGAGCACGGTCGGCATAGGCAATGGCCTTACGGTCATCCCCCTGTGAATAGGCGCAGCGGCCGGCTTCAAACAGGGTTTCAGCCATACGGGTGTAGTTCTTGATGGTCAGCGCATGTTCAAAAGTGTTGTATGCCTCGGTATACTTCTTCTGGCCGCATAGGAACATACCGTAATTCTGGTAGACATCACCGTTGTCACTGAACTGCTTTACCAGATTGTTGTATGCATTGTAGGCATTCTCGGTTTCACCGACCTGCTGGTAGTACCAGGCAAAGCCGAGCTTGGCATTGAAATTGTCAGGATCATATTCCAGCGCCTTCTGCAGATTCTGTTTTGCCATGGTGGCCTGACCTTCATTCAGCAGACGGATAGCTATTTTTACGCGGTTGTCGGCAGCGAGTTTGCTGCGTTCAGGGGAATCATCATCGTCAGTCTTTACAACCTCCCTGCCGTTTTCGTAGACAATTTTTTCAGTAACGCATCCGGAAAGAAGTGAGAAAGACAGGAGTATGCAAGACAAACCAAAAAACTTATTCATTTTAACCTTTTTCTAATTATGTTCTTATAATATTATTTTTATCCGGCTCTTCGGGAAACCTGCGAGAGGTATCTGACCGGCAGCTGCCACCAGCCGGACACGCTTTTATGGCTATTATAGGTCAGTTTTACCGATATGCAAATTAAACAGCGGTTTTATTGTTTCTAATTTTAATCAATAGCACATATTTTCACTTTTTTGCGTCAGCGACGCCCTGCGGACCGAGCAACTGAAGACGAAATCCCGCACAGGGACATCTGCATCCGTGAACCGCGGTGCATAGTCACCGTTTGCTATCCGGTTGAAAACAGTTACAATATCTGTAAGAGGCAGCGGGAGGAGATTTTCCTGCCGGTTATTCAGACACAGCATCAGATCTGCAGAAGGAAAGCCACAGACATTATGACAACGAGCAGCAGTTATTCAAATAAAGGTGAAGAACAGAATTATTACAGTTCCCGGAGCAGCCGGTCCGGAGCATACGCCCCGGTTCAGAACAATCCGGCTGTAAACGCCGCTGACCCCTACGCCCCGCAGAATTCATACAGTAACCCAGGAGCTGATGCACGCCCCTTCACGGTAACCCAGGTCAAAAACATGGTAAACAGCGCCATCGACTGCTATTTCTCCGGCGAAATAACCGCGGTGGGGGAAATTTCCAATTTCAAAATCTGGAAGAATATCAACTGCTATTTTTCCCTCAGTGACGGACAGAGTACCATCAAATGCATGGTAAGAGGGATCGGGCCGGGCTTCAGCAGACTCAACCTAAGAGACGGTATGCAGGTGATGGTGCGCTTTGAAGCACCGAATTTCAATGTCCGCGGCGATCTTTCCTTTACCGTTACCAGTATCCGTCCGATCGGTGCCGGTTATCTTGAACAGCAGCTGCAGATGCTCAAGGAGCGTCTTACCAGGGAGGGGCTGTTCGATCCGGAGCATAAAAAACAGATCCCCTACTTTCCTAAAACCGTGGGCGTGATAACCTCCAGGGAGGGGGATGTAATCCATGATATCTACCGCAATATCTACAGCAGGATCAATGCGGTAAATCTGATCCTCTACCCTGCAACCGTACAGGGACCGACAGCCGCCCGATCACTCATCCAGCAGCTTAAAACCGCAAACTACCGCAATGAATGCGATGTACTGATCATAGCAAGAGGAGGCGGAAGTTTTGAAGATCTGTTCTGCTTCAATGATGAACAGCTGGTCCGTGAAATCTACAATTCGAACATTCCGGTAATATCTGCGGTGGGACACGAAACCGATTTCACCCTGTGTGATTTTGTGGCTGATCTTCGCGTGGCAACCCCGACCCAGGCCGGTGTGCTGATTGCCGACAACTATGTAAAGGTTCTTAACAATCTCGGTGCTACGGAGAATTTTCTGCGTACCAGAATTTCTGATATTCTGACCGCCAGAAATATCGAACTGCAGAATCTTCTGAACCGGCTCAATCTGCTCAGCCCGCAAAGACAGCTTGAATACCGCCGAACCCTTCTGCAGAAGGCCTACGAAAGCATGCTGAACAATATCGTCACCATGATTCACCGCCACCGGCTGCAGATCAGCAATCTTGAAGGTTCCATTGCCTCGTCGGGAATGGAAAAAAACATCGCCTCCAGAAAAAATCTTCTCACAGAACTCGGCAACCGGCTTGAGAGTAGCATGATCTCCCGCCTTTACAGCTGCCGCAGCACCCTTGACAGTCTCAGCGCCACCCTTGACAGAAACAGTCCCGATGCTCTCATCAGCAGCCGCAGACATATGCTGGAAATTCTCCAAGACCGTCTTGAAAAGGCAATGGCTGAAACCATAAGCAGATACCGTCTGCAAATCACTGAACTATCCAGTGCGGTAGCCTCCTGCGGCATAGAAAAACAACTCTCCGACAGCCGCGGCGCGGTGGAGGAGCTCAATAACAGACTGCAGAGGGAGATCAACGCCATGCTCAACCGCCGCAGCCGGCTTCTGGAGGATCTTGCGCTAAATCTGAACCGCAGCAACCCGCTGACCGATCCGAGATTCTACAAGACCACCACCATATACAAAGGCCAGGCATTAAGTTCAGTCAACGGTCTGAAATCCGGGGATGAGATTATCACTGTACTGACCGACGGAAATGTTAAATCACAGATAACCGGCATTGATAAAAAAGATCTCAGACTGTAAATGTGAACTGGGTTGTATTTACAGCATTTCTCAAATACAATTTGTCGCACAGATCACTTTAAGCGTGCAGATTGTCTATATAATAAAAAATGGACCTTGTGGTCCCGTTTATCATTTATTCTCCTTAAGGCAATAAGACATACTTTCTTCGGTATGTCTTTTTTGTTGGTGATCTATGACTGAATTCCGGAAATACAAGGAAAAAAACAAATGTTCTTAATTAAAATTTTTAAATTTTTCATGGCGCTAGCCTGCTTCTATGTCAAACTGGTGGTAGGGATCACCGTGGTGATTTTTTCCCTGATCGCTTTTATCTTCATTGCCGCGCTCGCTGCACCTTCCGATAAAGATGAAAACGCCCTCACAGAACTTGACAACAAGGTTGTTGTAATCAGCCCCAATGCTGAGATTACCGACCACCGCTTCATTTCTGAATTCGAAGAGGTGGTTCTGCAGTTAAATAAACGTCAGAGCCCATATTCCTATTCAGATCAGATCATAAAAACCCTGGATATTGCAGCAAAAGATCCCAATGTTTCAGGCATAATTCTGGATTTGTCCAGAAACAGCTATGTTTCCTACGGTATAGCCGATGTGATCGGTAAAAAAATCGATGAATTCAGAAAATCCTCCAAAAAGAAGATCATAACATTTGCCCCTGCCTATACCCAGTCGAACTATTATCTGGCCAGCTTCACCGACAGCCTGACCCTGGATCCCTCCGGCTCGGTGGATCTGCACGGTGTGACCTTCGGAAATCTCTACTTCAGAAAACTGCTGGAGGAGTACAATCTGGCTCCGTACGTGTTCAAGCACGGTAAATACAAATCAGCGGTAGAGCCGTATTTCCTGGATGAAATGTCAGATGCAGCCAGAGAAAACTACCAGGCAATCGTTAAAAACGTCTGGTCCCGCATTTCCGGCACTATCAAAAACAACCGCGGACTTGATGACAGTCAGATCCTTCCTTCCATCGAACAGAAATACACCCTGCTGAGCAGAGCCGGCTTTAATGATGCCGCCTATGCACTTATGCAGAAACAGGTGGATCAGGTTATGTCCTACGACAGCTTCCTTGCAGAAGCTCTCAAGCTGTTCCCGAAAGCGGTTAAAAAGGAAAAATACAAGGAAACCCAGCTTGCCGCGATGAACTTCAGGGAATATCTTTCATTAAAATCAGATACTAAGGAAACAGAATCCGCCTCATCCGGTGAAGAGCGTGCTCCGGATCCGACAGTAAAGGTTATCTACTTTACCGGGGAAATTACCGGCAGTTCAAATGAAAATGCCTTCATCAGCTATGACAATTATGCAGATCAAATCAGAAAAATCGGTAACGATCAGTCGGTAAAAGCCGTGGTACTGAGAATCAACTCCCCTGGCGGATCTGTGGTCGAAGCGGTACGTCTGGTTAATGAAATGACCGACTGTTTCAAGAACAGAGGCAAGAAGATTGTTATTTCCCAGGGAAGCATGGCGGCATCCGGCGGATATATGCTCTCCACCCTCGGTGATTATATCTACGCCGAACCTACCACCATCACCGGCTCTATCGGCGTGTTCGGTGTTGTACCGACATTCAAAAAGGCGGCTGACCGACTGGGTGTAAACTACAATGAGGTTACCAACAACCCCGGTGACTACCGCAATCCGTTCCAGGAGCTGAGCGAACCTGCAAGAAAAAGCATCGAAGGCAGTATCGAAGGCACCTACGCGGATTTTGTCACCATGGTGTCCAGGAGCCGCAATATGAAATTCGATGATGTTGATCAGATCGCCCAGGGCCGGGTATGGACCGGAATTGAGGCAAAGGAGATCGGTCTGGTTGACGAACTTGGCACCCTTGACGATGCAGTTGAAAAAGCAGCATCCCTGGCAGGACTCAAGAAGGGTCAGTACAAGGTTGACAATTCCGTTGATGATCAGAATCTCAGCTTCGGAAATATTCTGCTGAAAAATATTTCAGTTAAACTGAATATTGAAAATATTCTGTTCCCGCTTCCTGAAGAACTGAAGGTTTTGAAAACTGTAGATCCTGCAAAACTGTTCTCTTCAGCCGACAGCAACGGCAGACTGAAGATTTACTCCTATACTCCGTTGAGAGTTGAGTAAAATCATCCGGTAAATTTCACTGTTATAGAAAAAGGCCCCGTTGCAATATGCTGCGGGGCTTTTTGGATCCCTAACTCGCAAAATTTTATACTAGCAGTATAATACCACTTTCGCTCTTAATGACCGCTAGCAATCTTAGAAATGAATTTGTGGACGTCATCTTCGGTTATTCCAACATTACTCAGAATTTCTTTTTGATCTTTATTCATTGCGTAAGAAGGATACCATGTATCATCTTCATTTTGATCAATGCAATATTTATTAAGCTCAGCAATGATTCTATTTGTAGTCATTGAAGTCTTTGAATTCAAATATGTCTTCTCAAAATGTAACATTCCTGCCATTATTATTTGTGCAATAAAAGCTACAAACATCAAACCTACATATGTATTGGCGTTGTGACGGTACGTCGTTCGTAAATTAAGTCCGCGCATAAGATTAGAAAAATTTTTTTCAACATTATCTCTTTTTCTGATAATACTGATTGCCTCGTATGCCTCTATTTTTGATGGCGACAACATAACAAAAAATCCTTTGTGGTTGAGCAACTGTTGGATCATCTCTGTATTTTCCATCATAATAAAATTTTTCCCGTCCTTCGTAGTTTCTGACGGTGCAATTATGACGCCCCTTTTAGCCGCATATTTTTCAAGTTGTTCCGAGTACCTTACATGTTTGGAAATATTTTCCCAATAAAAGGCCATTAATGAATGCAAGGCCTGCCTTTCATCCTCTGCCCGTTTACTGTCATAAAACATGTAGGCATAATATTGAGTTTCTTTTAATTTGACTTGGTATACATTGCCGTAAACATTTTCTTCAGCCAAATAATATTTTTGTTGATCCTTGATTTCATTTCCTTTAGTTGAAATCAATTCTTCGACCCAGTTGGTACTCTCGGGACATAAAACACCGAATTCCAATTCAAGTTGTTGCATTTGTTTTATTGCATCTTCACTGTAGTAACCTCTATCAAAGACAACAAATAATTTTTTGTACCCGAGGTTTAAAATTTTTTTGAGCGAGTATGGAGTTTGCGTTTTATCTAGAACAGATCCATCAAAATGTTCATACCACAACGGAATACCCGTTGTTTCATCGACAAAAGCTGCTGTATTTATAATAGGTAAATCAACATTAATTTTAGCCTGACCAAATTTTGCAAAGTCGATGTACCCGGATGATGTGTTCTGGTTGGTTGAATCGAAAGCTACAATTCTAGTCTTTGGAGAAGGAAATAATTTTTCGTACATCTCAGCAAACAGGCTGAAAAAAATTTGTATATCACCGCTGTTCTTCGATAACTCTGTATACAAAGCTCTAACTTCAGAATCAGAGACAGTCCGATCCAATCCGCAGTAATGTCCAAAACACCAACTGGAAAATTGTTGCGAGATCAGATCTCCTTCTGAAACTCCATACGTACAGAGAGCAAGAATGAGTTTGTAGTGATTAGGAAAAACTTTTTTTAATATTTCGTAACAACCAGTTTTACGTGCTATTGCTGATATCAGTACATAACCGCCATAAGCAATATGATTATCAACTTTTCCTGCTTCCTTTCTAGTGGAGGAACTAAAAACAGCTTTCAGTTTTGATAATTTTACATCCTCCTGTTCGCCAAAAAATTTGAAAAAATTTTTATTGGGATACATAACCGAGTTATTAGAATTTTCTTTGATTCTCCCGATGGAACATCGTTTATAGATCGGTTGTCTTTTTTCAGAATCCCATTCATATGCTGTTTGATAGTAAACATATCCGGTAGAAGCGATAACAATTTTTGAGTTATCAGTACTACCCGGAACTTTGACTTCAGAGGAACGACCTACATACATACAACCACCTTACTAGTATAGATATATTAAATATTATACTAGCGTTTATAATAAAAAACAACATATAAATCAATATGTTGCAAAAAAAAAAAAAATTAATAGAATTCTAGTATAAAAGTTTGCGATTTAGGGTTGGAGCTTGATTTTAAACACACACAAAAAAAGCAGACATCTCTGCCTGCTTTCATATCAAATCAATTTTAAACCGCTACGGATGCAGTATCACATGTTTCGCAAGATCCAGAACCTTGTTGGAATAACCGACCTCATTGTCATACCAGGCAACAAGTTTAACCAGTTTGTCATTTACTGACAGACCGGCCTGTGCATCGAAGTACGAAATTGCAGTTCCGCCGAGTATATCGCTGGATACAACCGCATCATCAACGTAGGCAACGATACCCTTGTAGGCACCTTCAGCCTCTTTTCTGATGGTTTCGCAGATCTGTGCGTAGTCTGCCGCAGTACTCAGATTGATAGTAACATCAACCAGGGAAACATCCGGGGTAGGAACACGCATCGAGATGCCGGTAATCTTGCCGTCAAGTTCCGGAACCACTTTGCCGACAGCTTTAGCTGCACCGGTGGTTGACGGAATGATATTCTGAGCAGCACCGCGCCCGCCGCGCCAGTCTTTGGCTGACGGACCGTCAACAGTCTTCTGGCTTGCAGTATAGGAATGAACGGTTGTCATCAGTGCAGACTCGATACCGTAGTGATCCTGAATAATCTTCACGATCGGAGCCAGTGCATTGGTGGTGCATGATGCATTTGAAACAACGTCATCCCCCTGATAGGTATTCTCATTGACACCCATCACGAACATCGGAGTTTCATCCTTAACCGGACCGGTAATAACCACCTTGTATGCACCCGCATCAACATGGGCGTAGGCTTTGGAGGTACTCAGGAACAGGCCGGTTGCCTCAATAACCACGGATACACCGATTTCATACCAGCAGAGTTTGGCCGGATCTTTCTGAGCGGTGATCCTGATCGGTCTGCCGTTGAGAATAATCTTGTTGTTGTAAACCTCAACATCAGCATCAAGAATACCGTGGGTTGAATCGTACTTGAGCAGATATGCCAGGTATTCAACACCCTGCTGGTTAACATTACCCTGTGCATCACCTGCAAGCGGATCATTGATCCCCACGATTTCAACATCATCACGAAGCAGTGCCGCTCTGAGCACACTGCGTCCAATTCTGCCGAATCCGTTGATACCCATTCTGATCCTGGTACCCTGACGGTGAACATATGAAGGTTTCTTGGCCGGGTTAGGATCTACAATCTGATTGATGATCTTTACGGAATGCGCCTTGGTCAGACCGAGCAGATCTTTAGACTGGGCGGTCAGTTCAAACGGAACACCGTCAGGCTCGGAGGTATCAAGTCTAGCATTCCATTTCATGCCTTTACCCGGACGCGGCAGATGGTAGCCGATATCATAGGAGGAGGCATTGAACAGAACCAGCCAGCGTTCACCGGTACCGTTTAAATCACCGATATCAAGGGTGAACAGTTTGGAATTAGGATTGTTCCAGTCAGATTCGGTAAGTTCATGACCGTCGGCATGGTACCAGGCAACCTCATGTTCAACCGGAAGAGTTCCGAAGTAGCGGTCATCATGAAGTTTAAGATCTCTGAATACAGTAGACTCCAGTCTGATACGGTTCAGCAGACCGGTGAATTTTGCAAGATCACGATCTTCATCGGACAGTTCCCAGTTAACCCAGCTGATGCGGTTGTCCTGACAGTAGGCATTGTTGTTACCGAGCTGGGTTCTTCCCATTTCATCGCCGGCCACAAAATGCGGAATACCCTGGGACAGCATCAGGGTTGCAAGCATGTTTCTCTTCTGCTGTTCACGGATGAAATTAATTTTCACATTGGCGGTCGGACCCTCCTCTCCGTAATTGTAGGAAAGGTTGTTGGAATGACCGTCGGAATTGTTTTCTGCATTGGCCTCATTGTGACGGTAGTTGTAGCTCACCAGATCATGCAGGGTGAATCCGTCATGATAGGTAATGAAGTTCACCGAGGTATGAATTGAACGCAATGTTTTCGGATACAAATCTCTTGAACCGAGCAGACGGGTTGCAAAATCCGCCATTTTTCCCTCATCTCCGCGCCAGAAAGATCTGATGGTGTCACGGTAGCGATCGTTAAGTTCCTTCCAGTCTCTCGGGAACTGACCCACCCTGTAGCCGAATCCACCGACATCCCAAGGTTCGGCAATCAGCAGCGCATCTTCAAGGATCTCATCCTGATGAATAGTCTTGAAGAAGGCTGAAAATACATTATAGCCGTTGGCCGCGTCTTCACGGGCAAGAGTGGTTGCAAGATCGAATCTGAAACCGTCAACCTGCATTTCCTTGTACCAGTAGCGCAGGGAATCGATCACCAGTTTGAGCACATTCGGATCATCCACATTCACACTGTTGCCGCAGCCGGTGTGATTGCAGTAGTGATTATAGATTTTATTGCCGTGCTGATCTTTTTCATACTGATAGAAATTTTTATTTTCAAAACCTCTGAAACTGATGGAAGGTCCGCCGAAACCGCCTTCAGCTGTATGGTTGTACACCACATCCAGGATTACCGCAATTCCGTTACGGTGAAGGGTCTTCACCATGGTTTTGAATTCATTAATGGCGTTGAGAGGATCTGAGGCATAACGAGGCTCAGGGGCAAAGAAACTGATTGAGTTGTAACCCCAGTAGTTGCAGAGTTTCAAATCCACCAGACGGGATTCATCCATGTGGGCATGAACCGGCATGAACTGCACTGCGGTAATACCGATATCCTTGAGATGTTTAATCACGGCAGGTTCGCACATACCGAGATAGGTACCGCGCAGATGAGCCGGAACATCCGGATTAAGCATGGTATAACCGCGCACGTGGGTTTCATAAATAATATAATCGCTGTCAGACAGATGAGGTTTTTCAACCCCCTCCCAGTCGAAGCTGTCATCCGTAACCACGCACTTACTGATCATCTTCTGGCTGTCGCCCTTGTAGATCTCGTAATTCCACTCCTGCGGACGGTTCAGCAGTCTGGCATATGGATCGATTAACAGCTTTGAAATATCAAAAACATTACCGGACATCGGATCATTCGGGCCCACCACCCTGTAGCCGTAGTACTGTCCCTTCTGAACCCCTTCTACAAATCCGCACCAGTACGGACCCACTCTTTCCTTCAGCTGAATGCGCTGAATCTCCTCTTCATACTCATTGAAAAGGCACAAATAAACTTCTTTTGCTGCAGGCGAAAAAACTTTAAAGTTGCATCCGCCTTCATATAATCTGGCACCGAGCGGTGCTTTTTGTTTGCTTAAAGCTAATTTAAAATTTCCATTATCCACGAGAAACTCCAAATAAACGGAACTATCAATTTTCATTACAATGGTTCTATCTTCAATTGTATGCTTAAAAAAATAAATTTAAAGAAATTTTTTTACTTTTATGCCGGTTAAAAATAAAAAAATATTTTTTATTCAAAAATTTTTTTTACAAATATTTTTTTGCCGGTAATTTCATAAGAAAAAATTTTTCTCAATAAAAAAAATTAATTTTTACTATTAAAAAATTTTTTCAATGTGTTCGTCGACTTCTTCCGGCAGGAACTGCGAAGAAACAATGATCTGTTGTTTTTCTTTTATATTCCATGTAATATGTCAGATAATAACTTGTCAAATTGAATTTTATGGATTTGCTTTACCAATATTACAAGGAAAGATCGATATGTGTACCATAGAAGAAAAAGACGTACTGCTTGAATACATTGCCGACACCGCCGGAATGGTGCTGACCGGAGGTTCCGGGAAATACTCCCCTGCGGAGCCTGCCATGCTGGCTATGATCCGTGACAGGTTCTATGCCACCGACTGCAGCGAGCTGGATTTTACTGAAGAATTCAATCAGCTCACAGAGCTGAGAAAAAAATACCGCAACAATCAGGAGCAGCTTCAGCACAGTCCGGAACAGTATGATGTCAGAAAGGATGCGCAGGAAAAATTCGAAACGGTATGGGCCTTTGTTTCAGCAAACTGCCGGCCGGTGGACAGACCCTCACTTTACCTTTCCGGCGGACAGCCGGGTGCTGGGAAATCCCGAGCCATCGTCAGAGCGCAGCAGCTGGAAAACGGCAATCTGCTGAATGTGGTCGGGGATGATTTCAGAAAATTCTGCTCTCTTTACGGATATTACAATCAGAAGTACGGAAAAGAGTCATCCAGATATACCGGCGAATTTGCCGGAATTATGGTGGGAATGATCCGCGACCGTGCTGTTGCCGAAAAATACAATATCGCCATCGAGGGAACCTTCAGAACCAGCGAGATCCCGCTGCGCGAGCTTCAGACCTTTACCTCCAGCGGTTATACCGCGCACGTGATCATCTGTACCTGTCCGGCGGAACTGAGCTGGCAGAGTACCATTACCAGGGCAAAGAAAATGGAGGATGGTGGTTATCATTAATTTAAAAGTGTGTATTTTCTTTTTCAAACTGTGTAAGTCTATACTAAGTCCTGCATTTAAGCCATTTTTGATGGTTCCCTATACTGAAAATATTATTTTAATCAATGGATTGAAATTACACATCAAGATCCTCTCTTTTTATATTAAATAATTGCAATTAACATATATCAATAAATATCAACTGTATACTTTCATAGTTTTATGATATGTGCTGTATAATGTCCATACGTTAGTAAACGTGTAATTTTCAGGGAGAAATTCCTATGATTATTTATAGCGAAGAAAAGAATGGACAGCAGTCCGTATTTGTAAAAAACATAACAAACGATAATGGCGACATAACATCGACTAGAAAAGTAACGATACCATTGTATCAGGTCGAGGAAAATGGCTTTGTGTATTTCCTTCTTTATGACGATCACATGGAGCCTATTTCATCTGTATATCAATATCTGAACTTCAAAATGAATGAAAGTTCTTATACCAGCAGAAGCAAAGCAGCGTTTGCCATAAGGTTGCTTTACTGTTTCCTATCTTTGTCTGGTTACAACATAAACAGGATTGATGAGAAAGCATTTAGAGAACTACTCTTCTTCTTGCGTGGAATTAACACGAACCCGAAACAGTATTCCATGAAAACACAGCGTAGCAATAACACTGTAAATGGATATTTGTCTGTATACAGAACGTACTTTGCGTTTACTCATATCCATTGTGAATCCATCTTTAAATCACACACAGTAAGATCCGATCATATACCTGAAACCATGAATGTTTCTGACAGGAAAAAATACGATAATAGCCTTAAAGCAGCTTCGTACTGTTCCGATACAGTACCGAGATATATTGGGCCAAAGGATTTCAGACACATCTTTAAGGCAATACTGGATGCTAAGGACACACAATCCAAACTTATTGTTCATTTGATGTATGGATATGGTCTTCGACTTGGTGAGATTCTTGGTTTGACTACCGAAGATATTCAAGAGATTCGTGATAATGGAAAATTGGTTCCGGTCATTGTCCTTCGCAATAGAATGACAGATTCCAAATTTCAATTTGCCAAAGGTCTCCCACATGTTATAGATAAGAGACAGTATGCCTCCAAAGATTATCTTGCTACTATACAACGGATTATCATCACCTATCCTCTATATGAAGAGCTGATTGATTTTATTGATGAGACTCATGCTAAAATGATGAAAAAATATACTGCCAACTATGAACAAGGTTACGCAGATATTGTTTCGGTCAAAGATAAGCCAAATACAAACCATTACGTCTTCTTGAATCGTTATGGAAGAGTCTTGAGCGACCAGACCTGGAACAATACACTGAAGAAATATTTCGATATTGCAGATATTCCGATTGATGTGAATGTCCGCGATAATAATCTAAGCCACAGATTCCGTCACGGGTTTGCTATGTTTCATGCAAGATTTTCAAAGCATCCTGCTGATGCGCTATCACTTCAAAAAATGCTTCGTCACAAAAGCCTTTCATCTACAATGGTGTACTTCAACCCTACGCCGGAAGATGAATTCAAAATTAAGATGGAATTCCAAAAGGAGCTTTATGACATGATTCCAGAATTAAAGGAAGGGTTAGACATTGAAAGCACAGACAATAATTAACAAGATTAACCCTTTTGTATCGAAAAGCATGCTCAAGAAGGATGGGACTAATGCTTTTATCTCAAAATATTCAAAGATGGATGTATCTGATGTGGACTGGATTGATGTCTGCAATGATGTTGAAGCCTACGGTTGCTACAAATATGGTTTCATTTTTATGCTTCAGCTTCTGAAGGATGGATTATATATAGGAAATTACGCAGTTCGCCTTCTTTCCAATCTCCCTATTTACGAAAAAATGACTCATCAGGGAACAAAATATATCATCGATGTTATGTGTGGAGATAGAATAGAACAACAAGTTCTATATGCCTGTAAAGAATCCTTTTCTATCTGGTTTTCATCTGTTTTTATCGACACAAATAATCTTTTCATTCCAAATATCATGGCAGAATATCTATATACTGTGAAATCGAACAATCTATGGTTCATCAGGGAAGTGGCAGATATTTTTGGCAAAAGTCTTGGTAAATATGAGAATGAAATTCATTCCGCCACAGACTTCAATGGCACTATGCTGTTTACACAAACTGATTTCTATCTAAACTACTACAAAGAAGACGCAGATATGCGACACGCCGCCCTCAATTTTGTAATAAATTTTTACCGCTGGCTTGTCAAAAGTAATCCCGATCACAATTACTTTGAAAATGAATTTCATATGTCGGATAAACTGTTGTTTAACAACCGTCTGCCCGAACTTATCAACAGAAATTTCTATTTTACAACATTGAATCCAAATAATATTCCCTACGGCAAGGATAAGGTGTGTTTTATATTGAAAGGTTTCGATTCTTTCTCGACCACAATCACCAACGATGACTTTGTAACCTTTGATTTCTCCGGGCTATCCAATGTTTTCTATAGGAATTTACTCATCGAATACGTCGTGACGGCCCACTCGGCTTCTACTATAAAAAGTGTAGGACGCATTACATGTATCAGAGAAGGAATGGAGTCCCTTTACCAGGTAAAACAAAATATGTTTTATCCAAATAAAAGGTTAAATTATCTGAACAATCAAGAAGCTGTATTTATCCGGAAGATATTTGATTCTCAGGAAATTTGCATCCGCACAAAAAATGGTAAAATCGGGGCAGTAAGAAGGTTTATTGCTTTCTGCGTAGATAAAAAAGCTATCGAAGTAGATGAGCTTTTCTTCGATTATCTGATTCAATACGAAGAGCCAAATAAAAGCGTTGCAAAAGCCGTTCCTGATAAAGAATTAGGACAGATGAGCAAATATCTTTTAGAACGGAGCAAGGACAATCTATTTTATAAAGAGATGTTTGTCATATTCCACCTTGCCATCCAGACAGAGTTTCGTATCAATCAGATTTGCCATTTGCACGTAGACTGCATCAAGCCAACAATCAAGCCGAATCAGTTTGAAGTTCTCTCTAATTCAAAGACTTCTCACGGTAAGAAGAACAGATACGTTATCAGTAACATGACATATAATCTACTGATGGATATCATCGAATCCACAGAATCTATTCGCGATAAATGTCCTATAGATAGCATGAAGCAGTACATTTTCATCTATAATCAGTCATCTTCCTATAATAGGCCCGTAGTATTCAACGATGGTATATTCTCTAGAAAACTTGGGCTTGCTTGTGAATCCATTGGAATAGAAAGATTTACCGCATCTAACCTTCGTGATACTCATATGACCAAATCACTTGAGCACATCATGCGTAATGGTAAGAGTGACCTAGAGATGTCAGTGCTTTCAAAACACAAGCATATGGATACCACAAAGAACCATTATATCGAAATAGAACTTGAAAAGATGTTGGAATCCACTTATGGAATTATCATCGGAACAGAGTTAATTCACACGGACTCAAAGGTGGTTGATGATATTCCGGAAGGCTTTGCAAGTGAGGAAAACGATGTTGAAAACGGATGCGGTAAATGCACTGCTGATACATGCGTTATGACTAGTTCCCTTCCTTGTTTGGCATGCAAGTACTTTATCACAACACCCAAACATGAAATCTATTTTAAGAAAGCCATTGAAGATGTATATCAGTTGATAAAATCAACGAGCAATCGCCATGATATAGAAGACCTGGTTACTATCAAGAAATTATACGTTCTTTATCTGAAAGCTATTATTAAACATAAGGAGAAATTAAAAAATGATAATTGACGGTACATCCTGTAGTTCGTCAATTTATTTGATCTCTTATTCTTCAAATTATTTGATCTAAAATTTGTTTATTTTTTATACTAAATTATGACGATTCACATTATTTTATCTCGGTTTCGTCACATTGACACTATCAAAAATCGTCAAATTGTTTGAACGCTTCTGTTCATTCATTCTGATTCTTTTTTCTTCAA
>ODAI013860176.1_pt1 | contig 38582 bp, 49 predicted proteins | sample 1539321 | NCBI WGS metagenome assembly ODAI01 (sample SAMN02144231, study PRJEB22623) | gut metagenome | biome: sheep rumen | host: Ovis aries | place: New Zealand
CGGTTTCGTTGATTATTGGCATATAATACTCCTTTCTTGCCATTTTATTATATTCCGATTATAGCACACGTGATTTCAGAACGCAATACTAAAAATCCGACGCACAACCACGCAAATCTGGTGAATAAAAATGTTATTCAAAACAAAAACCCGCCGGACAAGAACACCAAGAACGCAAGAAAGGAGTTCGCCGGCGGATTTGATTTTATTATACCACGTCCAACCCGCGTGTGGAATAGCGTTTTTCCGCGTTTTGCGCCCACTCTCGCGCGTTTTACGTCAAAATACGCATAATGTACCAAAATTGAATAAAAACGCGTCAGAACGCCCCACAATGCGTCATACGGCATTTATTGGGGTGGGTTGAAAATCGGTCTTGACAACGATTTTTTGTGTGATATTTTATCTAATTAGTTCTACAATATGATATAGTAATACCTTTCTTCTAATAAAATAAACTAATAGTAGTAGGGTCGGAAAACTTGACCCCAATAGCAAAAAACAAACCATAAAAATCACCCCATAAAAAAACGTGTTGGACTTGTGCAAAAACTTGTGTATTTCTTGTGAAAAACTTATGTTTTGTTGTGGATTACTTGTGTAAAACCCGATTTTATGCTTGCGCGTTTTACGCTTATGGTTTACTATACGAATATGGAACAAACGCAAGAACAATGGAAACGTATTGTAATTGAACCGAAAACAAATAAAAAGTATTTTGTATCAAGCCACGGACGCATAAAATCTGTTTGTCGCAACGGGGTTGAACGCATATTAAAACCGGCAAAAGACAAAAACGGGTATGCGGTCGTCGCAATCGGACGCCGGCAATTCAAAACCCACCGGATTGTGGCAAAGTATTTTTGTCGTAAACGGGAAATCACAAACGAGGTAAACCACAAAAACGGCGTAAAATCAGACAACCGTGCGTGTAATTTGGAGTGGGTGACGCACTCCGGGAATCAACAACACCGCCGTAAAGTTTTGAAACACAATGTATGCCGGGTCGTCCATATACCGACACGAGAACAATTTGCGACGTTATGGGAGGCACATTTGAAAACCGGTGTCCCTATTTTGGAAATAAACAAATCCATAATGTCTAATGGGGTATGGGTTTGGAAATACCATAAACGTGTTGACAATGAATAGCCAAATGCTACAATTAAACTTATGAAAGACGTTTTATTAGCATTTATCGCAATAATCCCGACGACAGCGACCGCGCTATCAACGATTTATTTGAATAAACAACGAAAAACAGACCGGGAATCGCAAGAACGACGCGACGCCCGTGCGGACGCCAAATCTTCAATTCAAAATATGATTACGCAAGATATAATCCGGGCGGAAATACTGGGACGTATGCCGGAAAACCGAACCGATATTGAGGACGAATACGAACGCTACCACAATAACGGCGGTAACGGTGAAATCACGCGACAAGTACGGGAATATAGCGATTGGATTGAACAATTTGTGCCAAGTAAAGATAATCCGAGGCGTGTGGCACAAAAAGCACGTTCATTAGACGACCACGTGTTTGTATCATTAGACCGCGACGCGGCGCAGGAAATCAAAAAAGCGATTGCGAAATAAAATCGCTTTTTCTTTATTTTAGGGCTTGACATTGGCTTATGGGTGGTGTATAATGGGGGTATAATCAAATAAACGCAAGAAAGGACGCAACAATGTCACAATCAAAATACTACAACAAATCCATACGACAAATCGTGTCGGATTTGGAATTGGTCAACGTATTGGTGGACTACCATTACGAAATTGAATCCGAGGCGTTTTCAACCGCCGACGTCACGTCGCCAGAAACAGTTGAATACATTGCCACGGTGTTGTCGGAAAAGGACGACGACAAAATGTCGTGGAACGCATATATGCGATTGGCACAATCCATTTTGGACGAAATCGCCGACGAGGTGATTGACCAAATACACGAATACGACCGGAACGCAATTGACGACCGGGACGACAATTACAATTTGGGGGGGTATTAAAATGTCGGTATCATTGTACGAGGTATTAACCGCCGCCGGTTATGATATTAAAAACAACCCGGACGACGCGCAATGGTTTTTGTCGCAAGAATCCGATATTGACGATTTGACATACGACGCCGAACAGTGTGTGGACGATTACGAAGAATACGAATCATACGTGGACGCGCAAAACGACGAGGGCGTGGACGACGACGACATTATGGATTTTGAAACGTGGCGAGATTCTGAAAAATAGGGCTTGACACGGCTTATGGGTGTATGATACAATGGAATTATAACAATAAACGCAAGAAAGGAGAACAAATGCCAACATTGACGGAACACACCAAACAAAAACGTGCGGCGTATCACGACCGCCCGGAGTGGTCATATTCCCAAATGAAAGTCATTTTGGATTCCGGAATAGATTATGCGGTGGCAAAAAAGAATAAGTTATTGCCCGCGGCGGAATCAAAAGCGATTGACATTGGGTCACTTGTCCACCAATTTGTGCTTGGTGGTGACGACCAATATGCGGTATCACCATACGACAATTACCGCACAAAAGAGGCGCAGGAGTGGAAAAAAGAACAAATTGCCGCCGGGAAAATTGTATTGACCGAGGCGGAGGAGGCAATGATTGGTGAAATTGCCGAAAACATTAAAAATCACCCCTATTCAAAAGAATACTTATTTGGAAAAGGGGTACAACACGAGGTTGAAATGGACGCGACATTGGCGGGCATACCGGTACGGGGTAAAGCCGACGCTTTGAAAATTAGTAAAGGTCGCGATTTCGTGACGGTTGTGGATTTGAAAACCACCGCACAATTTGACGCGTTCAAATACCGCGTGTTCCGCAATCATTATGACCTACAATGTGCAACGTATTCGGTCATTGCGGCGGCAACACAAGGAATCAACCTACAATCCGATATGGATTTCGTGAAATACGTGTTTTGTGTCGCGGAAACCGTACCACCATATCGCGTACAATATATGTGCGTGAACCAAGAATTTGTGAACCACGGGATTGACAAATTGAACGCGTGTTTGACCGCCATAAAGGATTTTGGCGACAAACAACCCAATTTCTTGATTGAAGATTGGGTGGAGTTAGGCGATTTTAGCGAATAAGAAAGGACGATATGAAATCATATGGCGAAATACAATCAGAAACGATATTAAACGGCGGAACTATTGAGGACGCCGAAAAAATATACCAAGAACAATTAAAGAAAGGAATTTGAAATGGCAAACGAAATCGTAAAACAACCAAATGCAAAACGGACGTTGACCGTGGCGGATTACGCCCACGACGACGGATTCCGTAAACGGATTGAGGAAACGTTGGGTAAACGCACTCCGCAATTCATTTCGTCCGTATTGTCGTTGGTGAATACCAATACCAATTTCCAAAAATGTAATCCGGTTGACATATTCAACACGTGTCTTATGGCGGCGTCGTTGGATTTGCCAATCAACAAGGATTTGGGGCAAGCGTGGGTGATTCCATACGGCAACCAACCACAATTACAAATCGGTTGGAAAGGTTTTGTCCAATTGGCGCAACGTTCCGGGTTATTCAAAACAATCAACACCACGGACGTACGCGAGGGCGAAATCAAAGGACGCGACCGTTTGTCCGGCGAAATCGTGTTTGAGTGGATTGACGACGACGCGGAACGCGCAAAAGCAAAAGTTGTTGGGTATATCGCATTTTTCCGGTTGACCAACGGATTTGAAAAATCGTTGTATATGACCGTGGACGAATTAAACGCACACGGCAAAAAGTATTCCAAATCGTTCGGACGTTCCGACGCATTATGGAAAACGGATTTTCACGCAATGGCGTCAAAAACCGTGTTGAAACTATTATTGAACCGGTACGCCCCATTGTCCGTTGATTCCATATTACGCAAGGCGATTGACGCCGACCAAGCGGACGCGGACGGCAATTATATGGACAATCCGCGCAACATTGACGTTGACGGTGCGGCATTGGGTTCGTCCGAGGAATCCGAAAACGCCAACGAAATCGTTGAGGGTGACATTTTGCCGGACGACGACGAAATTGAATAATCCTATTGACAACGGCTTATGGGTGCGGTACAATAGAATCATTAACAATTAACGCAAGAAACGGAGGGAATATGAACTACGTAATAGCAATCATAATCGGTTGGTTGCTACTCGCCGTCATATTCGGCGCGGGGGGTGATAAGGACGGAAACGACCCGTTCGCAAACTATTAAACGCAAGGAGTAAAAAATGGAACAAATTACTATTCAAAAATTGGTTGAAATGTACGGCGACAACAAAGCCGCAATGATTGTACACAACCAAATAAACCAAACAATCATTATGAAACAACGCGCAATGCGCGGGGCAAGACCGGTATTCAACGTGTTGTTGAAAGACCCAATCACCGGCAAATTGGTCATTAGTACAGACCACGTATTACGATTACAACATATCGGCAAAAACGGTAATCGCCGCGATTGGTTCACCGAATCCGAGATACACGCAATGGCACGCATAATGCCCGGATTTGACCATTATTACGAGGTACGCCGCGCGGGGTACGATTATGAATAACATTGAACGTCGTGCGGCATTACGCGCCGCTGGGCAAAAGGGCGGACGCGCACGCGTGGCAAAAGGATTCGCCAAAATGAATCCGGAACGCCGACGCGAAATCGCAATCGCCGCAAGTAAAAAAGCCGCCGAATTACGTTCGGCAAAATCAAAGAAAGGTGGAAAATGAAAGTCAATACGGAAAATATGCGCGAACGCATAATCAAATTATGTAAAGAAAACCCCAAATTAGCGGACGACGACAAACGCTTGATTGCGACGATTTGGTGGTGCGAGGGGTGGAAAGACCCCGAACTATATGAAAAATTGAAAATGGTTAGTTCACCGGAAACAATCCGCCGCACCCGTGCCAAATTGGTTCAAGAGGGAATAATCACGCCAAGCGAGGCGGTGACCGAAATGCGATATAATGAATATAAGGACGCACGCGCCGCCGTGGGCGAACCGGTGTGTCTGTTTGGAAAGGATTACCAATGAAAAACAACGAATTATTACAAACCATATTCGCCGCGGTGGTGGCAATCGCCGTGTTCGTCGGATTATTCATATTATTTCTAATGGCGTGCGTGCCAAGTTATGCCGATTGGTTTTTCGGGAGTTGATTATGGAAAAACGAATTGAAACGGTCATTATGACAAAATGCTATCATTGCGGGGTCAATATATTAAGAAAGTTCGTTTATGAAGAACAAAAAACCCCGGAGGAAATAGCCAAACTTGAACAAATAGTTTACGACGAACATATAATGCTACACGAAAAAGCCAACAGATATAATAAAATAATGTCGTGTGTTCGTGAAATAGAACAAATCACGGGGGGATTCAAAAATGACACGTAAAATCACGCGCGTAAAGCCCCGTAAAACCGTATTGACGCGCAAAAATGGTAAAACACCCGCGTCAATGCCAAAAACGCGCGAAAACGCCCTTAAAACGCGAAATACGGGCAATTCCGTTCCGATTGAGGACGTTGAGTGTTTTGATTTCGTGGCGTGGTTGGACAAATACGCCCCGGACGTCAAATATGCCCACGTTGCTAATGAATCCCGGTCGTCCAAAAAGGACGCCGCGATTCGTGGGCGCAAATTACAACGTATGGGGCAAAAACGCGGCGTGTGGGATTACGAATTGTTTATTCCCATATACGACGTGGACGGCGAAATCGGTGATTACCAAGAAATCCGTATTGAAATGAAACGAAAACGTGGCGGAGGTTCAACGGTATCACAAGAACAAAAGGATTGGGGCAAAATATACGAAACCGCCGGAATCCCGACGCGGATTTGTTATGGCGCGGACGAGGCAATTGAGTTTGTCCGGGAATATGCCCAAAAATTACTATTTGACGACGACGAGGTATTTTGAAATGGGGTATCACTCATATTACGAACGTTGGGCATACAAATTGAATATGGCGGACAGATTACATTTGCGGTACATACGGCAACGGTTAGTTGCCGAACACGGTATGGTGTGCGCATTATGCGGCAAACCCATTGAATCGTGGTTGGATTTGACCGTTGACCATATCAAACCGCGTGCGTTGGGTGGTGCAACGGTGTACAGCAATTGCCAATTGGCGCACAAACAATGTAATTTGGAAAAGGGCGTAAAACAGGGGTTGACAAAGCGTAAGAACCTTGATAATATGGACGTACACCCCACCGAGATATAATCCAATTATGAATCGGTGACCGTGCGTTGGTTGAACGCGGGTGTGCGGAATATGACCCTGTGACGGGTGGAAATCGCGAATCAACACCGCCCGCACAATCTTTACACCAAATCGTTGAGAGATTTATGTGCTAAAAATGCGTGCCGCAAACTGCGAGGGCGCATTTTTGGTTGTGGAAAACTTTATGGAAAAATCTACGAGAAAACTGTTGACATTGGCTTATGGGTGTGATAAGATTAAAACATAAACAAATGAACGCAAGAAAGGATTACAACAATGAATAACCCATACCAATTCAAACTTGAATCAAAAATGACCCGCGCGGAAAGGATTGAATCCGTCGCCCACGTCGCATATGAGGAATTACAAAAAAATGGCGAGGTATCGTTCAAATTCTTAATGGCGTTTTTCCCAACTTGGGGTGAATCAACATTGACCGCCGGAATTAAAATGGCAATGGGGGACAAATAATATGACAATCCGTGTTTACAATTCGTCCGAATGTTTGGTATTTGAGGGGAACGAAACCGAATTTGACATATTACGCGCAAACCATTTTATCAACGATTCCGACCGAATCGTGTTCTTGTGGAACTACGTAATAAATAAGCAAGAAAGGACAACACAATGAATAACAACGACAACCGTACCGGAACATACGAATTGCGAGTTTACCCACGTAAAACCGTTGACCAATTGACCGGTCGCATAATGGCAATCCGTTTAGTCGCTACCGACGAAAAATCTGCAAAACGCGAATTTCACGAAACGATTAACCGTATGGATTTCGGACGCCGCAAATATAACGTGGCATACAATTTGTGGGTACAAACAACCCCGGGTATGTCTTGGGAAAAGGTGGAGTGGTAATATGTCAATCAGAATCTACAATTCGTCAGACGTACTCATATTTGACGGGACAATGGAACAATACGACATCTTACGTTCCAATAACTTAATCAACGATTCCGACCGAATCGTAATCGCATAAATAAGCGCCGGCGGGAAACCGCCGGTTTTTGTGGTATAATAGAAATATGCGCAAGGGGATTGCCACGCCGTGCGGCGCACTTAATCGTAAGAACGTGGCGCTAATCCCCGACCCGCCCACCGAACGGCAACGTGTTCCATTTTGGCACAAGTTGGTAACCTAAGGTCGGCGGGTTTTTTGATTCCGCGGAAATATGCTATAATTAAACTATTAACAATTAACGCACGAAAGGCAGGCAGCCGTGGCAAAACTTGAAACCAAAGTGTTTGACGCCCGTATTTCGGACTTGACCGAAACGGAACACAACCCGCGTCAAATCACCAAAGACGATTTTACAAAATTAAAACAATCATTAAAGGATTTTCCCGAAATGTTGTCAATCCGCGAGGTTGTGATTGACGAAAACAACGTGATATTGGGCGGACACCAACGCGTACGGGCGGCGAAAGCCAACGGTGACAAAACCATTACCGTAAAACAAGTCATTGGGTTATCGGACGCGAAAAAGCGCGAGTTCATAATCAAGGACAACGTGGCAAACGGCGATTGGGATTTGGACGAAATCGCGAACGCTTGGGGTGACATACCATTTCAAGATTGGGGCGCTGACATTGCGTGGGCGGACGAATCCGAACCGACCGACCTTGACGCGGACGGAAAAGACGACGACATATTCATTAAAATATCGTTCAAATCCGCGGACGAGGCAAACCGGTTTTTGGACGATATGCGCGCCAAAATCAACGAATATGAGTGCAATATGACCACACACGGGGGCGCATTATGAAATTGACGCGTGCGAACGCCAAAGCAATCAAATACGCGTGTTTACATTTTCATTATGCCCAAGCCGTACCGGTCAATACGTTGGGGTACAATGTGTACAACGACAAAAACGAGTGGTGCGGCGTCGTGGTATTCGGTACGGGCGCAACACCAAATATGGCACGTCCGTACGGATTGACGCAAGGCGAGGTGTTGGAACTTGTGCGTGTCGCGTTGAATGGCAAACAGGAATCCACGTCGCAAGCGGTTGGAATCGCATTGCGTTTATTGAAAAAGGATTGCCCAATGTGTAAGTTGGTCATATCATTTGCGGATTGTGACCAAAACCATATCGGGACAATATACCAAGCGACAAACTGGGTGTACACCGGCACGAACAATGAGGGTGCGTTGGGGGCGTTCATAATCAACGGCAAAAAGACACACCCGAAATCCGTGTACGCGCAAATGGTGGTGATTGACGGGAAGAAGGTACATTGCCCGCAAACGATTGAGGCGGTGCGCAAATACCTTGACCCACTCGCCACGGTGTTCAAGACCAAAGGTAAACGAAAATATATCTACCCATTAACAAAACAAATGCGGGTTATGGCGGAATCATTACGCAAACCATACCCCAAGAAAGGTGACGAATAATATGAAACGTGATAAAATAAAATCATATGCGGCAATAGTGAAAATAAATCACGCCACGTTTCCGCGTGGTATTGGCGGTGTGAATCCGACCTTGCCGCACCATTTTTGTTGTAGGGGGTGGTTATGAGTAAAAACGCCGAGAAAACGACGAGCCAAAAACGCGCAAATAGTTTGGCTAATTTGAAAAAAGGAAAAAAGTTTTCGTCCACCAACCAACCGGCGAATCGCGGGCGTTTGCCGAAATGGGTAAACACAATCAAGGGGATTCCACCCGACGCGCAAGAAAAAATATACGCGCGGTTGTATGAGGCAATGTTGTGTTCGTCCAAAGACGACGCGTTGGCGATATTGAACGCAAAAGGCGACGAATTGGGCGATTACGGATTCGTATTACAAGTGGCAGCGCGTGCGTTGTCCGGTAAAGACGGTATGGGCGCATTATCGCAAATCCTTGAACGTATATTTGGCAAACCAGTACAACCTAGCATTGACATTGGTGATTCTGATAAAAAAGACGCGTTCATAAAGGGCGTATTCACGCCGTAATGGGGCAATATGGACGTTCTCGCACCGGTTGACAAAAAACAAGTTGCGGCGGCAAAGGCGGCGGGGTATTGGACACCATTACCAGGACCACAAACGCTTGCGTGCCGTTTGGCAATGTTTACCCCGAAATACCGGGAAATACTTTTTGGCGGCGCACGAGGACCGGGCAAAACGGAGTGGTCAATCGTTGTTATGGCGGAACGTATCGGGAATCCACATTTTCAAGGGTTGGTGTTGCGTAAAAATGCGGACGATTTGACCGATTATTGCGTACGTTGTGAGGAAATGTACCAATACGCGTCCGTGGTTGTGCGGCGAAATCCAATGGTATTACGGTTTGGGCGGAACGCATTACAAGCTAAAGGCGCAATGATTCGCGGTGGTCACCTACACGACAAAACGTCGTTCATAAAATATCAGGGTCAGCAATTTTCCCGTATCGCGATTGAGGAGTTGACGCAGATTCCGTCCGAATTGTTGTACAAACAGATTATGTCGTCGTGCCGTTCCATATACAAAGAATTGAACTCGCAAATGATATTGACCGCAAACCCCGGTGGCGTCGGTATGGGTTGGGTCAAACGCCGATTCGTTGAACCGATTGACGTACGGTCAGACGATTATACGCGCACCGAATTGGACAATGGCGACGTGTTGTTGGAATCCGACCGCGTACAATGGTGGCAACGACAATTCCCGTGGGAAACCGACGACGGTAAAAAACGTATGACCGTATGGAACGAAATATATGACAAGGAAGAAAAAACGTGGCGGTGTTTTGTTCCGGCAACCATTGACGACAACCCCATATTGACCGACAATGACCCCGAATACGTCAAAATGTTGGAGGGTTTACGCACCACCGACGAGGCATTATACAACGCGTGGCGTCACGGCGATTGGTCGGTATTCGCCGGGCAAGTATTCACCGAATTTGACCGCGACAAACACACGATTACCAATTTTGCGGACATTGGCACGACCACCCAACAATTCAATGACGCCGTAAAAATAATCAGTATGGACTGGGGCTATTCCGACGACACGGCGATATATTTTACCGCGTTGATTGACGGGCGACCGGTGACGTACAAGGAAATGGTCGGGAATCAAAAATTGGCGTCCGAGTGGGGCGCGGAAATCCGCGAGTATTTGGAAACGTCGGAACAACGGATTGACTATTTCGTGTACCCGTCCGATATGGAAGATAGGAAAAACGGCAAATCGTCCCCGATTGACGATATTATCGCCGAAATCAACAAATTGCCGCCGGACAAACAACCGATAATGAAACAAATGTCACGCGAATCGGGTTCACGGGCGATTCGTCAACATATCACGCATAAATACTTGAAAGCTGACCCGTGCGCCAAGATATTCAAATCGTGTGCCAACTTGATTCGCGTATTGCCGGAATTGGTGTACGACGAAACCCGTAAAGAAGAAATTGACGTGGACACCGACCACGAATTGACGAACCCGTACGACGGTTGGACATACGGTTTACGGTGGTTGGCGGAACGCAAACCGGGCGAATTGGTACACAAATCCGAATTGGTTGGAAAACCGAAAACCGGGTATATGGCGGGCGATTCAATGGGCGACATTGGACTTGACCCCGCCGAAATGGTACGTAATGCCAACCGGAAACGTGGCGGCGATTGGCGAACTACTTGACAAACCATAAGCGATTTGGTACAATGAAATCGCAAGATGGTCATAAAATCATTTTGGGTACATTACGAGTTTGCGTGGTGTCCCACCCACCACGTATAACCTCCAAATTAGTTGACGCGGGATTTTCTGGAATTTGCCCGCGCGACCTTACTTAAAAAATAAAAACCGTTTTGACATTGCCCCGCCACAACCTCGCAGGTTGGCGGGGTTTTATGGTATAATGGAGTCAACATTGAACGTGTCCACGCGCGATTGCAATGTCCCCGCGCCCTATTCGTGGAAATGTGGGCGCGCCTTTTATTCAAAAACATAAATGTTTATGTTATTATGTGTATATGAAACAGAACAAGCCAATCACGATATTATTGTATGAGGACGATTTGCCCAAATTGTGCGAAATCCGGTGCGTCAACTGTTCCCGTATGTTGTGTAAAATAAACGCCCACGTCAAATCCGTTTCGTTTGGTGACGGGTACGACCCCGAATCGCAACGGGAATTGGTGTCGGGTATGAACGTCGTTGAACAAAAATGCCGCGGTTGTGATTGTATCTACAAATTCCTTTTCCAAAAATAATATGGTATAATTGAATCATACAAAACGCGTTGTAGCACATTGCGTGATTCCGCCGGAAAGGGGGTGACCATAATGTTTATGTGGGTGGAGTTCACAAAAATTGAACCCGGTGCGTCAATCAAAATCTACGAGGATTTGGAACGACACGGCGTACACGTCATTGAGTGCGACCGTGAGGACGCAATCGCATATCGTGACGGGTTCACACCGCAAGAAATCGCGTCGGTTTTGGCAAAATGCGAAAAACACGGCAAGTTCAAAGCGGTTATCAAGCACGAGGGCGGTTGACGAACCGCCCTTTTTCATTATCACAACAGGGGTCAAAAAACAATTAGACACGCCCCGACGTTTATGCTATAATGGAATCAAAAGGAATTACCATTATGAACGACTACGACGCCAAAGAAAACGAAAATCGCGGAACCGGCTTACGCGACGAATTGCCGGTATTGTCCATTGACATACCCGACCGTGACCTTATCAACAATTTCAAGCGGTGGGAAAAGGATTCACAAACATTTTGGGAGGACAAATCCGGGTATAATCTGTCCGAACGCCGCAAACGCAATCAACAGTATTATCTTGGGCGTCAAATTGACAAATCCAAATTGTACAATTTCCAAGTACCGTTCATTGACAACGAATTGTTTGTAGCGACCGAAACCATTACCGCATACACCACCGCGCAAGACCCGTCCGCCGAGGTATTGCCGGAAAATGACACCATACAATCGCAAGTTATGGCGGAGGAATTGGAGTGGGCGTTGAACGTTCACTCGCAAAAACACGAATTGGCGACCAAAATGGAACACGTGGAACGCGCAATGTTTATGAAATACGTTGGCGTGTTGAAATTGTATTGGGACGAGGAAATCCAAGACGTCGTGCCACGTGCCATTGACCCCGAAAAAATCGTGTTGGACAAATCGTGTAAACAAGGCGACAATCCATTGTTCATTTGCGAATTGTGTTCGGCGACATTACAACAAATCGTCAATATGTTCCCGGAAAAAGAAACCGAAATTATGGAAAAAGTGGAACGCGTACGCAAGACACCAAAACTTATGAATAGCATATACACGTATAAAGAGGTGTGGTTCACCCAAATTGACGAGGACGGCGAAACCGAGTGCGTGGCGTGGTATATGGACGACTTATTGTTGGGCAAATCCAAAAACCCAAATTTCTTGTATTCCGAAGACGGTGTACAAATCACGAATTATTTGCCGCGGGCGCAAAAACCGTACATTTTGTTCAATTATATGAACGACGGGTCACACGTGATTGACCAAACGTCACCATTTGAACAAGCAATCCCGCTACAAGACATTTTGAACAAACGCGGTCGCCAAATCGTTGAAAATGCCGACACCGCCAATTCAATTTTGGTGTTGAAATCCAATGCGATTACGTCGGAGGAGGCGGAAAACATCACCCGCGACCCGAACCAAATTCTGTTGTTACAAGCGGACGAGGGACAACCAATCAACAACGCGTTCGGCAGTATTGAACCGCATTTGTTGCCAAATTACGTGTTGTCCGACAAACAAGACGTCAAAAACGCGATTCACGAAATTATGGGTACACCGGCGCAATTCCGTGGTTCAACGGATTCGCAGCAATCTACATTGGGTGAAACCCAAATCGTCACGTCGCAAGCGTCCGGACGCCAAGACGCCATTATTCGTGCGTTGGAACGCGGGCTTGACCGGTATTACAAATTACTCGTACAAATGTTCAAGGTATGGTACGACAAACCACATTATTTCGCGTGCCGTGACAACGACGGAAAGTTCATTTCCGTTGAGCTGACCCGCGCACGAATCCCGGACGTTGCATACGTATCTGTTGAACACGGTACGACAATGAAACAGGACAAATACCGCACCGAAAATATCGCAATGACATTGGCGCGATTCGGTTTGATTGACCCGTACAACTTATTCAAAGACTTGGGTATGAAGAACGCCGGTCAACGATATGAAACGTTGGTCAAGTTCAAAATGTCGCCGGATTCCGTGTCCGAGGACGTTCGCCAAGAAAATCAAAACCGTATGGCGTACATTGACTTTGCTTGTATTATGAACGGCGAGGACGTCAAGGGTCACAACGACGTTGACGCCGAACACATTTTGGCACACCGTGCGCAAATCACCACCGACAAATTCTTGTATGCCCCACGTGAACGTCAGGAAAAAATGTTGGCGCATATCACGGAAGAAGTACAATTATTGTCAAACCGCGTCAAACTACAAGAGGCGTCAATGGCGGGACTATTGGTTGACCCGAATATGCCGGTCACCCCGGAAATCCCGGAAATGCCACCACAAGACCCAATGGCACAAATGGGCGGAGGTATGCCACCAATGGGCGGTCAACCACCAATGCCACCGGGTGACGCGCTTATGGCACAAGGCGGTATGCCAATGCCACCAATGGGCGACGGCGGCGCACCAATGGACATACAAAATGCCGTTCCAACCGTTGAACAAATGGCACAAACACCCGATTTGGCTACCCTAATGACAATGTAATTGTTGACGATTGCCGTTTATGCTATAATAGAATTATTATTAACATAAAGGAAAGGCAATCAGCCAATATGAACGACTTGACCGAAATTGCGTTGAACGCGTTGGACAGCGATAAGTACGCCGAAAACGAATCAGACGCAAACGACACCACTAATGACGGCGCGGACGAAAAAGACCCGTCCAACACCGACGACGGTGGTGACAACGACGCCGACGACAATGGCGACGATACCCAAGAAAACACCGACGAAAACGACGGTGACGATTCGGGCGACGAAACCAATGACGAAAGCGACGATAAATCCGAGGACGATTCGGACGACAAAAACGAATCCGACGAGGACGACGAAAAAGAAAACGAGAAAAAGTCTAAAGACGAAATGACGGACGAGGAATTTGAGGAATTAGCCAAAAAACGTGGTTATTCCAAGAAATCCGACGACGACGCCAAAAAACAAGCCGAGGACGACGCGAAACGCCGTATGGACGCAATCAACGCGATTCCAAAACCAAAGGAATTGGACGCGGACACGTGGGGCGCAATGCCACCAATCAACAAGGTGATATATTCCCGGTTGCCATATATCACGGTACACGGTAAAGACGGCGACGTCAAAATCAAAACCCCGGAACAATTGCCCGAGGAGTTTGAATTTGCCAACGACAAAGCCCGCGCGCAATACACCAACGATATTCAAGCCCAAGAAACAATGGCGCAGCAAATGGCGAACGCGATTCAAGGGCAAGCCCAACAGCAACAGATGGCGGCGCAACGCCACGAACGAGCCGTACGGATTGTGAATGAGATTGAATCATTACAAAAAGACGGTGTGTTGCCAAAGCCAAAAGCCCAACCGGGTACGGCAGAATTCAATTCCGACCCCGCCGTTGTTCAAATCAACAAGGTGTTGGATTACCAAAACGCCCGTGCGCAACAGGGGTTGAACTTGACATTGCGTGACGCGGTGGTTCTTTACAAGAACGAACACCCCGACGAGTTCAAGCAACCCGAACCGCCAAAAGCAAAAGGCGACGACGAACGCAAAAACGTTGCCAAAAAGGTTGCCGGCAATAATAAATCAACCAATAAATCCGCCGCGGAAGAATCCGCCGGAAATAAACGCAAATACTACCGCCCCGGTATGTCAACGCAAGACGTGCTTGACCGGGCATTAAACGATTTGGATTAGAAAGGATTTCAAAATGAGTGAAAAAACCACAAAATCACAAGAACGGGCAAAAATCGCCCAAAATACGGGAAACGCCGAAAAAACGACCGCACCAGAGCGCGTACAAGCCCCCTCAAAGCAAAAAAACGTATCAACACCCGTGTCGGTGAATAAAACCGCGCAGAACGCGTCTGACGAGGCATTACGGCAATCTTTATTGGAGGGTTCGTCCCCCGAACCAAATAATGTGAACGCCGGTGCGGGTGGTCGTATGACCATTGACGAAATGCTACACACGTATTTTGAACCAACCGACCTCGTGACCGTGACGAATCCGTTTGATTTTGACACGGGTTGGGTGTATGCCGACCCGAAAGATATTCGGATTGAACAACCGTCACCGGAAACCCGCCGTGTTTACGGTATCGGTCGCGAATACCAAAAAACCCGATTGCTACACGCCGGCGAATCCGTCGTATTACAGGGTTGGGAGGCATACGTCGGCTTAACACGGTTCTTCAAACAATGGGTACAGTTGACGTACACCGCCGAGCAATTGTCCGGGGCAATGAATAGCCAAGTGGTGTTCAATAAGTTTATGGGGTTAGTGTACAAAGGCATATTTGACCCAAATGCCGGTCATAATACACCCGTTGAATCCGAGGACGTCGCCCGTGCCGCATTGGAAAATGATTTGGGGTTGACCGACGGTGGAAACGCTTAAACTCACCGAATTGACCAAAGGGCGCAAGGAGTTGACCACGTTGCGGCAACTCCTACGCGCCACCAAACAACAAATTGACGATTCCGTTGAAAAAGGCAACGAATCATTGTTGGAATTACAACAAGAATACGAAGAATTGGCGGAACGCAAGCGCGAGTTATTACGGGAAATTGAACAATTGACCAATAAACGCGACGAAATCAAATTAAAAATGGGCGCGGCGGAAAACATATACGGGCAGTATTTGGACGCCATACGCGCCGGGAAAAAGGAACAATACAATGTCAAATGATTTTGAACAATTTGCGTATTTATGGGCGGCAAAGTTCGCCAACAACAGAACAATCAAGCAACCACGTGACGACCGATATTCAAAACACGACCCGAAAGCAGAACACAACCCGTCCGCATTTCGGGATTTTTTGGATTACGTGGAATCACACCCGGACGTGCCGGTGGTTGAGTTCAAATTGTACAATCGGGAAAAAGCGTACACCGTGAAATTGGACACGCCACGCCCGACCATACAATACGACGAAATGAACCGATATGGCGTTCATACCAAACACCACGAGTGGTTTAGGTGTAAACGCGATTTGACCAACATACGCCCGATATATTATCGCCGTATGGAAATGGACGTTATGACCGGCGAAAAACGGTGTGTGGGGTTCGTAATCGGATTTCAAGGGAACGAATCCAACGGGGCGAATTATCAAAAAACAATCAACGTGCTATAATGGAATTAGCAAACGTCAAGAAAGGAGTATCTTATGACGCAAGCAAAATATCAGCAAATAAAGACCACAAAAAAGGTCACGCGCAAATTATCATTTGCCGTGGGTTTTCTGTCGTTCGCGGCATTTGTGGTTCAAGGGTTGGGGACAACGTGGGGGTTTGAACCCGTCGCCCAACAGATAACACAAACCGCACTATTATTTTCCGGTGCGATTAACATTTTCTTCTTGGGTTCAACCGCCCAAAAGGGAATTGACGAAAAAGGGGGTGAACAATGAAAGCCATAAAAAAGTTTATCACCGATAATCTGTCGTGGTTGGTCGTGGCATTTGTTGCCGCGTTGTGTGCCACGTTCATTTTATGCGGCGTAAAATCCGAAAACGGTTCAATCACGTTGGACGGCGGCGACGCCAAGATTGAGGAATATACAACCAAGTTCATTGAAAATGCCAATGACGCGTTGTATCGTATTATGAACGAGGACACCCCGACGGACGCCGAAACCATTGACGCTAATGACGACGTTGTTGGGCTTGGCGCGGGGACTACCATTGACGTCGTATATGGACGACGATTGCCGGACGGCGATAACGACGGCGGCAAAGGGTGGCAATGTTCAAAATACACCGCATATTTGGCAACTGGTAAACGGCAGTATTCCACCGCGCACCCCGATTATGGGCCTGTAAACGGCAAGGACGTTGCCGCGTGGCTTGTCCGCAATTATGGGTGGAAATACGTATCAACCCCGGTTCAAGGGGCAATTGGTTCTGGCGGGTTTAACACCAAATACGGTCACACTGCAATGTTCCTATATTCAACGGGCATTTCGTCCGCAATGGTAAACGACGCGAACTGGACACCATTAAAGGTGTCAACCCACAATATGAACATTGAGGGTTGGGTGTGGGTCGTCCCCGGCGATTACACACCACAACCACAACCTACCCCGACACCAACGCCAACGCCGACGCCAACTCCGGTGTCCAATGCGTATGTTGTGCGTAAAGGCGACACGCTTGGCGAAATCGCACGCAAAATGGGGTGGTGTAATGGTTGCGTATTATTCGGCGACAACGGGTATGCGCAAAAAATGGCGGACAAAAACGGAATCAAAAACCGTGGGCTAATATACCCCGGTCAAACCATATACCGTCCGTAAAACCACCTAGAAACGAATTACGCCCCGCGACAATGGGGCGTTCTTCGTATAGACGTTTTATGCGTACCGTGCTATAATTGGGTCAAACAATAAACGAAAGGACGTCAATACAATGACAATGTACACGGGAATCGGCGGAACACCAATCGGGGGCGTGTCCATTGGCGGCGGAATCAACACCGGCGGTGCGGGTGAAACCCAAATCAACGGCGTTGTACGAATTGGCGTCACAAATACAAAGACAATCAACGGTCAAGTGCGAATCGCAAAAACGACCAACAAAACAATCGCCGGTCGTGTACGTATCGGCAAAACCGGCACAACCACCATTGCCGGTCGTGTGAATATAGCCCGCGCGGGTCAAACGACAATCAACGGTCGGGTAAACATACGCAAAACCAATACTACCACAATACCGGGGCGTGTGTTCATAATCCGTGACGGTCAAACCGTGATTTCCGGTCAAGTGCGAATCGCACGTACGGGTTCAACCGTAATCACCGGTCGCACACGCATTGAAAAAACCAACACCGCGAACATAAGCGGTCAAGTCCACATTATTTCCGTGAATCAAACCGAAATTGACGGTATCGTACGGTTGAAACGCACCGAAACCACCACAATTGACGGTCGTGTCCGTGTCGTGTTTACCGTACCCGAAAAATTACCGCAAACGTGGTCGGAAACCACCCCGGCAGAACCGCAAACGTGGGAATACGACAACCCCGAAAAAGAACCGCAAACGTGGTCGGACGGCGAATCCGACAAAGACCCGCAGGAGTGGGAATATGAACAATGTATCGTTGGCGGTGACGGGTAAAATATGCTATAATAACAACAAGGAGTAAAATTATGCTTACATTTACGCAACGAAAACAAATGGCAGCCAAAAAATGCGGAATCCATTACGAGGAAAACGAAATGGATTATATCGTCGCTAATATCAACAATGCCGATAAGTTATTCCAAAACGCCACACGACGACCGTGGACGCGTAAAGAAAAACGCGCCGACGTCACGTCGGGCAAACAGTATTATCAAATTGCGTCCGATATGTACCGCGTCGCCGAGGTTCGTTGCCGCCAATCCAATAATTCCAATGTTGTATTACCGTTGGAAGAAATCCGGTCGGAACACGATTGGAACAAAATGAACAGTATGCCACACTCGGGTATGTTCCCAACCCATTTCTTTATTCGTGGTAATGACGAAATCGGAATCTACCCAAAACCAGCTGAAAATATCACCAAAGGTTTGATTGTTGCGTACGAACCACGGATTCGTGATATGGGCGTTGACGATATTGAGTTCACCGCCATTGTGACCGAAAATAACACCGCGATTGAATCCACCACCGACGTATTCGCACCATATATGGAAGAAAACTGGTACGCGTTCCGCACCGACGGCAAGGACGGCAATTATTACAAAGTCCAAAAGGTCGTTGACGCCCGCCACGCCATATTGGAAAATAATTATCTTGGCAATTCCGCTACCGACGCACCGTTCAAAATCGGTCAAGTGCCGCCATACCCCGAGGAATTTCACGAGGCGGCGGTCAACTACGCGTGTTTCAACTTTTTCGCAATGCGCAAAGACACGGATTCTGCCGCAATGTACCGCACGTTGTTTGAACAATCTATGGAACAATACAAATCACGCTACGGCAACAAAACCGTATCGGGCGTGATTACACCGGGGGCAAAACGTATGCCAACAATCGGCGACGTATTTGCCAATTCAACAATAACAGAGGGAGTATAATATGGCAGTTGGCGACACGGGTTCAAGATTGGTGGGCAACACCGAGTTCTACGGTGGATTGTCCACCGACCGCAAAATTGGTATTGAAAACAGTTATTACGACGGTATGTGTTTGGACGTGCGTAAGTCGCCGTCACAAATGACCGTGTTGCCGCAATCACGTGAAATTGACGACAACAACGTAATCACCGGGTTGATTACCGCAATGACGCAGACCAAAGACGGTACGATTTGGGCGTTGGACGAAAAAGGCAAATTGTATTCAATTGACGAACAAAACACCGTGTCCGTGGTCGGTAATGACGTCCAATCGTCCGGTCACGGATTGGTTTATTCCGAGGGTCAAGACGCATTATGGTTCGCGGACGGCGGGCATACGTTGGTATCATACGGCAACATTATGAACATACGGAACAATCCACGGGCGTTCACCAAGTTCGGTGAAATTGACGATTATTCACCGTTCATTGTCAATACAATCACGACAAATTACGCCGGATTGTACGTCGCCAACCCCGATTTGCCGCGCAATGAACAAGGCACACACGGCAACAACAACCCAACCCCGACATTTTACGATTATACTTGCCCACAAGCCATTTCCGAAACCGACGCGGACAAAATCTTGTTCTTGCCGGGTATCACCCCCATTGTGAAAGTCGGCGTGTTCGTGAAAACCAAAGGTGCGGGAACGTTGAAAGTCGTGATTCACGACATAAACGACAATGTGGTCGCGGAATCAGCCGAAATTGCCGCCGCGGACATTACCAACGGCGATTATGTATTTTTTGACGTATTACCCGACCCAACACAACCAATGTCCGTGCGGAATCAAACAAACGTGATTGCGTGGGCGGGCGAATTATCACAAGCCGGTGAAGATTACCATATTCACGTGGTTGCGTCGTCCACTGGGTACGTATTACAAACCACCACCGAAAACTCATTGTATTATGGCGCGCGTATCACCGCAAAAGGTAGTTTGTTGAGTGAAACGTACAACAAAAAACACCCGATTGCCGTTCATAAACACGTGTACGTCGGCAACGGTCAATTCCTTGCCGAAATCCAAGCATTGGCGGTTTACAATTATTTGGACGACAACAGTTATAATGCGCAACGGTTGCGATTGGACGACGGGTACGAGGTGTGCGCTTTGGGGACGTCAGACGAATACCTTGTGATTGGGGCTGAAAAACGTTCAGAAAACGGGCGCGGATTACAAGCGGGGCGGTTGTATTTCTGGGACGAAACGTCGGACGGGTTCAATTTCTACGTTGATTGTAATATGGGGTCGCCAAGTTGTATATTCAATTACGCTAACATTACGTACGTGGTAATCAACGGCGCGTTGTACGCATACACGGGCGGCAAGGAACTAATCAAGGTACGAACAATGAAAGGCACGGACAATGAGTTTACCGGCGTGAACACCACAACCGACGTATTCCCGAATATGATTACGGTTCGCCGCGAAATTATGTTGGTTGGTTTTCCGTCTGTCACAACGTCCAAAAAGACCCGATTTGGCATATATGGTTGGGGTTCAATTGACAAGAATTACCCCAATTGTTTCACCCACAATTACACCATACCGGGCGTGACGAAACAAACGAACACCGACGACCAAACGATTCGGTTGGGTTGTGTGTACAATTTTGGCGATTCATTATTCTACGGGTACGAGGTCAACGGGAATCCGGCATTGGCGACCGTGGACAACGAGTCCGGTGCGGCGCAATCGTTCCATTGGGTATCTTTGTGTTATGACGCGGGGTCACCGATATTGGAAAAATCCGGTTTACGCATTGGCATATATTTTGACAAATTACCAGAGGGCGTGACGATTACCCCGATATTCCGCATTGACGAGGGTGACAATTTCCCGGTATCGTCCGGCGAATATGAAACCATTGAAATCAACGGTGATTTGTATTGTAAAGGCAAACACACCGCAACGGCGGGCGAATCGTCCGTGACGTGCGAGGTGAACCAACGAATCCACGAATTTCAGTATGGGTTTATTGGTACGACCACAAACGGTATGGTCACCCCTGTAATCAAGCAAGTTGCCGCCGAGGTACGAATCAACAACGAGGAAAGGAAAATATAATGGCGTCCGGCTACGAATCCGCTAATTACGGCTACAACGAAAAAATGGCGGACGTAATCCGACCATTAGGGCAAGGCACGGTGAGAAAAACGTTAGGCGGTTTTCGTTCGGTGTCCGACGTGCCAATTGACGCCAATTCGCAAACGTTCGGGCTTGATTCCACACGCATACGTACCGGTAATCTGCGGGGCAATCAACAGATACAAGGGCAAATCCAAGTCGTTGACACAAATGGTCGCAAAGTAATGGTTATGGGTTATGGTAAAGGAAAGTTTTGAGGGCTGTTATGGCGAAAACGAAAAACGGCTCAATCATAAACGAGTACAAGCCGGTCAATCGTGGCGATTATGGTGTTCGTGTCGCCCGGTTCGGCTACGACGCGAGCACCTGTACGGACTCCAACCTGTTATTCAACTCGGGTTGGCGTATAATCCAAATCGTACGGGTCATATCAGAAAAGGACAAACGGGTTCATATTGACCAATCAAACATTGTCCAACCCAATTGGATTTTACAAAGCGAGGTGACGCAAGGGGTGTGGAATTGGAAATATGCCGTTGACGACCAATGGTTGTATTTGCCAAAAGTCAACCGCACATATTGGAATCCAACGGAACGCAAAACCGTCGGTGTCACGATTCAGTATAAGATATACCACGGGTTGGGGTACGTGCCAATGTTTTTCAAATCCGAGTTTGTATCGGACAAACCGGGGTATTTCCTAATGACCAACGTAAACATACGTCAAGACGCCGATTACCCATATACGAGTGCGCCGTCCGAGTATTTGGGCGGTACGAGTGATTACGGCATAAAATCCAAATCGTTTACGCGTGCCGAAATACCCGCGCCGGGTGAAACCCGTGGTTGCGGCATAAACACGTCAATCCAATCAAAAATGGTAATGGCAATCAAGACGGAACAAACCAAACCGACGGAAAAAGGCAACCCCGACCCAATTACCGGCAATTTACAAAATCCAGCATACCCAGCGTGGGGTGTACCAAAAGACGACAACGCGCAAACCACGAAATTATCTGATTACGAGCCGTTTGGTTATTTCGCATACGCCGACGACGGCGGGCATATTTACACCGAATACCCGGTTGGTTCAATGTTGAAAGACGGTGATTTTTACACGTTGGTTGACCAATGGGGCGCGGCGTTGGTTGACACCCGCAAATCGCTTGTAATTTTACGGTCACCATTGGTTGCGCCGGAATATGAGGAGTTTACGATATGAACGATTACGGATTCGCCACGCTTGACCAACAAGGGAACAACGCCATAAACGCGAAAAACCCGATTTTTGGGTTTGATATGGCACATACACCCCGCCCGTTCAAAACATTTCATATTACCGACACGCGCGTAAACCCATTTGACACCGAAACCGTCGCCATACCGAACCCCACCCCAGTTGATTCGTGGGGTTGGTCGGAAAATAACAAATCCGGCAAAAACCGCGTTTTGATAAAACGAGTCAAACACGGGTACAATTTTCGCCCGGTCGGGTATGCCACGATTACGGGCAATTGGAACGTTGAAAAACGCGTCCAAATCCAACAAACGCAATATGCGGGTAATTTTGGCGGTAATTATACCAAAACCCTAATCAAGCAAAACCCATATGACCGCGATATGCCGTTCACCCCAAACCAATTCAACCAAGCGTACGTTGTTCAAACTTCACAATTTTTGGGCGCGCCATACACAATGTTGGACAAAACGGATTTTTCCGGCACGATTTTTGAATACCAATATATTACCGACGTGTTGACGTTGATTCCGTGGGGCGACCAACGCGGCGAATATGCGGCGCAGCACCCAATTCAAGTAGAAATTGACGACGAATACATAAACATATATTATGAATATGCGTGGTCGGACGTAATCCGTCGCGCAAAGTTTACGTATTCTGGTCAGACGACACACGATTTACAAGAACGAGTCAAAATCGTGACGCAATACATTGGTTCAACGTATGACGTGACCGTTTATTTGTGTCCGTACCCAATTGAGGAGTTGATAGGCAATGGCTAATTCAAGTACGATATGGAATGAATATAAACAATTATCGTCGGTTCACTATTCGGCGGACGATTTTTACAACCAATCGTTTGTTGACCGCCTTGCCGAGGCGCAACGCAACATTGACAACGTGACCGCGCAACGAAATGCCGTTGACGCGAAAAAACAACAAGCACAAGATTCGTACAATACGTTTTTTGGCAATATGCGCGATTATTCGTCACTCAATGACGAGGCGGAAAACGAGTTTGGTGTCACAACCGCAATGGAGAACTACGAAAAATCCAAACACGCGGTGGCGGCGGTGGAACAACAAATGTCCGCATTGCCGTCGTCAATCAACCGTAATTCTAATATCGCATTGTCACAATCACAACGGGAATTAGCTTATAATATGGCGGCGGACAAATGGACGCAACGTATGGACACCGAACGCGGAGTCCAAGACGTCCACAAAGAGGCGTGGAAAAATGCCCGTATGAACGCCGACACATATGCCCAAGAATTGTACGGGGCGCAACAAAACGAATTGCGTGAGTTATCGTTACAATGGGCAGACCAAACAACCCTATTCCAAAAAGCGACCGAACGAATCCGCGCCGCCGAGGCGTTGAAATGGAATATACAAACCGATTACCGCGATTGGCAATGGAATCAAGCGCATATTCAGAACGCTTATGCCCGCGCACGTGCCGAGGACGCGTTCAACCGGTATATGATTCAACAACGGTACGAAACAATTGCCCGCGAGGAACAATACCAACGGGCAATGGCGGAATCCGAAATGCGTATGCAACAAATCAAGGAAGATTACGCGAAAAAATTGGTGAATTACCATTTCAAACAGCAAGAAATCAACCAAACCAAAGATATGATTACCGCCGGCGGATTCCTCGGGGCGTTAGCACACGCAACGTCACGATAAAATTATTTGCGTCAAAAATAATATGTGCTATAATAAAGTAAAGTAGCCGCAAAGGCAGCAGCCGTGGCACGAAAGGACAAAATATGGCAAGCACCGGCGCAGGACAAACCACAAACACTTTCACGGGAAACCCCGACAATTATGTTCACGATTTCAAAAACCAAATTGCGTTCCAACGCGGTAAAGCGGACGAACAATATGGTCGTTATAATGCTGAATATGGCAACGCACAATCATACGAACAAGCGTACAACGACGCATTTGCGAACCGACAGGGGTACGGCGATTTTGCCCGTGCCGCGGAACAAGAAAAAGGCGTTGGCGACGCCCGCAATACGTACCAAGATTCATTACGTGCGATTGCCGCAACCCGTCAACAGATGTTGTCGTTGCCGTCAATGACCAATCGTAATTCAAATGTCCGATTGAGCCAAGCCCAACAGCAAGCCGCATTGGGCAACCAAATGAACAAATACAACGCGACGTTGGCGTCACACGCAATAGCGAATCAAACTGACGCGTCAGTGTACCAGCAGTTATTGAACGAGGCACGAACCCTCGCCGCCGGCAATTACCAATCGCAACAGGACGCATTGAACGCGCAAATGGCACAATACCAAAACGCGTACAACATTGCCAACCAATCATACGCCAATGCCCTCAACCAAGAAAACGTGTTGCGCGACGTGTACGCCAAAATGTACGCGGACGAGGCAAACCATATGCAGAACGAATATCAGTATTGGTACGGAAATCTACAAGACAAATGGAAACAACAGGAAATCGCCGCGCAAAGGTATGCCGCCGATTCCGCAATGCGTGTTCAGCAATATATTCAGCAGAAACAAGACGAACGGAACGCCGCCGCTCTCGCGCAAGCCGAGGCGGACAAAAAAGCCCGCGAGGCAGCCGAGGCAGCAAGACGAGCCAATTCAAACGCCAGAAATACGTATGCTACTGAATATAAAGCGAAAAACGTTGGCGATTGGTTGGCTACGGGCGGTATCGTTGGCGACATACTTGAACACGGGTTGAATTTCTTTGGCGGCGGGAACGTCGGGTCATATGGTCGGTATGGCGAGGGCAGAGGAACAACCGGGTCATTTTGGTAGAAAGGTGATATATGGGTTTTTTAAGCAACATACTATTCGGAACAGATACGCGGGATTCGGAAAACTCGCGTAATTGGCAAGCGTTGAACGACGCACGTGGCGATTACGCCGCGGCGCAAGCGTACCAATCATATTATAAGAATCTGAAAGAGGACGACCCCGATACATACAATAAAATTGCCGGGGCGTACGATATGTCCGGGATTGAATCGGATTCGTTCCTTGACCCGTATTCAAATAACGTCGGTGACGCACGCACGACTTTTGATTCGGCGTTCAAACGTAACAAATACAACGAACTCGGCAACGGAATAATCGGTTCGTTGTTGAACCCGGTTGGGCAAGTCGCGTCGCTTGCGGGCGATTTGGCATACGGGGCAGGTACGGGCGATTGGAAAAACGCGTCAAAACGTGATTATTTGTCCGATTTGGGGGCGTTAGCGAGTACGGCATTGACGTTCACTGGTGCGGGGAACTTAGCGAGAACTGCGCCGTTAGCGTCCAAAATCGCCGCTGGCGCGACAATGGGTGGCGCACAAAATGCGGCATACAACTTATGGCAAAATGGTTCAGACGCACAAGCCGGTGACGTATTAGGCGACGCAGCGTTCGGCGCGGCGATTGGCGGCGCAATCCCGGTCGTGGGCAACGCGATTGGCAATATCACACAACGCGGTGCGGTCAAAAATGTAAACAACGCATTACGGAACGCAGGATTAGGAACTGGTATGAACGACGCAAGCATATATGCCGCCGGAAAAAATATATTGGGTGACCAATACCGCGAATTGTTAGCTGCCGCTAATTCTGGGGCGCGTGATAAAATCGGCAATTTCGTTTCCGGCATTATGCCGTCGTCCCGTTTGGGTAAACTCGCCGCAATTGGCGGTGGTACGGCGGCGGGCGGATTTGGATTAAGCAAATTACTCGGTGGCGGCGGTCAACCACAAATGACCGACGCGGAATTAGCCGCATTGTATAATTATTACGGAGGAGGAAACCCACAATGAGTATATTGTCAACATTATTCGGGAATTATGGCGACGACCTAATCCGTGCCGCGGGCAATTATGGTGACGACGCCGTGAAAGCCGTTGCGAAAAAAGCCGCGGAAAAATCCGCCAAACAAGTCGCAAAACAGACCGCAAAAGCCGGGAAATCCACCGTTGCGCAACAGATTGCGAAAAATGAGTTTGACGATTATTTGACGTCACTTGGTGCGTCCAAAACGTTACGGCAGAAAATGGCAAAAAGCACATACGCCGGTGCGTTGGGTAAAACCCCAATGGCAAAACGTTTTCAAACGTTGGGCGTTGACCTCGCCAACGTTGCCGACAAATCCGCCGCGGGCGTGAACGCATACGGCAATGTATTGGGTGATTTGTTCTCATATATGGACAATGCCGGGGTTGGCGTTGATATGACCGACCTTGCCAAAACCGCCAACAAATTGTTCACCAAAACGCAGAAAAACCGGTTGATTCAATCCGGGTTGGACATTGACGACATCTTGAAAGGTAAAATATCGGCAAAAGACGCGAACGAGTGGTACAAAGTCGCCCGTGACCTCGGTGGCAAATTCTCAAAATCCACCGACGCCACACAAACCATTTTGGGCGATAATTTGTCCAAGTTTTCCAAACAATTACGCGACAAATTGGACGACACCGCGTCCACCGTGTCCAATTCGTTCGGGTTGAAACAAAAGTTGATTGACGCCGCGGATTCAATCGGTGATTATGAGGCGGCACGCGCATATGCCGGTATGACCGACGACGCCGTGAAAGCGTCATTGGCACGTGCGGAAATGGCACCTTATATGGAAATGAAAGATTTTATCGGATTACAAGCCCCGGCGGAAAAAACGTTGAACGTTCTTGGCGTTGACACCGGTATTGCGAATCCATTGCCAAAGGCGGCAAAAGCCGTACAAAAAGGCGCATTGAAAGCTAAAGGGGCGTTATCGTCCGATTCGGGCAAAACCGCCGCAATCGCATTAGGCGCTGGTGGTTTAGGCTTGCTTGGCGGATTGCTTGCCGGTAGCGGTAATGGCGGTGGACAGAGTATGACCGCATTAAACGCCCTTACAAGCGATTCTGACGCGTTATATGGCGGAAATGGTATGAATACCCCACTTGGCACACAAAACGCTACCACGGGCGCGTTAGGGGGCAATGCGGGCAATTTTGGTGTGGGGTATAATGAACCGACATTGAACGGTTACACATACGCCGATTTGGAAAATGCGTACGTAAACGCGATTATGGCGGGCGATTCCGGTGCGGCGGGCGTGATTGAAGATATGATTGGTATGTTGGACGCCAAAATGAAACGACAATCCGAAATGGCAAAGAATAGCGGCGGCAATGGCGAAATCGGGCAAAAACAACAAGCCGCAATCAACGTATTGAATACGCTTATGGGCAATTTCCAAGCGCAAGGCCCAATCGGCGGGACATTTACCAACATTTTGAACGGTTTGACCGGCGGTAATTACAACTACCGCGCGGCAAACTACGCCGAACAAGCGGGCGGTTCGTTGTCAATGATAATCAAATCATTAGGCGAATCCGGTGCGCTTGCCGAGGGCGACGTGAAACGCGCAATGGGGTTGATTCCACAAATTACCGATTCACCACAAAAAGCAATGGACAAATACCAAAATCTAATGGCAATGCTACAAGCCGCGGGGAAAGCGGGGTAAAAAATGAGTATATTGTCCCGGTTGTTCTCAAATTACGGGGACGACGTACTGCGTGGCGTCACAAAAACCGCGTCAAATTATGCCGACGATTTCTTTCTGCGTTATGGCGACGATATTGCGCGTGCCGGTGCGGACAAATCCGACGACGCAATGCGCGCATTATTGAATAAACGCGGAAATAAAGATATGGTGCGCGACGCATTTATGGCTCAACAAGTGGACAATCCGGGTGTTGATATGTCAAAGATATTCCGCGAATACGGCGGTGACAAGCCGAACGGGCGTAAAATGATTGCCAACATTATGACGGATTCCGCCGACACGCCACCGGCATTGGTTGGGTATCACGGCGTGGATTCCGAAAAATTGAAAAAAGCGTTGGACAATATGAACGGCGAAGTGGTCAACCCAAGTTTGCAAATCGTCAACCCGGAGGTAAACCCCGGTACGAAATATGGCGATATTATATTATTGGGCGACAAAGATATGTATTTTGATAAAGGGCGATTTGGTTTGGTTGATTCGTGGGGTAAAACCAACGCGTACTCCCGTGACATATATTCCCCACGTGTCCCGAATTTCGTTGAAAAGAACGGCGAAAAGTTTATTGAGGGGACACGCAAACCATACACGCCGGCAAACGTTTCTGATTTTATGAACAAACAAGGAACAAAAGCCGTTGAATCAAATTGGGCAACACCGGGGTCGGTTGCGTCAACGCAAGCAGAACGATTTAATAAATTGTCCGACATTTTGGACGCAGCCGGTCAATTAGGCGCGAAAGAATCCAACCGCAAAGCGTTTGATAATTTCGGCGATTATTTGGCAAAACGTGTGTCCGATTATGCCGAGGCGACCGGTAAAACGGGCGACAACCCATTTATCACGATTGACAATATCACGACCGAATTACAAGACGCATTGAAAGGAAAAATCCAACCGGACGATTTCTACGGGTTGCGAACACCACAAGGGCGTGAACTATTAGGCGACGTCCGACGTGAAATCGCAAAATTGCCGACGGATTATTTTGAGGTCAAAGTGCGCCGACCGGTCGGGCTGAACGAATTTACCGGTGCTATTTTACCAAACGATTATGCGGACGACACGATATTACAAGCATTGAAAGACGCCGGTGTGCCGATTGTCGGGAATTATGACCCAGCGAATATGGACGAAACATTGCAAGCCACATTGAAAGGGTTGACCAAGGGGAAAAACCGGTTTGCCACACCGTATATGTTGGGAATTGGCGGGTTATTAGGTGGCGGCGCGATTCTCGGTAGTTTGTTGAACAACAATCAAAACCAACCGGGGGTGGTATGAGTTTATTGAGCAAACTGGTTAGCGGATTCGCCGACAATTATAGTGACGATATTTTGCGCGGCGCGGCGAACCAAACGGACGATTTGGTGAACGCCGCATATAACGGAATCCGCAATTACAAAATTAAAACCGCGCCAACGTTGTTTGAACGCGGGTTTGACCATTTTGGGACACAAGATTTTGATTACGCTAAACTTATGCGTGATAGCGAAAAGGCTATTTCAAACACCATTGGTGACGACGCATTGGCGGCGTTGCGCGATAATGTGAGCGGTATGTTGTCGGTTGGAAACAATAATTACGACGAGGAATTGCGACGTGCTACCGAATACCTAATGGGCGACGCGTCAAATCCGGTTGCGATTCAATCCCGAAATTATGTCAAACCGGGTACGAAGATATTTCGTGCCGAAAATAGCCCGTATGGTATTTCGTGGACGACCGACCGGAACGTGGCGTTGAAAGCACGCGATAATGACAACGTACGTATTTTGGAACATATATTATCGCCGGAAGATAAGTATATTGCGCCGCAATTCACGGAATTATACAACCAATTCACCGTGCCACAATCGGAGGTGTTGTTCAACGGGCGGTCATTACGACCGTGATATAACGGGGGTGGATTGTGGGAAAACCGCAATTCGCCCAAAAAAGGCTTGACTTTTGCTTATGGGTGTGGTACAATGAAATTACCATAAACAATAAACGCAAGAAAGGAATAAAATTATGGGTATCAAATCAAACGTAAAAACTAACGCAAAAATGACCGAATTGCGTGCGATTGAGAAATCGCCGGAATTGACCGAGTTTATTATGCGTACCAAAATCAAGGACGTGCGCAAATCCGCAATGATTGTCGGCATTATCGCCGCCGTCGTGGCGTTCGCGTTTGGATTCTTTATTGGTTGGCGTTTCAATTACGTTGCCGCCCCACAAAATGTGGTTGAGGTGCGTGTTGACACCGCACAAAACACCCCCGCCGAGGGAAAATAGACGGGTCGGCGACCGAAAATACGCCCGCGGTTGAATCAACCACGGCGACCGACCCACAAAACGAATTGACCGGGTGCGACCTTGTGCGCGCCCGTGTCAGCCAATGGAACGATTGGGACGTCAATACAATGGTGGCAATATCACAAGCCGAATCACATTGTAATATGGACGCGGTGGGCGACAAAACTTTGACATACCAACAAAACGGACGCACGTACGGTTATTCAATCGGCGCATTACAAGTCCGCATATTGCCCGGACGTGAACGTTGCGAAGATATGGCGAATTATTGGCAATGCGCCCACGACATATGGCAATCGCAAGGTTATCGTGCGTGGTCGGTGTATACCAACGGACGTTATCGTCGGTATCTGTAAACATAAAACCGGGTGAAAATAACGCCCGGTTTTTTGTATTGCGCGAAAAATTGTGCTATAATTGAATCATAATAAAACTTTCGCGAAAGGAAAAATAATTATGGCAGCCACAACGACTTGGAACGAGCAAAACGGCGCAGCGTCGGGCAGCCCTGCCGCCGGGACTCCAACCGTTGTCACCACGTGTGATTGGAAATCGGTTGACGACGCCACCACTACTCGTGCCGCCGCACCGGTATCAGCGGGTAATAATTCATACCACAAATATAATTACGTAAAGTTTGACGGGACGTTCAACGAGATTTCCGCGGTCAAGTTTGCCCACACCGCCGGTACACTTGGAACGGGTATCACCTTGAAAGGTAAAATCACGTCAACATACGCAACCCCGGCAACGTCCGCATTAGCGGATTCAACCGACATTACCGCAACCACCGCAATCGCAAGTGGTATGGCGGTACGGTTGTCCACGACAGGACCTAACGGCGCGAATCCGACCGAAAACTTGACCGCCGCGGGGTACACCCAATATATCGTAACGCAGGTTCAAACCACGTCGTCCGCCGCCGCTGGTGATTCCGGGACAGCTACCTTAACCGTTCAATATAACGAAAACTAGGAGGGAATATGGCAAATAGAAAGAACTTAGCCGCTACCCAGCTAAGCGCTGGTATAACTACTACCGATACTTCCGTGCTCGTGGCAGACGGTTCTGTTTTGCCGAGTTTGCCTTTTTTCGCTACCTTAATGCCGGCTAATAGTATTCCGAACTCAAATAATAGTGAGATAGTGAGTGTTACTGCTAATTCTATTATTCCTGCTGAATATAGGGTACTGGGGGAAACTTCTCAAGATACTTATACTGGAAAAAACCTATTCAAAGTCGCTGATGGGACACATACGGACAATGGTGTCACTACTATTGTTGATGCCAGCAAAATTAGTGTGAATGGGACAGTTGGAAGTAATTGGAGTGGGTTCAATCTGACTAATGGCACTGTGAGCCTTGTTGAGACCATTCCAGCTGGTAAATATACTCTTAGTATTGGACAGCCCATAAACTTTGACCTTAACCTTAACTTTAGAGCTAATACTTCTGCCACCCAAAATATCTTGGTTGCAACAATCCCTTCTGGTGCAACGCAGATTATCATTGACTTGAGTAGCTCTGCAGGGGCAGTTCTTATGTGGGCTAGTGCTGACCGAACTAGAGTTATAGCAGTGTCAGACTTGCAACTTATGCTTGAGGCTGGCTCTGTTGCTACTGCGTATGAGCCTTATGTAGGTGGTATTCCTAGCCCTAGCCCTAATTATCCTCAACCTGTGAAAATGGTAGGTGGTGAGCAGGTAGTGTCTGTGGGAGGCAGGAACTACTCTCTACCTCTTGGTGATATTGAACTCTTTAAGGTAGGAAACCACCAGGACTATATCTATAAAGGAAAAGGTCTGAACTTGCTAGATATGACCACTACTCCTTTGCAGGTCTGGCAATCTACTGTGGGTGAGCAGAAAAATGGTTCTATAACTATAACTGGAACTGGGACATCTGGCGTGAACTATGCTACTATGGAAGTGCCAAATACTCTACTGGGGAAGACCCTCACTTTATCGTGGGACGGAAATGGCACTGCCAAAATGGTGAGAGCTTATCTCTATAATAATGGTAGCCCTACTACTGAAATACAAAACTTAGGAGAATCTGGCTCTGGGACATTCACTATGCCGACTAGCTTATCTAACACCCAAAAGGTTGGACTAATCTTTTATGTGAATACTGGGGTTGCCATTTTCTCTAATGTGATGTTGGTTGAGGGCAACACTGCTATGGAGTTTGAACCTTATGGGGCGAAAGACAAGTGGTGTGTGCGTAATAATGTAGGAAGGCTTGAAATAGATGGTTCTAGTGGTGGTTATAACTCTACTTATAAGTGGTGGTATGTATCAACTTCCTGCCCCAGAGATACTGCTGTGTCTAGTATGTTCCTATCGTCTACTAGGAATGCTATGGAAAATGACCTAACTATGAGTGCTTGTGCTACTGCGACTAATGCTGTAATTATTAGAAACTCTGCCCTAACCCAAGCCGATTATGTTTCTTGGCTTTCTTCTAATAAGCCTGTAGTGTTTTACCCAATGACTTCTTCAAGTAGCTATATGATAACTAATACTACTTTGACTAATGCTCTGAATACATTAGCTGATGTTATGGCAGAAACTCCTAGTGAGATAACTGCTACTACTGGATACTCGCCTGCCGTAGTAGATATTATAACCCCTACTCGTGCCAGTCTAACTATCGTGCGAGCGCAGAAAGGTACTACTGCCAAAGCGTTTGCGGAGGGCGATATATTAGCTAATAGTATCTATGACGACGGGCTTGTCTATAACGATAATGGTGTTTTGAAAGACGCTAGTGGTTCTAACATAAAGCTTTCGTCGGAAAATATAGATTTTACAACATTAGACTACCAAGAATTAAGAGCCAACAAAAATACTGGCTTTGTTGGGAGTGCTTATACTAAACTTGCATACGATAATGTGTTGAGTGAACAAGGCACCGGTTTGTTTGATTACGACATTACAACTGGTGTTATCACCGCCACAAAATCTTGTATGGTAAACCTATCGGCGTCTATTTACCCAGCCAGTGCTTTTCCGGCTTGTTTAATATCTGTGTATAAAAGCGACACACCATCTTCAGACACCTTGTTAGCGCGTGCGGGTAAGGCGGCTGGCGATTTTAATGGTTTACATTTGAGCGTTAGCGTAAAACTAAACGCTGGTGATAAACTTTGTTTAGATTACTATTGTAATGCGTCCGTAAACGCGAACCAATTAGGGTCTATTCTATTTGTGAGCGCAGAACAACGCGGATAGTCCGGCAAACAAATGATTGTAATACCAAAATAAACGTCAGTTGTGGCTAATATGGGCATATCGTAATTGTTTATCGTGAAAACTATGATTCACAACACCGGTAAAGATATTGTGCGACATTGCGATTTTGTCTAAAAAATGTATTGACACCCGTGCGGGGTATGCTATAATGAAAATAAGGCTACACCCGCAGCGGGTGGGCTTTTTAGTATCAAATAATATAAGAAAGGAAAAGATATGGCACAATTTAGCGAAAGAGTGACCGCGATTACCTACAATGAGATTCTACCAACCATTGTGGATTTCGTGAACAACTCCAATATCTTTACTGCTCGCGTAATGAGCAACGTAAAAAATTGGCGCGGCGTCAATATCAAGCAGCCAATCCGTATCGCCAACTCAACCACCGGCGGTTCGTTTGACGGTCTTGACACCTTTGACACTAGCACCACCAACAATACCCGTTCCCTCACTTGGTACGTCAAGGCGTACGAACAAAGTGTGGTCGTTCCGGGCATTGAAAAAGCCGTCAACGGCAACTCTGACAAGCAGGTAATTTCCCTTGTCACCGACCGTTTGGACGAGGCTAAGATTTCCCTAACCCAGGCTATCGGCGATTTGCTTTACGGCAACGGCGTTGGCAAGGACATTGAGGGTCTTGGTCTTATCGTTGACGACGGTACGGTTTCCCCAACCTACGGTGGTCTAACCCGCAACGACGTTCCCGGCACAAAAGCCGACGTCACCCCAGCCGCTAGCGGCAAACTTTCACTCGGTCTTATCGCAAGCGAAATGACCGCCGTGTCCGCCGCCGGTTCTGCCCAAGAGGCACCGACAATGGCACTCACCACTCCTGCCGTGTTTGACCTTTACGAGTCATTATTGACCCCAACCGTTCAAGCCAAATACGACACCGTTGGTGTAAAGGGGTACAACCGCGTGTCCGGCAAAACTCCAATGGGCGTGTCCGTTCCCGAAAGCGAACTACACGGTCTTACCGGCTTTGTGTCGTTATCTTTCCGCGGTCGTCCTGTCGTCGCCGACGACAAATGCCCCGCCGGTCTGTTCATTTGGTTGAACGAGCGCTACATTGAGTTTTACCGCTTATTGTCTAGCGACCTACGTTCCGTGGACTCCAACCCAGACAAGACCGAGGGTGTTGATTCCGACATTAAGCAACCAAGTTTCCTACAACTTAAAGACTTTATGTCCCCAATCAACCAATTCGGCGAAATTGGCGCGCTTATCGTTATGGGCAACCTCATTTGCCGCGCCCCACGTCGCCAGGGTAAAATCACCGGTATCACCGGAGTTTAACCTAGCACACAATCCGGTCGGGGCGTAAAACCCCCGACCACCGCACAATAACAAATTGAGGAAAGGACAATAATATGGCTAGCACCACCAATTATGCCAACGTTCCTGTACTCCGCGAGGCGGGCGACACGTCCAAAGACGTTCTTGCCGCGCAGGGCGCAGAAGTCACGGCTTAACCAAAAAGCCCCGTCGCAATGGCGGGGTTTTTTGTTGTCGTGGATTATTTTTTGATTCGTTCGGCGTATTCGTCCATTGTCAAGGCAATACACTCGCCGTCCACGTTGTCGGGCGACGGGTCAAATACACAAAACACTTTTTCGTCCGGATTAAGAACTTTTTTCATAATCAACGCGGCGCGTATGTATTCTGACGCCAACCCCTCCATTGACTTGATTTGAACCTCACGCACGGTTTTCATTAGTTGGGCGTCACGACGCCCTTTCATTTGTAATTCGGCGTTTGCGGTGGCATAATCCATACCGGCAAACGTACTGTACATAAGTCGCAAGTACCCGACCTCGTACGGTTGTAATCTATATTTCTTCATTTTGTGGTTTCCTTTCCGGGCATACCCGTATTTCAATATCGGTTGCCCCTTTATTCTTTACGTACCGTTGGGCGTCGTATGCGGCGTCCATATCGCGGTATTGTTTGATATATTCTTTACCCTTTACGGTGAAATACAATCGGTATATCATTGCCGTTCCTTTATGAATCCGTAATCTTTGGATTCCTCGGGGTAATGTTTTATGAATTCTGGATTCGGAGTACCGTCCGCCAAATATGGTTGTACCAATTCGCGGTCAAACTTTTGATATTCGGACGTGCGTTGGAACACGTCGCTTTGATTCGCAATCACCGGGGCGGCGCGTCGTACGTCGCCCGGTTTTTTGTTGCGGTAATACTTACCGTCAATTAGTATGCCCATATTCCGCACCTTTCTTGATTTCCTCAAAGTTTTCGTTGCGGATTTCGTCCGGTGTTTTCGGGACTACAATATGTTTGGTGGTTTGGTACGTTTCGCGTTGCCCCTTGAACGGGTCGGACACGTGCGCCGGTGGGTTGGCTTTCGTTTCCAAATCTTTGAATTGGCGTTGAACCGCTATTGACAATTTTGCCATTTCGTCACGGTACGATTGCCAAAAATCAATCAACAGTTTTTCAACCCGCGTTAGATACACGAACATTACCCCTATACAACCAACGGTTGCGATTATTGAAATTACAATTAAAACTCCCATTTTCTGTCCTCAAATGTTATTGCCATATTAGTCGTAATCAGTTTCGCCACGACCGAGTGCGAGTTGATTACAGCCTCACGAATTACGATTGCGGGGTCAACAATGTTGCCGCGAATCATATTGCGTGGTTTCAATGTTTTTAGGTCATACCCGTCGCCGACCGGCATTTCCGCCGTGATTTTGTCGTTGGGCAAACCGGAATTACGCAACAAATCGCGGTATGGTTGAATCAAATACGCAAGGTTTAGTTCAATGCCAATGTCGCGCAAACATACGCCACCTCCGGACACTACACCACCCGCCAATGCGGATTTTGCGGCACATACGGCGTCGTCAATGCGCAATTTGGTTTCTTTTTTCTCAACCTCGGACGCGCCGCCAACGTATATGTTCGCAACTTTTGCCGTCAATCGCGCAATGCGGGTTTCAACCGCCAATCGCGAATCAGGGTCGGTTTTAGCGCGTTTTTCGCGTAATTCCTTGACCACCTTTTTCAATGCGTTGGACGATTCGCCGTGTCCACCGACAATGGTGGTTTCGCGTTTCGTCACGGTGACCAATTTTGCGCCGCCCATATCGTCCGGTGTCCAATCGCTTGTCACACCGCGGAATACCTTACCGTCCGTGTACAATGCGACGTCCTCTAATACCCCGTCAAATGCGGCGGCACGTGGGGCGACTACGATTACGTCCAAAATATGTTTTGGCAATTTGGCTAGGAAATCCAACGCGTCGTTCATAATGTTGCCAAAAATCACAACCTTGTCGTGTGCGGCGGCGTGGATTTTATCAACGATTGGGGGAATTTCGTCTTGGCGAGTAATGGTATGCCCGAGAATCACGACCGGCACGTTTTCCAACACCGATTTGTCGTCCGTTTGGTTATTGAAAAATGTTGTAGCGGTTGCGCCAACGTCCAAATACATACCGTCCACGATTTCGGTGGAAATGTACGACGTACCGGAATATGACACGTTTACGCCGCCATATTCGCCCACGGTGTTTACCACGTCATACACCATTTCGCCCAACGATTCGTCACCGGCGGACACGATACACACGCCACGCAACGATTTGTCGGACAAATCACGTTTGGTGCGGCGGTCAATTTCCCGTAGGATTCGCGGCACGGTGTCCTCAATGTTTTTCGCGATAATCATTGGTGAACCACCGGATTCAATCAAAATCTTGGCTTGGTGGTACAAATGATATGACAAAATCGCGGACAACGTAGTGCCGTCACCGGCGGTTTTATTCGTGCGTTCGGACGCTTGTTTCACCACGGCGATTGTCATATCTTCAATCGGGTCGGAACGTTCCAACACGGCGATATTGGACACACCGTCGTGTGAAATGGTTGGGGCGTCTGCGCGGTTTTCAATCATTACGTTGCCGGAACGTACGCCATATGCAGTACGTGCGACTTCATATATGATTTCCATACCGTCGTCAATCCCCTTGCGCAAATCCTCGCCGGTCATAATCAAGCGGTTATATGTCGGTTTACCCATTATTCGTCCCCTTTCTTGGTGTTCTTTTTGACCATTGCGACGACCGACATTACGCCGATAATTTCCACGCGTTCTTTTTTGCCGTCCACAATCATTGTCGTTTCAATCGCGTCGGAATCGTCGTAAAATACAATGTCACCGCGTTCGGCGTCCTCGTATTCGTATTCCACCCGTTCAATTTTGTTGTTTTCGTCGCGGTATTCGTGGCGGTATTCTAAAACTCCACCGTTTGCCCGGACGACCTCGCCCATAAAATGACGGTCATATTTTTTCTCGGTTCGCACAATGTCGGAATCTGCGCGACCCGGAATAACAATCAAATACCCTTGTCCCAATGCGACGTCGGTTTCGTTGATTATTGGCATATAATACTCCTTTCTTGCCATTTTATTATATTCCGATTATAGCACACGTGATTTCAGAACGCAATACTAAAAATCCGACGCACAACCACGCAAATCTGGTGAATAAAAATGTTATTCAA
>ODAI012086419.1_pt1 | contig 38580 bp, 20 predicted proteins | sample 1539321 | NCBI WGS metagenome assembly ODAI01 (sample SAMN02144231, study PRJEB22623) | gut metagenome | biome: sheep rumen | host: Ovis aries | place: New Zealand
CTGCTCTTTTAAATTTCTTCATGTATCTTTTCTTTTCCTTTTTTCTTATTTTTTACTTTGCCTGTCGTACTTTGTCTGTCGTACTACATCTGTCGTAGTAAATATATCATATACCCAAATTAGTGTCAACACTTTTTACTAAAAAATTTAATTATATTTTCCAAGGCATAAAAAAACCTCCAGTTTAAGCCATTTCTTAAACCAGAGGTTTTTATCTAACACCTAATCACTTTATTCAATTTAAATAATTACCATAAATTAAATATTTTCATTTCTAATTGTTTCAATGATATTCTGATTACTATTCTTCTTAACCGCATATCCCATGATAATTGAAACAATAACTATAACAGCTACAATAGATATTCCAATTCCACTGTATGGCAGTGTATAATAACCAAGTTCCTTATCTCCACCAAGTAACTTATAGGTTACGATAGAAGCGCCTATACCTAATATCAATCCATAGAATAATGCCTTCATTCCCATAAATATACTTTCAAGTCGAATCATTCTCTTAAATTCCTTCTTAGTCATTCCAACAGATTTAAGCATAGCAAATTCCTGGGCTCTTAATCTAATACTTGTTGTAATTGTATTAAATATACTAGTAATACCAATAAGAGTAACTACAATGATAAATCCATATAAAAAGATTGAAATAATAAGCAAAAGATTTTTAATCATTTTAACTTGTTTATTCTGGTCATTTATGTAATTATACGAATAATTATCCTTCACAAAATCATCTATTTTTTTGCTTAATTCAGTATCATTTTTGCAAGCAATATAAAAATTCACATCATAATCATACCCCGTATCAGCAAATAATTCTTTAAACATTTTTTCTGATAAGATAAGCGTTGGTGAATAAGAATATGGACTCTTCATATAATCCGGTTCCTTATACGCTAATGCACTTATTTTTATAGTAACATCTTTTTTAGGATTTTCACTAGGATTTTCACTAGAATCTTCCTCGATATCACTTTCTGAATATATATCTACTTTAGCCTTTAATTCATCTCCTGCTTTAAGATTAAGCATATTGAATTTAGAATTTTCATATCTAGCTGTTTTTTCATTTAAAACAGAATACTCTAATCCATCAAGATATATAGCTCCATCTTTTATATCATCATAACTCTTGCCTATTTTCTTAGCATAATCCTTAAATGTATCTTCATCAACACAATTTACTTCAATTGAATTCTCTGAAAACTGATTTATAAATTCTGAAACATCTAAGTCAGCATCCTTTGCATCCTGAGTCAGTTTATACATATACTCATCACTGAAATAATCTTTATCAAAATCATAAACATTTAAGTTTATAGCATAAACCACTTCATCAACACCTTTAAATTTGGCAATTTCCTTAATGTTTTTTTCCTTAGATTTCTCATAGGAAATCCTACCTGAAATATTATACTTATCATTACCAACCTGATCTCTAACCGATTTATATAACCATCCAACAACACTGTTTAATATGATAAAACAAATAATTGTGATAACCATTGCAATTATTGTGGTTCTATATTTCTTCTTATTTCTCTTTAAATTCTTATATGATAATTCTCCGCCAATACCACAAGTTTTTCTTACTAAAAATGGCACCTTAAGTTTCTTACCTTTAATCTTAATATCTCCGCTATTTCTGATAGATTCTATCGGAGAAATTTTAGTAGCTCTTCTTGCACTTCCAAATGATGACAATAAAATTGTTATTATTGCTAATACAACAGCAAATATTATCGCTGGTATTGAAACAATAAATGTTAACTTCATGTTTTGCAACATCTCAGCTGGTAATAAAGTATTAGTTATTACTGATAAAATAAAGGAAGCCACAAGTCCGAGTATAACACCTAATGGAATACCTATCATACCAATATAATATGCTTCATATAAAACACTAAATCTTAACTGTGCCTTAGTAGCTCCAACACTTCTAAGCATACCATACTGTTTTGTCTTTTCTGTAACTGAAATATCAAAACTGTTTTTAATACAAAATACAGAAGCCGCAACAACAATAAGGGAAATAATAAGTGCAAAATTTTGTAATATCTCGATACCCGCTCCTTTAATTGGATCTATTTCCAAATTAATAAGATATGCATTTACATCTATTGAATATTTAGCTTTATCTATATCTTTTCCTGCTTTTTCCAAATCTTCTGAAGTTTTACCTTCAAGATTTCCAGTTACTACAAGTTCTAAACTTTCACCATCAATACCTAACAATTCACCAATGATATCATATGATTCTTTTAAAGCATTTTTCTTAAAATATACATACACATCAACCTTATCACCTTCAGTAATATTTACTTTTGCTGAATTTGGAGTCGTAAAGAATGTAAATCCAGCTGCTCCATAAGCTTCAACATAATTAGATAAACCAGAATAATAACCTGTTACCTTGTATTCTTTTTTCTCTGCATTGATGATCTTTTCGTCGCCATTTTCTTCATCTACATCATTTTCGACTTTCTCTTCTTCATCGGGATGTTCAATATCTGAATTATAATTAATCACATCTCCTTTATAATTAGTTCTCTGACCAACATCTAATGTAATAGTATCTCCAATCTCAACCTTCTTATCGTTATTTTTATAGTTTTCAGGAATCAAAACTTCATTATCACCACTAGGAATTTTACCTTTACAGACATTCACTCTTAACACATCAAAATCATCCTTAGCAACACTAACAATATTTGCATATGGTTTTTCTGCATCTTCAAGTTCAGCAAATCCTAAACTTTTTATATATGCATAATCCTTTACCTGTCGATTATTTTCAATATAACTTAAATCCTCATAATCAACTGCTTTTATACTATAATGAAATGCACCCTTAATTGACTTTTCAAATTCAACTAATGAATTAACACCCGTCATATACATATCAGCCACAGCTGTAATAAGTGCAACAGACAAGATAACACCAATAATAGTTACTATTGTTCTCTTTTTATTTAGTTTCATATTCTTTTTAGTAAGCATCTTTAAAAATTTCATTTCAATCTTCCTCTACAATTCAATCTAATTGTTTAATATAAATTTTTTCATCTATTCATTAACAATTCTGCCATCAGCAATCTTAATAACTCTATCTGCCATCTTGGCAATTTCCATGTTATGTGTAATCATAACTATAGTTTGTTTCATCTCTCTATTAGTTTTCTTAAGTAAAGCAACCACCTCATCACTAGACTTAGTATCAAGGTTACCAGTAGGTTCATCTGCAAGTACAATTGTAGGTCTTGTAATAAGCGCTCTACCAATGCTTGTTCTCTGCTGCTGACCACCAGAAAGTTCATTAGGAAGATGATTTCTTCTTTGCTTTAATCCAAGTACATCAAGCATTGATTCTATCTGATCCTGTTCAACTTTTCTTCCATCAAGAGATAATGGAAGTGTTATATTTTCCTCAACATTTAAAACTGGAATCAAGTTATAGAACTGATACACAAGTCCTACCTGTCTTCTTCTAAAAATAGCTAACTTTTCATCATCAAAACTAAAAATATCTTTTCCATCAATATAAACCTTTCCACTCGTTGGTCTATCAACGCCACCTAAAAGATGAAGAAGTGTTGATTTACCACTTCCGGATGCTCCGATAATGGCAACAAATTCGCCCTTTTCCACTGAAAAAGAAACATTATCTAGCGCAACAACTTTAGCCTCATCCTTTCCATATATTTTTGTAAGATTTTCAACTTTTAAAATTTCCATCACTATCTCCTATCTTTTCTTTTTATTCTTACCAACTTCTCTGTAAGGTAAAACGGTTCTTTTCCTTCATTATAAATTTTATGATTTCGTTCTTTTCATCTCTTTATAATTTCTTCATGACCTCTTTAATTTTTCATGTTCATTCTTTAATCTCTTTATAAATTTCTCTCTTTTTTTCACCTTACAATATGAATTATACATATGTAAAGTTACACGTAAGTTACTTTGAAAAAATTTTTTTAAATATTCATATCATCCAACATCAAATTTAGTATAATATATATTATCTGAGGTTATTTCATAATATTTACATAAACGTAAACATTTATTATATCTAAGCAAGCAAGGAGAAATTATATCAAATGCAATTAAATACATCAAATATTTTAAATAAATCTGTACTTAGAAATGAAATCTTAAATAAGAGAAAATCTCTTTCAAAAGATAAAATAGCAAATACATCAGAACTTCTATGTAATAAAATAATTAATCATCCAAAATATAAGGATGCTAACATCATTCTTGCCTATATGGCTCAAGATGGTGAGATTGATTTAGAAGGTTTAATGAAAGATGCAATAAGTAAAGACAAAAAAGTATATATACCAAAAGTACTAAGAAAACATACTATGGAATTTTATAGATATACAAATAAAGATGATTTAGAAATTAGTAACTTTGGAATATTAGAGCCAAAAGAAAAGGAACCATTACAAATATCTGAAACAGATCAAATATTTGTAATAGTTCCTGGTGTTGCATTTGATAAATCAGGAAATCGTATAGGCTATGGTGGTGGATTCTATGATACATATCTTTCAAATCTACTTGATAAATATAATAATAAATCTACTAAAACAAAGATAACTGATAAAACCACATCTTCAATATACACACTTGCACCATGTTACAATTTCCAATTAATTGACTTTATAAAATCTGAAGATTTTGACATACCAGTTATGGAAGTAATCACTTTATAATTACATAAGTTCTAAAGCTTTCTTCATAACCATGGCAATATCATCATTAATAACAAGATCACATTCCTTATCTGCAGATGTTTCTGATTTATTAATCATGACAAGTTTGCTACCTTTAAAGTAATGTATAAATCCAGCAGCAGGATAAACTATAAGTGATGTTCCACCTATAATCAAAACGTCTGCATTTGCTATGGCATTAACAGCTCCTCTTATAACTTCATCATCCAAGCCTTCTTCGTATAAGACAACATCTGGCTTAATAATCCCACCACACTCATCACAAGTAGGTACACCTTCTGCATTAACCACATATTTTTCGTCAAAAAACTTATGACATGATGTGCAATAATTTCTCTTTACACTTCCGTGAAGTTCATAAACAACCTTACTACCTGCTGCCTGATGAAGACCATCTATATTCTGTGTTACAACAGCCTTAAGTTTCCCCATCTCTTCTAACTTAGCAAGTGCCTTATGGCAATCATTAGGAAGAGCATCCTCATAAATTAAATTCTTCTTATAAAAATCATAAAACTCTTCAGTATGTCTAACATAAAAACTATGTGATACTGCCTGCTCTGGGGTAAAATGTGCATTCAACTTTTTACTATAAAGTCCATCCGAGCTTCTAAAATCCGGAATATTACTAGCTGTTGAAACACCTGCTCCCCCAAAGAAAACAATGTTATCACTTTCCCTTAAAATCTGTGCTAATTCCTGTATTTTCTCCATAATCCTTCTCCTATCTAATAAAAGTATACGTATAATATATATTTTACCACTACAGAATTTATAGTTCAACGAGAAGGATTATGGAGAAAATACATAAAAGCAAAACAGACACCCGCAAATACGAGTGCCTGCCAAAAAGTTTTTAAAATAGTTCTTATTTATTTTTTAATGGATTTTTTGTTTCTACGCTTACTTCTTAATAAGTATGCATTTGCTGAACCTGACATAATGAAGATTACTAACATTAATGCGATTCTAGAGTTATCACCAGTTTCAACTGTTCTGCTCTCATTGTTTTCGTCTTTATCATTATCTCTCTTGTGTCTGTGCGCATCAAGTGTATCTTCTGGATTATCGTCGTCATCATCCTCATCATTATCGCCATCAGCCTTATCCTTTGACTTCTTAGAGTTAACTGATTTCTTATCAGTCATCTTTACAGTCTCAACTTTTTTCGACTTCTTTTCATTAAGAATATGAACATTTCCTTTTTCATCAATCTTAAAATTAATATCATCAGCAAGTTCATATCCCTTAGGTGCTTTTACTTCATGAAGAGTATATTCAACATCCTTTAAAAGTCCATAACATACGGTCTCTTTAACTTCAGATGTAAATCTAAATACTACTTTACCCTTCTTATTAAGAATTGCCATCTTAGCACCTGCAAGTCCACTACCATCTTCAGTAATCTTCTTTATTTTAACTTCTGTAAGTTTATTAACAAATTCTGCCTTCTCTAATTTTCCACTTTCATTATTACTAATAAAGTCCTTAATGTCAGCATTTCTTGCATAACTTACTTCAGTACTAAGATTTCCATCACCTTCGTTTTTAACAACAACCTTTGCACAAACTGGTTTAGCTGTGTAAAGTACATTGTTAATCTGATTATCAATATCTTCTGTAATCTGGTAATAATGTGTACCTACATCCTGCAGTGTATAATGAATAGCATCAAATAAAATACTACCATCACTTAAACTCTTACCAAATATTTCTTCTTTGGACTTAATTTCTTTTCCTGACTTATCAAATTCCTTAAAGCTAAATCTAAACGCTCCATCTTTCATAATATTATTTTTAAAGTTATTTAATGAAAGATTTTCAACTTCTTTTTCACCTTTAAGCTCTAAATTAACTTCAGCCTTATATGTATTAACAAATTCAGCTTCATAATTTGCCTTACCATCAACAAATACTCTTGCTCCGCTAGAAATAAGACTTGGATCATTAGGGTCATTAACACCTTCATTATCATCTGCATTAACACCATACTCAACTGAGTTTCTTGAATAACCAGATGTATTTCCTAATAACTTATTAACAACTTCCTCTTTAGTATCTTCCTCAACAGTAACGATTAGAGTACCCTTTCTGCCATCTTCAATTCCAACAAAGATATAATATTCAGTTTTATCATATACATATCCCTTAGCATTACCAGCTTTTTCAACCACCTTGTATACGTGATTTCCAACATCGCTAAGTGAATAAACAATATCAGATAAATCAACTTCTTCTGAAACCTTACAAGAACCTTCACTAACAAGCTTGTTAACAAATCTATCATCACTATCTGCCACACCGCCTGTTGCATTTGCTGAATTCTTATCAAGCATTTCATATACTTCAAATGTAAATACGTTGCCCATATTCTTTCCGTCGCTATTTACATCATCATAGACTTTCTTGCTATCAAACATCATAGCCATCTTTTTAGCCTTAATTGTAAGTGTTCCACTAGCTTCATATGTATTTGTAAAGTTAATTTCACCTGACCGTGATGTTGAAGTAACATTTAACTTGCCACCATCAGCATCCTCTACATTAGCATAAACTTCATAAATTGTATCATCATAAGTTACACCACCAGCTTTAACATCAGGTACAACTTCCTTAACTACATATTTGTATAAGCCTTCATCGTTCTTAGTAGAATTCTTAATATACTCAATGTTATCAAAATTAATCTTTCCTTTAGCATCACTATAAGCAGTATATGTTCTACCAGTTAAATTTAATACTTCTTCACCTGCTGCATTACTTGAAACCTTATACTCAGTAACTTCAAACTTAAACTCTTTATCATCAAGACTTCTGCCTATAAGAGTTTTCTTTCCTTCTAATAATAATTTACCAGAAGCTTCATAACTATTAATGAATGTTGCTTCATCTTCATCATTCTTAGTAATTTCATAGCTAACACTTCCATCTTTAATAGAAGCACCAGAAACAACCACCTTAAGAGTACCATCACCATTATCAGTTACATTAACACTAACTTCATATGTCTTATTACTATATGTGTATCCTTCAGGTTTAGGATTTGGAACTCTTTCCTTAACAATATAATTATGAGTTCCAATATTTTGTTTAACGCCAGTCTGACTTCCATCAATATAATATTCAATTTCAGCAAATGCTATATTTCCATTAGCATCATTGCTACCTGATGAAACAAGTTCATCTCCTTCATATATATCAAAAGTAAACTGACCATCAGCAAGTTCACGACCCTTTAATGCCTTTTTAGCAGTAAATGAAATTGAAGCCTTTGCATCATATTCATTAATAAAATCAATTGAATCTACCGACTTACCTGCTTTATCAACAATAGTCTTTGAAATACTTAAACTACCATTATTACCGTCTGAAATCTTAACAGTAACTTTATATTCCTCAGACGAATAAGTAATACCACCAGGATTAACATTAGGTTCATTCTCATAAAGAGTATACTCATATGTCTTTCCTATATCATTTTCATCATAAGTTATTTCGTCAAAACTAATTGTTCCATCACTATTTACTCTACCGTAAATTGAAGTATCCGATGTAGTGCCTGCTGATACATCCTTTCTAGTTCCATAAATCAAGAATTCATTATCTTTAATGTTTCTGCCATTTAGTATCTTTTTACCACTAAGTACTAACTTACCTGTTGCATTATATGTATTAGTGAAGTTTGCATCACCAGAAACATAATTAGCATTTACATTAAGTTTTCCTTTACCAGCATCAGTAACATCAACTCTTACTCTATTCTTTGTACTATCATAAGTGATACCTTCATAACTATTATTAGTTGCACCACTTGGAATCTTTTCTTCAATAATGTAATAATGACTTCCAATATCATCAAATGAGTAACTTATCTCTGGATACTTAATATCAGCAACTGCGCTCTTAGAAGTATCTGAAAAATTTGCGCTTTCAACACCTGCAGTATAAGTTATATTCTTATTGCTACTATCCATTTTAGGAGTTGCATATGTATCATCTGTATACTCAGTAATTACAAATTCAAACTGATTATCAGCAATATTATGATTTACTAATGTCTTTGTACCAGCAAATGCAATCTTACCATTTGCATCATATGTGTTATCAAAGTGAATTCCACTTGCACCACTAACTTCCTTAGTAAAATTAAGCGTACCATCATTATTATCACTTACAGTAACAACAACTTTTATTTCTCTATCATCATAAGTTATTCCATCATTTTCATTTGGATCAATCTCATTAATGATATAGTAATGCTTTCCTACATCACCTGCATCATATGAGAAATCCAAATCAAACTCAAATGTCGAATTAGCATTTGCTAAAGTTTGTGATGTATTACCAGTTGTCCTTACTATATCTGCACCCATGCTATCCTTCTTAACAGTTGCATAAGTATTATCTGTGTACTCAGTAAGTTTAAACTTAAATGCATCCCTATCCTGAGCTTTATTATATGACTTAGTTCCTTCTAATGTAATATCACCATTTGCTTCATACTTATTTACAAATTTAAGGTTTTCATCAACGTAAGTAACATCACTAGCATCAAGATCACCACTTGAAGTACGTTTTACAACAACTTTAATTCTCTTGAAACTATTATCATATGTAATTCCGTCTTTCCTATTCCGTCTATCAACATCTTCAGGAACTCTTTCCTTAATTCCGAAATAATATGTTCCTGTCCTTACAAACTTAACATTATCAAATGAAACCTTGCCATCGGCTTTTGCAAAAACTGTCTGAAGTAAAACGGCTTTTGCATCATCGAAACTACCATACATGCTTCCAATCTGATATAAATCAAAAGCAAATTCATTTCCTTTTAATGTCTTATTGTATTCTTTTTCTGCTTCAAAATTAGTTTCTGTAAACTTATTATCATATTTATTTACAGCCTTAATTACTACATGATTATCAACTGGATACTCACTTGCAGCAGAATTCTTTCTACTAGTTGGATAGAAAGATATTGTATTATTATTTAAAACAGTATTTTTATAACCATTAATTGTATATGACAATTCACAAGCTAACCCACTTATGTCTGCGCCGCTTTCTGATAAATAATATAATCTGTTTCTATATAGAGGAATTCCACCTATAACTACACCATTATCAGTATTCTTAAAAGTAATACCAGGAAATTCTTCCTGTAACTTAAACTTCTTACTTACTGCATCCCAAGTAATCTTAAAGTAACTATCTGAACCTGACTTAAGTTCAAAAGTAAAACCATTTGGAATGTCGATTTCATTACCATCCCCATCAACACAAGTCTTAGTTAAATCGAGTTCAATAGTACCCTTATTAACATATTCAACTGTATCAATACCAGATTCATCAATATTACCACTTACAACATTACCGCCTACAGTTTTATTATCATTTCCATTTGAATCACTCTGATTAATTGAAGTTTCAAAAGCATTATCAACTACTTCCTTAACTTCATATGTAAATCCATCAGGAATTCCAACAATTTCAAATTGTTCACCATTCTTTAAACTAATAATTTGATTACTTACATAAGTTGAAACTGTTTCTTTTCCTTCAGAATCTGTCTTAATGGCTTCATAAGAATCTACTGATTCTTTACCATCTTCATCTTTAATTGTTATGCCAAAGTTAAAACTCTTTTCAAGTGTTTCTTCACTTGCTTGTTCTACTGTTTTCTTAACAACTAAACGTCCCTTACTTTCTTCATTATAAATTTCAAAAGTAGGTAATTCTTTTTCACCATCAATTTTAACTAACTGACCACATCCATCAGTTGAAATACTCTGTCCACTATATGTAAAGCTATTTCCATCCTCATCAGATACTTTACTTACATAACCATTTGAAATCCTTATTTCATATACATTTCTATCTAATACGCATCCTTCCGGAGCCTTAGTTTCTTTTAAGTAAATAACATCCGAATCAAGTGAAATATCAATATTTCTAAATTCTATTATTCCATCTTCATTTAAATCGTACTGACCTTCACCATCCTTTACCTTCTGGATTAATGAAGTACAATTAGCATCTGAATATGCAGCAAATTCTGCACCTTTTAGATTTCTACTTGTTCCCTTTAAAACCTTATTAACATCAAATCCAAACTTCTGATTTGATACTCGAATGACAGGGGCCTTATCTCCATTTAAATCTTCTGGAGTCATTCTCGCTAAAACATACTTATCGATTCCTTCTGGAATACTTAAGCCATCAGCATCTTCCCCATCTGAAGATACATAATAATAAATAGGTTCCTCTCTAAGCATGTAATCTTCTGGAGCATCAGTTTCCACAAGTTTATACCATGTTTTATCATCAACAATTTTAATTGCAGATGAATTTTCAACCTTATTCTTTACTAAAATAATACCGTCATCACCTGTTTTTATAGGTCCATATCCTGTAACAGCTTCATCTGTAAGTAATTCCCATGTAACCTGATTATTAACAACAGTACCTTTATATAAATCAAATGTTGCATTTAAATGTTTTCTTGTATCATATTCATCAAACTTTTCAATTTTAACCTGATTAACAACAGCTTCTGAACCCTCTCTGTAATCATGAATTAAAACCTTATCTATAGTTTGATCAAGAGTAACTGTTGTTCCTCTAACCTTAGCAGTATTTATACACTTAACATATTCATTAGAGCCACCTAAAACCTTAGCATCATAAGTAACTCTATATCTACAATCCTTATCCTCTACCGTTAAAGTTACAACTAAATTATTATCATTTGTATGATATGCGATTTCACTACTATTAGTTATTTCTGTTTCATTTACAAAATCTCTACCCTTATACTGATATACTTTAACTGAACCTGGTATAACTTCTAATGTATCTGATAAAGTATCCTCAATAGTAATCTTATCGCCAACATTAATATCCTTTAATTCTTTAGCATTTTCTGAATTAGGATTTACGTCAACATAATATGATGAAACAAAATCATTACTCGCATTAGCCTTATTAGATAACTTCTTTTCAAGTGCCTTATCTATAGCAAATTCAACGCTATCTTCACCCAAAACAGATTTTTTTTCAGGTTCACTATCTGTATCCTTAACTAACTCAGCTAAAGTTGAATTATTAATAATTGTTTCTTCTGTTGAAATTACAGATGTATCAATATCATATGAAATGGTAAGTTTCATAAGTTTTCCATTAGCATCTGTAAATTTACCATCCTTATTATCAAGTAAAATCTTATATCTATTAGATGCAGAATCCTCATTAGTTAGTTCTAAATTGATACTATCTTCATATGAAGAATAACTAGCATCAACGCTTACACCCGACTTGTTAGTCCAAACAACCTTACCATCCTTATCTTTAATAACAAAAGAGTTCTTTATATACTTAAGTCCTGGAACATTTAAAACATCTTCTATTTCATATTTAGCACTTATTACACTAGTAGCATCTTTTGCATCAATTGATTCATCAGGATCAATTGTTACATTGTAACTTGCTTTTGAATTATCAGAAGCTAATCCATCCAAATTTTTAACAAGTCCTGGATGATTATCATTAATTCCTAACCAATATGAACTAGCTGAACTTTGAATATGTCCTGAACCTCTAAAGTTAACAATGTATCTTCCGTTATACCAGTACTTTTCATAAACATGAGCCACGTTCTCGTTAGATACATAAGTATCTACGCTTTGTTCTAATAATTCTGGTATTTTTTCAATTAATACAGGATTAATCTGCATTGTATATCTAAGGATAATATTATATCCTTTACTTTCTTCTGCTGCTGGTAAATCTCCAAGCCAGACAATAGTAGACTTAGGTGCTACTGTTTCACCTTTTTTCGCTATCAAATAACTTCTATCATAATTATATACATCACTATATAAGATAAACTGACCAGCTTCTACTGCATCACCATGATAAGTTGTAGAGTTATAATCACGTAATAATAATTCAGCATAAGCATCGTATCCATCGTAAAAATCATCTGCACTGATATCACCATTTACATTATGATAAAACATTGCATATGCATTATTACAAACATCCTGTACTTTTGGATTATCGCTATCAGTTGTTATTTCAAAACATGGAGTTACTAACTGTCTATTCTCTTCACCCGTTAAATTAGCAAGATCAACATCATCTGCATTAAATCCCGATAAAAAGTCATAAACTTTATAATCTTTTCCATTAATATTAACATTGTGATTTGCAAACTCATCAACAATTGCAATACCATCAAATCCAGCACTACCTGCTTCAAGTCCAACTGTAACTTTATAATCTACGTAATAATTTCCGTCATCACCAATATATACACCAAAGTTTGTTTTTGATGAATTTAATACCTTTTTAACTGGTCTATGCCATCCATTACCTGGATCTGGATAAGTAACATCATACTCTGTATACCAAAGTGATGCACCATTCTTAAATGTATCAATATCAGTATCTGCTAATGTATTATAGTGAATTATATATGTTGTTGGTTCACTATCCGGTGGAGTAATCCAAACAAAATTATGATTACCAGCATCTGTAAAAATATATTTAAGTGCCGTATCTTCATCAAAATCAGAAACACTTGAATCCTGCTGAGTTTTAATTGCACTAATTAATTTAGCTTTAAGTGTTGCATCATCATTTATTTCTTCATACTCTGTTTTAGCTGAAGCATTCTGACATAAATCCTGTAAAGCAGCATATGTTTCATCATCTAAAATAACCCATTCCTGTAATATTCTTTCACCATTTGGATTATTATTTGAATCCACTACTCTATCTACATATGATGTTGGTTCTACTCTAGAATCTGTAGGATTCTTTGAAGTATCATATACAACATCTCCACCTACATAACCTGTTATCTCATCATGAACAGCACTTCCACCTAAACTATAGAAACGGTGTCTATTAACATTAACTGTATAAGGAACAATTGTTTTACCAGGTTTATCCTGTTTAATTTTGGTAACATCCCCTGCATCCTTCATAATCCAGTCAGTACCGCCTTCATATGTTCCCCTTACTTCTGACTTTGAACTTAGTGTTTCTACATCACCTGTTACAGGATTATCATAATCATATGAAGCATTTGCTACATTATTATATGAATCCGATTTTTGCTTTCCATCAAGTTCAATTCGTTTATCATATGCCATCACACCGCAGTATTCTATCTTAATATAACCACCAGAAACTAAGGATAAACCATTTATGATAAATCCTTCATCATCACCAACATCTGATAACTTATATGTTTCACTACTAATTAAGGCATTTGTTTTATCATAATATGAAACCTTAATATCAGCTCCGCTACCATATGCATCTTTTAAAATTTTTACATTATCTGTGTGATTATAAACATCTTCGAATTTAATATTATCAATTGCAACATCATCTCTTTTGCCTCTGATAATAATATTAAAGTTATTTTTTAGACTTCCATCATCCTGATTAACGTAACCAGATTGATTTTTAACAACAGCCAAATCGCTAAAATCAATCATGTATTCATCAGTAACATCAGGCCATGGAATTGAAACCTTTGATCTTCCTTCAGTATCTTCCCATGAGGCTTCCATTTCAAAGAATGCATTAACGCCATCATAGTAACCTGGAAATTCAATATAGATTACATCATCCAAAATATAATATGAGCCAATGGCATCATGTTTTGAATTATATAATGTCTTTTGATTATCAACTGATCCCTGATTGCCAATTGAGATATGCTCAGGTAACTTTAAGAAATACTTAAGTCCACCTTCTGCCATATCAGTTATATCACCAATCTTAAAATTAAGTTTTAAAGAAAAACTTTCACTTGGATTAATTGTATCTCCGCTATTAATTTTTTTACCATCGACTATGATTTCATGACTGACTAATTTGTCGGAAAAATCTGTGTAACCATTAAGCGTTGTAGGTGCAGCATGCGCCTCCTTAGCTGGTAACACAAATCCATTAAGAAGTGATAATACCATTACCACACTTAAGAAAAGTGCTAAGAATCTTCTTGCCTTATTATTCATATTCATCCTCCCGTAAAAAATAAATCCTTTCCTATTTCTAAATATTTTACAAAACACAATATCAGATTTTTACAAATCTCTTAATCCCCTAAAACCATAACGGTAAGCATGAAAAAAATTCATGCTTACCTATTAAGTAATATTTTTTTTAATCTTATTATTTTATCATATCTCCAAAGAAGGATATAATAATAAAAGTCCCAACATATCGACCTATAACCGAATAAAGAAAAGCATAAACATAATCCATTAATTTAAATCTCACCGTATTCGTCCATAACTTCTTGAAAATATAAATACCGGCTCCGACAACACCACAAATAGAAAATGCTATTGTATTAAAATGTTTTTCTTCATCAATCATTCTAAGTCCTATTTGAATTAATACAGAACAAAGAAGCACTAATTTTATGTATATTCCTTTTCTTTGAAGAGCTTCAAGAATTTCATGTAAAGCCAATGCCATGCTTTGAATAACACCTGCTATACCTTTCTTTTTATATTGTCTCTTTTTAGAAGCAATATATCTCTTTCTAATCTCCTGAGCTCGTCTCTTACCTTCTTTTTCTTTTTGAATTTCTTCTTTTAATTCTTCCTCGTAAATCTTCTGCTCAAGTTTTCTATCACTTGAACTTCTCTTTTCATCTCTTAAGGCATAAATATCAGTTCTTTCGGTATGAACTTTTTCACGTTCCCAAGCTTCTTTCTTAGCTTCAGCTCTAACATTTATTCTTTCATTACGATAACTTTCAATTCTTATATCATCGTTCGTTTTCTTAAATTCAGCAGCTGCCTTTTTAGCCGCTTCACTATTATCATCTACCTTGCCATCACTAACTGGATAAAACGATGAGTATGGATCCTTTTCATATCTATCAGATACCGGTCCACTACCATAAGCCTCATCCTTTCTACCGTTTGATATAGCCTTTTTTGTTTTAGCAGCTATATCAACAACCTTATCCTTAGCAAATGAAAAGTCGTAAAGAACATCTCCAACCTTGTTACCAATCTGCTGGTACCATGTTGTATTAAGAGCTTTTTCGAGTTCTTCTTTTTCTCTAGCAAATAACTCATCAGCCGTAGGTCCTGAATAACCCTTTCTTGAAGCTTCTATAACTGCGGCATATCTTGAATCAACCGGCGTAACCGGTGCAACATATTCCTGTAATTTTCTCTGTAATGCGCACCAAGGGCACTCCTTTAAATGCGACCAATACATATGATCCTCATGATCAGGGCAAACTGATAATTCATCCTGCATCTTTGATAAAGCATCATACCACTCTAATGTATCCGCTCTTCTTGTTGGATCATTATGACCATCAACAAATGTTCTTACAAACAATTCCTGAATATAATCTGGCAATATATTAAAATCCGGAGCGTACTTAGGTTTAACTAATCCGCCTGTTTCCTTATAGAATATAAAATGTCCACCTCTTATGTTATCAATAGGCTGTGGAGCAGCAACAGAACTTCTACTCATACTCATAACACTAAGTGCTGCAGAATAATCAACTGCACTAGCAAATGGATGACAACCATTCATAAGCAATGCAAATATATGAATTGCCAAAGCGAAAAGGTCTGTCTCCTTAGTAAATGTAGGAAGCGGTGCATTAATAAGATTATAATTATTCATCATCTTTTCCTGAATCTCTGCTGCAAGATATTCAGGAAGTCCTACTTCACATCGATAAATCTTACCACTTCTTGCATCTGTAATATGATATGAATCCGTATCAACAAGTGTAACCCTTGATGTCTCAGGATTAACAACAATGTTCTTAGGATTTAAATCACCACATACCTGACCCGAATTATGGACTGCATTAATAGCCGCACATAGATTCTTAGCAACCATAAGTCTTTCCTCAAGATTATAGCCACTATCATCAAGATACATAACATTAAGTTCTATAAAGTTTTCAAGTTTAGGCATTACATAGCCCACGAAATTTTTATTTAAATAAACAACGTCTATTGGCCAACAGAGCTGCTTTAACATATTGCCCGAAAGATTCGCCTGAGCCATTGCTAAAAGTTTTCTATGTCTTGTTTCAGTTCTGATATTTTCATTAAACTCTTTAACAACTAAGTCAGGTTTACCTAAAATCTTATATACTGTGCCTTCGCCACCCTTCCCTAATGGCTCATCGTCAGCAACATAAGGTTCTCCATTTATTCCTGCATATGCTATCGACATCTTTTTCTCCTTATCTCACGAAAACTATTTCTAATTATTTTAATTCTCCCACACTATTAAATTAACTAAATTTTAATATTGCATTCGTCTAATAATTCGTTTAAAGATTCTTCCGTGCTAGTACTATTACTATCCTTATAGCGTTTTTCAAAAAATCCCTGTTCAGTAAAATACATAACACCGAAAATAATTAATGCTGTAAGTGCAACAGTTGCGAGAAATTTTATTATACCGATAATGGTTCTCTTCTTGCTGCGCTTCCTGTCTCTCTCATAGCTATAATCATCATCTTCAGCATTTGCAGCACTCTCATCCTGTGGATACATGTGAGGATAAGCCTTTCTGTTCCATGCCTCCTGAAGTTTTTCCCAATCAAGATCTGCATAGTACTCAGGTTCATTATCATCAAGTTCTAAGCTAGTGTTGATAATACCTACTACCGTCTTATCATCCTGCTCGTTTTGCATCATTACCACAGGGTAATTGTCCTTCTTTAAATCTTCAATTACTTCTTCTGCTTGATCTGGAATATGCTTTCTGTAAATCTTTAAAAGCCTATCATAAAAATCATCTGAATTGTAATTCTCAGATCCTACCATAAATTCTTCAATGGCTCTCTTTGTTTTCTTTCTTTCGTTCTTTCCACCTGGAACACCATGAGGATCAACGAAGAATGAACCCAAAGGAACATATGCTCTATTTGCATAATTATCCATATCCCTTAGCAAATATGGACAAATCGTAGCTAGCATACCATCCGTAACCATCAAAATTGATACGAGATTTTCATCATAAGTATCAATCATCCAATTTGCGTAACCACTTCTAAGTGGAAGAACGGTAAATCCGTCCGCGCCTTTAAGTGGTCTTGTTATCTCCACAAAATTACCATATTCATTTAGGCCGATAATGGCCCCATCTCCCGAATGACCATATACAATCCTACTTCCATCATATATAACCACTGATAATGTAGTATCAAAGCTCTCTATGGGTCTTCTACTACTCTCTGACTCTTCTACGATTTTCTTGAATGCATAATTAAATGCCGTTCTCATCATTGACTTGATACTTATAGGATCGTTATCAACCGGCATATATTCCTTGCAGAATTGCACTACTGTCTCAACTGCAATTCTCGAACCAATCGCCGAATTATCAGCACTTCCGACGCCGTCAGCGATGGCTGCAATGATTCTCCCATCATCCATTCTTAAAATTCGATGTGAGTCTTGACATTCAACACCACTCTTCTGGTGCGATTTCCCCTTCAAGCTTACACCGTAACTAAAAATCATACCTATCTCTCCGTAATTAACCTCTATTCGTAATTAAACCGTGTATGTATTCTTACTATCTGTACTAAAATTACACAAATATCTAATTATCCATTAAAACACAAACATGCTTATGTAAGTTTACATAATATAAACTTACATAAGCATAATTTAATTCATTCTACCATTCAGTTGATAATGCTTTTGCACCTTTTGGTAAGCCACCAGCTTCTGGTTCGTCACCAACACGGCTAACTGAAATTGCAACCATACTTTCACTTAACCAATTAAAGATGCCTTCAAAGTTAGCTTCATCAAGAGAAATACATCTATTTGTAAGTGACTTAAGTACATCTTCACTGTAATCGCCAACGCCTACAGCCCAGAACTTAAGTTTTCCATGTCTGCCCTTGCTTTCTTCCTCTCTGATTCTGTCTCTTGCAACAGAGATATCATCAGTAGGCTCGCCATCAGTAATCATAAAGATCCAAGGCTTGAAACAAGGTGTACCCATACTTGCATAAAATCTATTTCTTTCTTTAACTTTATCAATTGCTAAGTTGATACCAGCACCCATTGATGTCTCACCTGTTGGAACAAGTCTAACTGGCTTCATCTGTGATAATGGAGTAAACTCCTGAACTACTCTTGCGCCTTCATTAAATTCAATAATAGCAATATCAATTCTCTTCTGAGCAAGTTCATCCAAAGCTGTCTGCTTCTGGAACATGTTAATAGCTTTATTTAAACTGTCCATTGCCTTTCCGTTCATTGAATATGAAGAGTCAAGTAATAAAACGCATGCCATATGGGGTTCACCAGGTGCGCTTACAGCCTGAGCCTTGCTACTTGGAGTCTCCTCTTCTGGCTTTTCTACTTCCTCTCCTAAAGTCTGTCCGCACTCTGGGCAGAATTCAGAATCATCTGCAATTTCTTTCCCGCAATACTTACAAATCATTTTACATTACCTCACTTAGTTTTATTTAACGCAAACCATTCCTTCTTTTGCATCATAAACATATTATACCAATTTTAAAGCTTTCATACAATAAAAAATATTGATAAAAAACTAACGCAATATTTATAAAGATTTACTATAAATAAGCCATTTTTATAACCAATCAAGAAACTTGTTTCAAAATATAGTTTCCTATATTTCAAGTGCTGTTTCTAAAGCTAAATTAATCATTTCAGTAAATCCTTGTTCTCTTTCCTTTGCACTCATTTCTTCGTCTCTAAATAAGTGATCAGAAACCGTAAGTATTGAAAGAGCACGTTTATTAGCTTGTGCTGCTAAATAATATAAAGCAGCTGATTCCATCTCTGTACATAGTACTCCCATGCTTCTCCATCTCTCATATGCATTTGTAAATCCATTATAAAAATGATTTGAAGTAAGAACATTACCAACTCTAACATTAATTCCTAATTCCTGCGCCTTATTATATGCCTTATTCAAAAGACCAAAATCAGCAATTGGAGCTAGTATTCCAGGCATTTCATACTGATCTGCAAAATTCGAATCAGTACTACAGCCCTGTGCTAAAATAATGTCCTTAACCTGAACTTCATCTTTAAGTCCACCTGTTGAGCCAACTCTTATAATCACATCAACATCATACATATTAAATAATTCGTATGCATAAATACCAATTGAAGGCATACCCATACCATGTGCCATAACAGAAATTTGCTTACCCTTGTATGTACCTGTATAACCATATACATTTCTTACATCAGTAAACATTTCTGCTCCTTCAAGGAAATTCTCCGCAATAAATTTTGCTCTTAACGGATCTCCCGGCATAATTACAATTTTTGCAATATCTCCTGGATTTGCATTATTATGTGGTGTTGCCATATTTAACCCCTCCTTTAGCGTATATATTATTTAGTAATAGCAATCATTTTCATAATTTTATTTTTTGTAAAACTTAACAGCAGCATTATGACTCAACCTGCTTCGTTTATTATAATTAAATTCAGCAAGTACATACTCTCCATGATGATTCGATTTTTCTTTTTCACCTGTCTCATCATCTATTTCAATATATACTTCTCCTAAACTCATAATAAAGTTATATGTTTCATCACTCATTGACTCTATGTGTGTTGTTTTATCCTTGCTATATATTGACTTACTCTTAAGCCACATAGGTCTACTCTTAGCATTCTCTCTAAGATAATAATCAAATGTAAGAAGTTCGATGAATAAATCATAATCAAATTCAATTGAAACATTTTTATTTATGGAATGAGTTATCATCTTAAAGCTCTTGGATTTTCCATTATGTTTCTCTACATCATCAATCTTCTTTTCCATAAACTTTATTAATGTAATATATCTATTCTCGCGTTTAAAGCCTATTCCAAAAAGATTCTTCTTTTCATAGTAATCTCCAAGTTCCTTGTAAAAATCAAATTGAGATTTAAAGAACGAAGTTACATATGGTAACGTATACTCGAATTGGTCGCTATTATAATAAACTTCGACCATTTCTTCTATATTCTTTAAAACCATAATTTCATCATAATCAATCCACTTGGTACTAAGAACCTCAAATGGTTGAACATCACTATGTTTTATGTCGTACTCTTCTGTCATTTCTCCCATATAAGAACCTTTTAATACTTTAAGGAATCCCAATTGTAATTGATTAGGTTTCATTTCCATTGCATCGTTAAATGACTTTCTAAAAGATTCAAATCCCTCATATGGAAGTCCAGCTATAAGGTCAAGATGCTGATGAATATTTCCAAGATTTCTAATCTTTAGTAACGTATCTTTTACAGATCCAATATCCATCTTTCTTCTTATAGCTTCTATTGTTTGTATGTTAGTTGACTGTAATCCAATTTCTAACTGAATAAGACCCTCTCTCATGTTCTTGAAGATTTCAATATCTTCATCTTCTATTAAGTCCGCAGCAACTTCAAAATGAAAATTCGTTACTCCATTATCGTGCTCAGAAATATATCTCCATATTTCTCTTGCATGGATCTTATTACAGTTAAATGTTCTGTCTATAAACTTAACCTGTGGAACTTTTCTTTCTAAGAAACTATCAAGTTCCTTTCTTACAATTTCAAAGCTTCTAAATCTAACAGCTTTATCAATTGAAGATAAACAATAGCTACAAGAAAACGGACATCCTCTACTAGTTTCATAATAGATTATTCTGTTTTCAAACTTTGAAAGATCCTTATAAACAAAAGGAATATCATCTAAATCAATTCTTTCCGTACCTTTATTCTCTGTTATTCCTCCGTTATCCTTCCTATAGACTATGCCATTTATCTTCTCGTAAGGATCTTTTTTTCTATTTTCACTTACTAAACCATCTATTCCAAGTTTAACCCATATCTTCATAAGTTTAGCAAATGTTGCCTCACCTTCACCGACCATAATACCTTCTAATTCTTTATTCTCCTTAAGGTATTTATCAGCTCCGTAAGACGCCTCAGGTCCCCCTAGCCATATAAGGCTTTCAGGCATCAACTTTTTAAGTTCATTAGTTATAGTTAAAACTTCTCTTATGTTCCAAATATAACACGAAAAAGCATACACGTTCGCTTTTTGCTTATAAAGTGCCTGAAGTATCAAATCCAGATTATGATTAATCGTATATTCACATACTTCAAGTTCACAATCCACTTGTGGATTATGCTTTTTAAAGTAGGCTTCTAAATCATAAACTGCTAGATTTGAATGAACGTACTTTGCATTCAATGCAACCAAAACAATTTTCATAGTATAACACCTCTCCTAAATATAAATGTGAAATACCCCTATCCCCATCAGTTTCTTTGTAAATTACGTTCTGCCAACTTTGTCTTACATTATATCATTTATTATGTAAATATGGTATCATTATTATATAAATTAATAAATTAACAAACTTTTCAAATAGTTTTGGAAACGAAATTTTTAACACTCTAGAAATACACTTTTATCATCCGAGGTGATAATATGAATAATAAAATTTTTAAAAAAATTTCAAATGTATTTGCTGTAATAATGTTAATTATAATTACTACAACTGCATGCGATACAAGTGAATTTACAAATAAAACAACAACTGTAACTCAAGAAGAAACAAGTTCTGCAATCAGCAAGTCAATTTCTGAAACAGAAGATAATAAGTCTCAAAATACTACTAAGTCAGAAGAGCAGACTACTAAGCCTAAAAAAGAAACTGCTAAATCTGAAGAAAAAAGCACTAAAACAAAAGAAAAAAATACCGAACAAGACAAGACCTCAAAAAGTAGTAAGAATAATAAAAAAGTAAATAACAAAAACAAAAAATTCACATATAAGAAAATTCCAAAATATGATAAAAAACCATATGTGGAAATAAATGGAAACATTCCATATTTTAGTGATGATGAACTAACTACTACTGCATTTGAAAAATATAGTGATTTAGATTCCCTTGGAAGATGTCAGGTTGCCTACGCTAATATCTGCAAGGAACTTATGCCTACCAAAGAGCGAGGCGAAATCGGACACATCAAGCCAAGTGGCTGGCACACTGTTAAATACCCAGAGCTTATTGAGGATAGATATCTTTATAATCGATGTCACCTAATTGCTTATAGCCTTGCTGGTGAAAATGATAATGAGAAAAATTTAATCACTGGAACACGTTCCATGAACTGTGATGGTATGGAGCCATTTGAACTTAAAGTTTTAGATTATGTTAGAAATTCAAAAGAAGATGTTCATGTTCTTTATAGAGTAACGCCTATATATAAGAAATCTGAATTAGTTGCTCGTGGAGTTTTAATAGAGGCCATGTCTGTTGAAGATAATGGCGATAAAATCAAGTTCTGTGTATTTGTTTATAATGTTCAAAAATACATAACTATTGATTATGCAACTGGCGAATCCAAAGCTAATAAGGAAGGTCAAAGAATCATGGCTCAGAAAGAATCTGAGGCAAATCAAGCAAATAGAAATAATAGCTCTTCAAACGACAATCAGGTTGTAGATAGGAGCAATAATTCAAGCAAACATCATTATGTCCTTAATACTAATACATATAAATTCCACGAGGAATACTGTAGAAGTGTTAGACAAATGAGTGACCGAAACAAACTTGAATACTATGGAACTAGAGAAGAAGTTATAAGTATGGGTTATGATCCATGTCAGAATTGTAATCCATAAGCAAATAAGGAGCAGCCTTTACGACCGCTCCTTATTATTCATTCCTAATATAATACCTTCTATTACTGGTAAAATTCCAAGCCAAAATCCATAAGCTAACCATGAATGAATTTCATTAGTCAAGAATATGGCTAGTAAAAAAGGAATTGCACCATATAAAAATCCTTTAAAAAATGATGAATATTCATTTCCAAATAACTTAGGAATTAACTTAGTGCATAATCCCCAGAATATTCCAAATATTACAAGTTGAACTATAAGTAAAATTCTTACACTCTCCTGTGCTTTTGCACCAATTGGATATGTATAATTTTTTCTTTTTTCAATCTGATCTTCAAATTTAATGATTTTTATTTTATCTATATCCACATGATATTCTTCACCTGAATCTTCAAAAACACCTTCGTTAGTTGCATAATCACCATAAGACTTATTATTTATTGCTGATAAAACCGCTCTCTTTATGCGACTACTAATTCTTCTTTCACTCTTAGAAGTTTTCTTTGTAGCACTTTTAAGATAATCTCTTATTTCACCAGTTCTTGTTTTTGCAAGATTTAAATAATCATTTGCTGATTTAATACTATTTATTTCATCAAGCTCTATAAATTTTGTATCAGGATCATGCTTACTTTCATAATCCAAAATTCTTGGATACGCCAAATCATTATCATCTTCTTTCATTTCATAATAATCGCTATAAATAAACAAACCATTTTCTACAGCATTCCAAAAATTATCTTCTGTATCATCCATCACTCGTTTTGTCATTGCATCTTCAGAATAATTAACATATACATAAAAATTCTTATTATTCTCATCCACGTATCTAATCCAAATATCTGCCCCTCTCATAGTATAAAAATTAAATAAATGTTCAACTTTTGCATCCACAAGCTTTAGTGCAGATTTCTTCATTCTCTCAAAGTTTTTCTTGGTCATTTCTCCATCGCCATCATCGTTTCTACCATATCCAATACCATATATTTCATCGATTGTGCATTCTTTATCTGTAATACGGCTATCAACCAGAGCAACTACCTTCTTAAAAATATCCACGCTTTCATCTTTTTCCTTCTGTTCTATACGTGGACTAGACACACCATTAACAATCGCATACCTAACGACTACAAACAATAAAAACACAATTAAAATCGATCTAATTATCCAATTTAACTTTTTTTCCATAGTACATATCCCATCCCATCAAAAATACATCATTATAAATTTTCTACTATCTATAATACTTTATAAATCTCTTTCATACTATATTAACAACTATAATTTAAAAACGTTACAAAAATTTTTAAAGGAGCAGTCAAACAACTGCTCCTCCTTATGAAAAAAGAAAAAAGAAAAATAAAAAACTTTTTAATTGTAATGAGCTTTTTATGTGAATAAATGATAAATACGCCCCCTTATCATTTATCCCTTACACTATATATACACATAAAGAAATATTAGTGTGACATTTTTTTCTTTTTTCCAGCGATTCCCAATAAAATTCCTTTAATCATTGGTACAATACCTAATAAAAATGAATACTCAAGATATAAATGCGGTCTATCATATTGTAATATAGCAACAAAAAATAATATTCCCCCATATAGCATTCCTTCTCCAAAAGAAGTCTTTTCATAACCAAATATTTTAGGAACATTTTTGGAAAGTAACCCACACGCAACTCCCACTATTATCATTTGAATAAGATCAAATAAAAACATAATATCAACTTCAATTTCAGGATTAAATAATACGACAATATTTCTGTCTTTCTCCTGTTCTACTCCATCGTCCTTTTGAGACGATGAATCATCAATAAAACCTGCATAGTAAGCCTCTTCATTCGGTGCATATTTACTATGGTCTTCATTATATAGTTTAAATACCAATCTCTTTATTTTAGTTCCTATCTTCTTTTCATTCCTAGCAGATTTCTTTAATACTCTCTCTTCATACTCCCTTATTTTTTCATACCTATCTTTTGCATACTTTATATAATCATTATCAATACAAACATCATCTAAGCTTTCTCTTGTAATTATCAAGTTTTCTTCATTACGATCAGTAAGTTCATAATAGCAATTACTTATCTTATCATTTTCATTTTTCATTCTATTAATTTCCCCAAAATAACTCTTATCGAAATGATTATCCTTAAACTCATCATAATTCTTAGCTCCCTCATACTCCTCTTCTATACCTAAAAACTCGTCATCATAATCACTATACACCACAAGGCTTTCATACCAACGCGGATCAAAAATCTCTCTCAATATAACATCATCATATTCCTCTGAAAGAACTATATTCCTAGTCTTCAATCGTTCTGTTACCCAATCAATATCATCCAAAAAAACTTCACTATAAGTAAAACAAATAAAATAATTATGATTTTTATCATCCATATATCTCATATATATCCTTTGTGCTGCACGCGTCGATAAACCTTTACTTATAGAATCAACATATGCATCCATAAATTTAACCCCTTGGCTTTTTTTCATATAGTCAAAAGTTGTATAAGTTCTTTCGTAATATCCATGGTTTTCAAGGTACTTAAAATAAGGATATATATCATAGCTATCATCCATAATTTTGCTATCAACATATGCCACAAGATTCCTAAAAATCTCAACCGTTTTTTTATTCTCTAATACTTCTGTTTTTTCTCCCATATCATTTGCTATAGGCTGAATAATTACCACCAAAACACTAATGACCACTATTAATAGACTTAACCTTTTTATTATAACTTCAAACATACGTCCCCCCTATATTTTAATCTTTCATTATATATTTTCATAACTTAAAAAAAGGTTCAAAAATTTTTAAAAGCAGCTGTCTAAACAACTGCTTTAATATCTTACCACTCTAAAGATGTCAACCATGCATTAAGTTGTGTTTCACGGCTTTTTTCATCTTCTTTTTTATACGGTGGAAGTGATAATTCTCCAACTATGTTTCCATCCTCTAAATATATTACTCGGTTAGCTCTAAGCGCTGCCTTCATATCATGAGTTACCATTAATATACTCTGTCCATTTTCATTCAAATTCGTAAGTAAATCTAAAACCTCTTTTGTATTTTTTCTGTTAAGGGCCCCTGTTGGTTCATCAGCAAATAACAACTTTGGTTCATTAATAACCGCTCTTGCTATTGCACATCTTTGTTGTTCACCACCAGAAACCTGTTTTGGCAAATGTGTTTTTACTTTTGTAAGGCCAACCTTATCAAGTAATCCACTAGCCTTTTCATCAACTTGTTTTGAAGTTTTCTCCTTGTTTAAATAACCTGGAACAGCAACATTCTCAAACAATGTTAGATTACTAACCAAATACATTTGCTGGAATATAAATCCAAAATCCTCATGTCTGATAGTAGCCAACTTCTTTTCATTCATCTTAACAACATCCTCATCATTATAAATAACCTCGCCAGATGTTGCCCTATCCATACCGCTTAATGAATACAGTAGCGTGGACTTTCCTGAACCAGACTGCCCCATGATAACTGTAAAATCGCCTTCATATAAGTCTAAATTTACTTGCGTTAAAATATGTAACTGCCCACCGTTATGTGCAAAACTTTTGCATAAGTTCCTTGCTGATAAAACTGTTTTTTTCATTCAAACAACTTCCTTTCTTTCCCTTATGCACTAATAATACAACAAAAGATATTAAGAAGTTCTTAATTAATTAAAAAGTATATAAATCCATAAAATGACTTTCACCAATCTTTGTACTTCCAGGAATTCCCAAAAGTTCACCAACTGTTGCACCTGCATCAGCAAATGTTGGAAGCGTACCTAGATTATGACCCTGATAAATCTTCTTTCCATAAATCAAAAATGGAACATACTCTCTCGTATGATCTGTTCCCTTAAATGTCGGATCACATCCATGATCTGCTGTAATAACTAAAATATCATCTGATTTCTTATCGCCTATTCTTCCCATCTTCTTCATAAGTTCGCCAAGTCTTACATCAAACTCTTCAAGACCTCTTGCATAACCTACAACATCTCTTCTATGGCCCCATGTAGAATCAAACTCAACAAGATTTGTAAAAATCAAACCACTCTCAACAATATCAAGCGCCTCAAGAGTTTTTACCATACCATCATCATTACTTACAGTATGTACGGCATCGGAAATTCCAACTCCAGCAAATATGTCCTCAATCTTACCAACTGCATAAACACTTTGCTTTTTACGAAGAATTCTACCTTCTTCCTGTTTCATGTACTCACTCTTCATAATCTCTGTAAGTAAATTCTCAGGATCAGGTTTTAATGAAAAATCTCTTCTATTAGGTGTTCTAACATAACCCTTTATAATATCCTTAACGAAAGGTCTAGCTATAACCCTTGCAACTCCATGTTCACCAACAAGTATTTCTCTTGCTGCTTCACACATCTCATATAACTGTTCAACACTATAAACAGATTCATCGCAAGCAATCTGAAAAACACTATCCGCACTTGTATAAATAATAGGCTTTCCGCTCAACCTATGTTCATCTCCAAATTGCTTAATAACTTCCGTTCCAGATGCAACACTATTACAAAGAACTCCAGGTACACCTGTCTTTGTAACAAATGCTTTAATAACTTCTTCCGGGAATCCATTCGGATAAGTTGGAAATGGAGTTTTCGTATGAATTCCAATCATCTCCCAATGTCCAGTTGTAGTATCCTTACCAGCACTAATTTCTGTTAATCTACCAAAAGAAGCAAGTGGTTTTTCAACGGGGTCAATCCCCATCATACCATCTATATTTCCAAGACCTAAACTCTTTAAATTTGGAATTTTTAAACTTGGAAATTTCTCCATAATATGTCCTAGTGTATTGCACCCTATATCGCCAAAATCTCCCGCATCAGGTGCTTCTCCCATACCTACACTATCTAAAACAATCCATATAACTCTACTCATAGTAAAACCTCCCTACTAGCAATAAGATATCTTGCCCCAAATACCCTCACTAATTCGTTTATTATGACTATAATTATACCACAAAAAAGGCGGAAGATAAACTTCCGCCCATTTAGGAAAGGATCAAACCTTAGAAAATTGCTATTTTTTAATAATCGAAAAATCTGATAATGCAATAATTCCTGCTGGAGTATCTACATCAGCGATTTTTCCCATTGATACATAGAAGAAAGCTGTTGGATCATCACCATCCATAGTGAATGTAAATGTTACAGTCTGTTCTTCATTAGCATTACATGTTACGTCGCTTCCACCATACCACTTGTATGCAGCACTCATAACACCTGTTTTTATAACTCTGTCAACGCTTGACTTAATCTTAAAACTTACTTCATATGTATTGCCAGCCTTAAGCGATAAATCATTCTGCTTAAGCTGTACATGCCAATCTTCATTACCTACATTTGTAATATCATAAGTAATAGTACCATCATCATATGACTTTGTAGCTTCAGCTGTTGCGCCATCACTACCCCAGTTAGCAATTGTATCTACCCAACCATCCATTGGATTTTCACCAGCAAATGTTGGATTTACTAAGAAGTTTACTCCTGCTTCAACATCTTCAGTTTCAACTGCTTCTGTTTCAACCAAACTAATATCATCAATAAATATTCTATGTAAATCAGTAATTCTTGTGCTATTTACAGCGCCCATTGAAATACTAAGTCTTGATGTACTGTCTGTCTCACCAGTCATCTTGAAAACAACTTCATAATCCTGCCATTCATTCTGACCATCAAGATGCATTATCTTGTTTGAATCTCCGTTATAACAAGCCCAATTGCTATCTTCACAACCATCAAGTGCTACTGAAATATCTCTTTCAAGATTTGACTTAGCTTTTAATGTAAATTTATACCACTTATCTTTTTCAAGTGTGATACCTTCCTGCATAAGCTGAATATTCCAGTCTTCTGCACCTGTATCATAAATATCAATTGAATATGCATGATCTTCTTTCTGGTTATCAACTACTGCTGCACAATTTGATTCACCATAAAAACCTTCATTAAATCCTGATTTTTCAGCATTAAATGAACCGTTCTTAATCATAGCATCTTCATTAACTGTAATATTATCAATATAATATGTACCTGGAGCTGTAATAACAATATATAAATCCTTACTGTTTCCATCTCCGCCATCTTTTTCTAAATATTCAAATTTATATTCATATGTTGATAATTCAGATTTTAATTCACCACCATATGACTTACCATCAAGATTAATTTCTAATGATGTATCACCCTCAGTTGCATTTTCCTTATAAGCATCAAAGCTTAATCTATACTTACCTTCTGTAAGTGGAAGTCCACTCTGCTTAATAATGAAAGGATTTTCTTCACTTATTCCTTCAGGAGCAACAACCTTAAGTTCTCTTACATTATTAACATTAGTTACTGATACAGCATCACTTTCTTCATCTGAGATTTCCCAGTATTTAAGTCTTCCTGTACCTTCTTCAAACTTACCATTGTAAACATAGTTACCATCAGGTCTAACTTCCTTAATCTTGCTATCATCAATAATTTCACCACCAGTAATCTTAAGTTTAACATTGCTAATTGTTACAGGAGCTGTACTACCCTGAGCACCAAGATTAAATTCAAGACAACCATTAGCATCAAACTTATCATTCATTGTAAATTTATGCTTATATGTTTTTTTATTTCTTGTAAGTTCAACTGTTGTATCATTAAAATATCTCTTCCAGTTTCTATCTGGGCCTTCAATGTCAACAATCATTGTTCTATCATTTGCTGCATATGCATCATATGTTAATGTATATTCAGCACCATGATATAAAGGAATATGTGGCTGCTTTAACTGAACTGCGTATGTAACCTCCCCTTCTGCACTAGGGTAAATCTTAATTGTATTATTCTTTATATCATATGTTGATTTGCTTGTATCTGCTTCTAAATGAAGTTCAAAATCAGTATCAGCATTAATATCCTTAGCAAATGAACCATTTACCACATAGTTACCTTCTTCGTCTGGTTCTCTAATAATAACTTCCTTTTCAGGCTTAGTTACATTAGCTTCTTTCTCAGCATAGTAAGCTGCATCTTTCTGATAAATCTTAACGTTATCTATTTCAAAATCATTATTCTCAAATGGTGTTTTGTCATCTGGATAACCTACCCATGAACCACCAATTGCAAGGTTTAAAATAACATAGAAATCCTGATCAAAAGGTGCAGGGAATGTAAGTTCATCCGAACCTTCTGCTGCTGTAAACCAATCTGTAACTTCATGATACTTAACACCGTCAACATACCATGTAATATGATCTGGTTCCCATTCTACTGAGAACTTATGAAATTCTTCTGCAAAGTCCTTTTCACCTGCAGCAGTAACATATGTATTCTGCTGTTCAGCATGTGGTTCACCATAGTGAAGTGTACCGTATAACTTACTTGTATCCTGACCCATAACTTCCATACAGTCGATTTCACCACATTTTGGCCATTGACCATATAAGTTTTCATCTGTTGGCATCATCCAGAATGCTGGAAGATAACCCTTACCTGTTGGAACTTTTAAAGTTGCTTCAAACATACCATATTTGAAATCATGTTTTCCCTGAGTATTAACACGACCTGAAGTATATGTTGTTTTAGCATTTTCACCTTCACCTACAGTTTTCTTAACTGGCACAAGATGAAGAACACCATCTTTAACGTAAATGTTTTCTTCACTATCAACATATTCCTGCCACTCACTGTTAACCCAGCCAGGTTCATGGAGTTCTACATTCCAATCATTTCTGTTTAATTCTTTACCATTGAACTCATCTTCCCACTTAAGTTCATAACCTTTGTAAGAAAGTTGGCTTTCATCAGACTTTTTATCATCCGTTTTCCCATTATTTTTTGAATCGTCTGACTTATTCTCAACTACAGTAACTAAAGCCTCTGCCTTTTTACCATGTCCATCCATAGCTGTAGCAGTTACCTTTGCCTCACCTTTCCCAATTAAGGTGATGTTACCTTTATTATCAACAGTAACAATCTTTTTATCACTACTTGAGAATTTAACTTTCTTAACGCTTGCTTTCTTAGGTGTAACAGTTGCCTGAACCTTAAGTTTTTCTCCCACCTTACCAGAAAGTATTGTCTTATCAAGGACTACTTTCTTAACAGGTGTACCAACTACAATCTTTAATGTAACTTTCTTCTTTTTGTTAGCCACACTAGTAATTGTAATCTTTGCCTTACCATTCTTAAGAGCTTTAATTTTTCCTTTCTTGCTAACCTTAACAACCTTTGGAGCAGATGATTTAAACTTAACCTTCTTGCTCACTTTTCCACTAGTCTTAACTTTAACCTTTAGTTTAAATGTTTTACCCTTTTTCAAAACTAAAGTTTTGCCCTTAACATTTTTTACTGTCACGGACACTACTGCCTTACTCTTCTTAGTAGCCGCATAAATATTATCAGCAGGAACCATGTTAAGAATCATAGCTGCTGAAAGAGCAAGGGCACTGAATCTTTTTCCGTTCTTTTTCATAAGATTCATAGTACTCTCCTTTCGTTTATGTAAATATATGAAAACTAACACTTCCAAAGTGCCAGGGAGTGCAACCCACTTTGCACTCCCCCACACTCATACAGGAGGCGTTAAATTGTCATTCCGTACTATCCCATTATCCGAACTAACCCATTATTTTTTGACTAGATTTCGTTGTTAATTCTAGCAATAAGTCTGTTTCTAATTGGATCATAATGTCTATCAACAAGACCAAAATCCTTTTCTTTATATGTCCAGATTGCATATCCAATATCGTATTTTTCAAACACTGTAAACACATCATCAAACCATCTTAATGTATCTTCAACTGGTGCCTGATCAATTACTCCAAATTCACCGCAATACAATCTGACATTTCTTTCCTTTCCTACCTTGATTGCTTCTAAAACAAAATCTTCAATAAACTCAATTCCGAAGTATTCGTATTTGCTGCCAGAAACAGCAAGTCCCTGATTACCTAGAATTGCAGATTTTTCAATGTACTCTTCCTTATCTCCTGGATAGGAAATCTCCCAATTAGGATCCATTGTTTCTACCCAATATGCTTTCTGATGTGTAAATAACAATGGCTCATAAAAATGGAAAGTAAATATAATCTTATCATCAGCTGGTGGATCTAAAAGTTTTAATGTAGAAGCACTATTCCATAAAATACCACCATAAATGATATAACTATCAGCAGTATTATTTCTAATAGTCTTAACTGCCTGCATGATTAGCTTATTCCAAGCAGCTGCATTCTTATCTTCAACAACTTCATTTAAAAGTTCAAATGCTACATTATCATATTTTGAAAATCTCTTTGAAATCTCATTCCAAATATTTAAATATCTTTCCTGTAGCAAATCACTTGTAAATAAGTTATTTTTACTATCATTATTAGCATCATTAAAATCATATCCCTGAACCTTATGAAGATCTAAAATAATATCTAAACCTTCTTCTCTTGTCCATCCTATGATTTCTTCTATTCTTTCATATCCTTCTTCAATCACATTTCCATTAGAATACTCTATAACTTCACTATCAATAGGAAGTCTTACATGATCAAAGCCATAACCTTTAATTCTTTCAATATCTTCTTTAACTATAAAAGAATCATAATGCTCCTTTGTATGTACGCACTGTGATAAGAAACCGCCTAAGTTTATACCCTTCTTTAACTCCATAATCTTCTCCTTTTTAAATAAAAATTTTTCTTTTTTCTTTGTTCTTTTTAATGAAACTTCTTTCCTAATTGTTTGTTATTTACTCTTTAATTACAAATTCATTATAATTACATAAAAAATATATTTATATCATTTTCATATCTTTTTTTACGTTTTTATGATACAATATTTTTATAAAAATAGTTTCCAAATTTGTGGGAAAAATTGTAAATTAATTATTCAATTTTAGTTTTATTCTTTGGATATGGAGAAAAATATGAAAAATACAAATAATAAGAATTCAAATCCTGAAATATCGTATAAAAAGGAATTGTTTTATAAGAATTTCATACAAAGAGAAGATAACTTTCTTCGTGCACCATACAACCCAGAAATCAACTTCTATAATTCAATTAAAAATGGTGATGTAAAAACCATTACCGAATTATGCAAAGAAACACTTCTTGAAAAATCTGGCCTTGGAAAACTATCAGATAATGAGGTTCAAAACATAAGATATCACTTTGTGGTTACAACTGCTCTTGCGGCAAGATATTGCATAAACGGTGGTATGGATTTACAAACTGCTTATAACCTAAGTGACTACTACATTCAAAAAGCGGACAAATGTAAAACCGCCAAAGAAGTTTCAGATTTACATCAAAAGATGTGTCTCGACTATACAAAAAGAATGAAGGATTTAAAGAAAAGTACAATTTGTTCAAAACCTATTGTCAAATGCATCGACTACATATATGACCATCTTCATAATAGAATTACCGTTGAAGAACTGGCTAAATATGTAAATATAAATCCAACTTATCTTTCAAGATTATTTAAAAAAGAAGTTGGTATTTCAATAAGTGAATACATAAGAAAGCAAAAGATTGATACTGCTAAAAACATGCTTCTTTATTCAGATTACAAACCAGGTCAAATAGCTCAAATACTTGCATTTCCAAGTCAGAGTTACTTTACAGAAATCTTTAAAAAATATACAGGCCTTACGCCTAATGCATATAAAAAAAGTGGGATTCAGATTTAATCTGAATCCCATTTTTTACTCTGTTATAAGTTTATATGCTGAAATTTTCTTCATCTTTCTTGATAGTAAGTAGCTAAATACTACTACTAATAACGTAACCAAAATAAGTGAAATAGGTACAAAAGATAATCTAACTATCAAATCTGCCTTTTTAACACCAAATCCAGCAAATACAAAATCAAATACCTTATTAACTCCAAAATATCCTATAGTTCCACCCAAAGTAGCTGCTATAAATGTAACTGGAATTAATGATAGAGATAGTTGAATTCTTAACTGTCTACTTGTATATCCAATTGCCTTTTTAACACCAAATTCCTTTTCACTCTTTACAAAGATTGTTTTCATAAGCATTCTTATTACCAACAATATAATGAATATATTTATAAAAACAAAAATATAAATAACCGTTCCAATAGTATAAACTATTTCATTAGCACTACTGTTTTGATATCTCCAATAGTTATGTGTATCAATACATTTGCTGCCTAGTTCATCCTTTATTTTATCCAAACAATCATTGATAAAATCCACTGTTTTAGTCTTCATTCTGATACGAACATTATTATATTCTATGTTTTCAAAAATAGATTTTGCACCAGCCTCTGTCATGTAGATTCTCTTACCCTGACTATAAACTGCTTGGCAAAGACCAACAACAACATAATCTTTAGCTTCTTTACCTGTACTAATTGTTATGCTATCTCCAACATCAACCTTAGCATACTTTGCAATTTCACTACCTATAATAACTTCATTATCTTCCTTAACATTTTCTCCTTTATAAATCTCACAATTTACGTAGTTCATATGGTTGCTAAATAAAACCATAGTTTTCATATCTCCAACATAGGCATCAATACCACCAAGTCCATAAACTTCTTTTACACCATCAATATTTTCTATGGTTTTCATATTTTCTTTAGTTTTTTTCATGTCATGTGAATCAAACTCAACAATTGCATGTGGAACATCACCTTGAACTAATCGTTGCAAGTGAGTCGTATCAACCTGTGAATTATAATATAAAACACCAGTAAATAAAGTTAAAAATGAAACCATTAATATTACAAGAAAAATAATAAAATTTTGAACTTTATTGTGGAACATATTTTTTAAAGCTAGCAAAATATTAAGATTACCAAAACTCTTATCAAGCGGTAAGTAATTATGCTTGAATGAATTTGCTGCAAGACCAAATCTTAGTGCAGTCGCTGGATGTAAATTCTTTATCTTTGCACTTGCTAAAAAAGCAATTATTGCTACAACAAATATTATTGATAAGACAATAAGCATACTTCCCAAACAATATGAATTTTTCCATCTAAATCCAACCAAACCTCTTAAAAAGTTTCTTTCCAAAAGTGGAAATAATATGTGTGCTATAATTGTAGCAATAATCACGCTTAATCCACTAACAACACTATATTCAAGTGCAATAGATTTACGAATCTGTCCAGTTGTATATCCAACCGCTCTAAGAGCACCAATATTTTTAATGTCTCTATTAATATTATTATTAATTGTAAATATAACCATCACAACACAGACTATCATAATGACAGCTGCAATTGCTACTATAAAACCAGCCACAATATCTACAATTGAAATATAACTTGATCTGAATATACTTCTATCCCATGCTCTTGGTGTAAACCCTTTTTTAATAAATGCATCATTAATAAGTCTTACAGCTCGCTCATCAGTCTGCGATCCATCACTTATAATTTCAATACGATTTTGATCCCTACCTTCAGGTAATCTATTCTTAATTTCTTCAAACTTCGAATCACCAATCATAAAAGATTCATATGTGTATATACCACCATCAATGTAATCCTCGTATATACCAGCCACCACATAATCATCCTTACCAAACATTCCCGTATCTACAGTTACCTTATCACCAACTTTAATTCCTGTAGAAGCAGCTACATACATGTTAACGTATATCTTTTCACCCTTTATACTTTCATCTTTTTCATACCAATCAACTCTATTAAAACGCACTTCATCAGAGTATCTTTGATAGAATCCAGATTCATCAGTATCCTTACCATCATTAACGCTTATCTTAAAAGATTGCATTACAATTATTGGTGTATATTTTATCTCTTTTATCCACTTAAAATCTTTTAATAATTCTTCACTATCTTCCTTACTTGCATCCACGTAATTGAAATATTCACCAACATTTTTTTCATCAAGTTTATCATTATAATAAGGTCCATAACCTCTCATGAAAAGCGTAAAATTCACAAGAATAGTTGCGACAAAAATGATTAAAAAGAACATAGCTAGAATACTTCTATCTTTTCTAATATTAGCTTTTACTAATTTTACCATCCCATCTCTCCCAAGAACTTTCTTACTTTTTCATGTCTTTCCTTATCTCCAGTTACATATCTTCCAAGATTACACTCACCAATTATTCCACCATCTTGGATATAAAGAATTCTGTTACCACGTCTTGCAGACTTCATGTCATGTGTAACCATAACTACTGACTGTCCCTCTTCATTAATATCGGTCAAAATATCAAGCACCGCTTTAACGCCAGCACTATTAAGTGCACCAGTTGGCTCATCAGCAAATACAACCATCGGATTATTTATAACAGCTCTTACAACCGCTGCTCTTTGTGCTTCTCCACCTGACAACTGTGCTGGAAATTTCTTATGAAGTTTTTCATCGAGTCCAACTTTTTCAAATAATTCCGCTGCCTTTTTAGCTAAACACTTCTGCTTTTGTCCCGTAAGCATTCCAGTACTAATCGCATTATCCATAATTGAAAGATTTTCAACTAAATGTATTTGCTGGAATACAAATCCACAATGCTTTCTTCTAAACACAGCAAGTGCATCATCATTCATCTTTGAAATGTCCTCGCCATCATAAATTATCTTACCAAGACTTGGTTTATCCATACCGGAAAGCGCATATAACAATGTCGACTTTCCGGCGCCTGAAGGCCCCATAATTACAGTAAAATCACCTTTATAAATTTCCAAATCCATGTTTTTAATAATATGCTGCTGCTTTCCTTCAATTGAAAAACTCTTAGAAAGCTTATCAGTCTTAATAACTACCTCTTTCTTTTCCTTATCTTTTCCCATAAGTTATGGCTCCTTTCAAATCCAACTACTTGATTCTATAAACTCATTATATACATCTTTATTTTTTTAATCTTTGTCCAATCTTTAATTATTTTTTAAATTGGATTAAATCTTTAACTGTTTTTTAACTGGAATAATCACCGAAACCGCTACGCTTGTTTCGGGATTGTATCACGGTCGTCAAATGCTAGTAAGCAAGCTTACTGCATTTTCCTCGTCGTGTAAACAAAAAAAGACCTTAAGTTTTCACTTAGGATCTTTCTTTATATGATTTATTATAACGTTACATCAAATTCATACATGTATTTCTTTTAATATATATTCAGTTCACCTTAGGAAAGCTTCATATAAAGTTTCACTCTAAATCCTGCTACTTCGTTTGTCTTTTCATCAACCACGTTTTCACACTCTATGCTTCCATCCATCTTTTCCATAAGATACTTAGAAATAAAGAGCCCAAGGCCTGATCCATCCTTGCCTTTTGCATTAGTACCCCTGCTAAACTTTTCCATTATACTATCAAGTTCATCAGGATTTACACCTTTGCCTTTATCAGTTAATTCAACAAGCAGGAACCCTTCCTTATATTCTGATTTCAAAACAATTTGAGATGCAGCATACTTATAAGAATTAGTAATAATATTACTAAAGACCTGAGATATTCTCAGCTTATCAACATTTACTATACTGTCTTTAATAGGTAAAAAACCTTCTTCCTTAATGCTGTTTCCCTTTTCATCAACAACCTTATCAAGGTAATCCGACTCTTCAAGTATACTTAGTAATTCTTTGCTACTAACTTCTCCGACAGTTACATTTAATTCTTCGAGTTCTTCAAGTGTTGCATGGAAAAGGTTTGAAATAAGACTATCAATCTTATCTGCCTTTTCATCTATTGATTTAATTGTCTTTCTTTCCTCATCATTCAAATCACCAAGAGATAAAACATCAGTCATAGCCTTTATCGAAGCAACTGGTGTTTTAATATCATGAGATAACTGAGCAACAAGTTCCTTCTTACTCTTATCTGCTTTCTTTTCAATCTCCCTGGCTTTCAAAAGTTCCTCTCTCATAATATCAAAGCTCTCAGTGAACTCACCGAATATATGATTTCTATCCATATCAAGTGGAACATCCAAATCACCACTGGCAATTCTTGTAGCATACTTCTTAAGCTTATCAAATGGCTTAAGCATTCTGCTATTTATATAATAGAACCCTGCTAAAAATACTATTAGCATTGCACCACATATACATACAGCGAATAAAGCAATACTATCAATCTTACTGTTA